>JAABUV010005612.1_pt1 | contig 14196 bp, 16 predicted proteins | sample 5559971 | NCBI WGS metagenome assembly JAABUV01 (sample SAMN10711881, study PRJNA513362) | rock metagenome | isolation source: Antarctica rocks | place: Antarctica: Victoria Land, Knobhead nord | collected 2015-12-19
CCAAGCTTCTATAGACATGCTGCTGACGTATGCTATGCTATAGCGTTTCGCTATGAATACGATGATAACAGTATAATAAGACGAATAATATCAGATTTGCAAATGAAAGACAGCCTCAAAACAAAATCCAAAAAACTATGTGTCAAATTGTATAAATTAAAACAAATGTAAAGTTATTAAAGACCACTGAAAAGAGTAATGATATTTACATATCATCAAATCATTAAAAACATGTAAAATATTGTTGAAAACAGGGAACAGTACCTTATTGTTACCCTTGTGGTTAGCAATCTTCGCTCTGAGCCGCTGAAGCTAGAGGGTTCAGAGTTTTCACCCTCTTTTCGCCTTTGTAGCTTTCTACTGTAGTTTAATCAATATACACATGCTTACTTTTGATGAGCTCTCGATAGGCTGGCAACGAGATTCACCTGTACGTGATGCCAACTACGAACCTTTTGATTCTATTCTGTGTTCGAATAGAAGTCAGAAGAGTCAAGAGATCTCAATTCGACGCAGTTCAAACGATGTTAGAACGTTGCGTGATCATGAAGACTGCTGTGCAGAGTTTTCACCTACGCGACAACATCTCTTCTAACAGTCAAAATCGATCTACGAAGAAGATTAATGACATGTCGACGTCAGTAAGAGATGAAAAGATACTACTAGTAAAATAGTCGATTCAGATGAAGAGTCTGAGAATCATGATTACAAGTGATCGAAGAATTTGCAACTCGTCGACTGCGTCGATATTGAAACGTCTTCATCACATCAACAGTGTTGTCAAGTAATTGATGAAAAGATATCAGATAAAATAGACGAATCAGATGATGAGTCTTGAGTTTGTGACTACATGTGTTTGAAGAAGTAGTGACTCGTTGATCACGCTGATATACTGAGAAAGCTTAAGCTCATCTTCTTTACTTGATGTCAAGTCATATTCATGCCTTTCACTTTCGCTTATTCTTCGCTTAATGCTCGATGATCATACATCACTTTCAGTCATACATCACTTTCAGTCATACATCATTAAATCTTCATATTTTTGATTCATCATCTTCAAAAATTCATCAAATTTCAATCACATGACTGTTACTTACGCTATCATCGAGAGTTGCATTCAGAAGACTATTGACATCATAAACATGTGTGAAAATTCTAATCAAGTCGAAATTGCATGCAAGTTTCATGTTTCATATGATCGACTTCAATTTAGATTACAAGATTATCAGTTCAAAACAGCAGTACAAAAACTGCGTAATAAAGCTTTAAAATCTGATCAGAAGTCAGCTTTATGACAATACTTAACTACAGTGAATCAGTTAAATTTGTCAGCTAGACTACACATGATGCAATCAACGATAAACACTCTTCATGCTTAAGACTTTGCTCGTTAAAATTCTTCATCTTTACTGAACACTCAATGAGTCAAACAATGATTAAATCATCAGTGTTGCAAGCGTGCACTTCAAGTTAATCTAACATAGATTATGTCAGACTATTATAAACTAGTATAGAGCTGATGTTGACACGCTAGCGATCTAGCGTGTCTTCATGAGTAAAACTCACGACGTGTTGCATCTTCTTTCTTCTTCAGCTTTGAACTTCTAGTTAGAATACACTTATATGATTCGCTCTATGCAGACTCATAACATTAGTTCAAAGCTCATTAATCTTACTATCAATGTATAGACGATATAAAAACAAGCTACACAACTCAAATCAGAAGTTGAATTCAGAAATTTCAACAGCAGAATCAGAACTTGAGCTCAGAAAGCTTGATAGAAATCAGAAATTTCTAAAGAAAAATCTTGATTTGAAATCAGAAATTTCGATAGAATCAGAATCAAAGAACATGAACGTGTTGCTCTTGATTAACTCTTTATTGAGCTTGTCATCAGAAATCAGAAATTTCAGCAGTACTTGAACTCAGAAAGTTCGATAAAGTACTAGTCGTTGCTTGAACTCAGAAAGTTCAATAGAGTAACATCAGAATTTCGATCAGCAATTTTCTACTTATACAATGACTAAAAGCTCAGAATCAGCGAGCATTGCTTGCTATGAACTTCAAAATGTCAGAAAAGAATCACTTCTATCACAGAATTGAACAGCATCAGAAGAAGAAAACACGAATGTGTCATCAAATACAGAAGAAAAGAACATAAATGCGTTGCTTTTTGATCATGAAATAATTAAGATCAGCATCAGCACTGAACTGAATGCTTAAATAAGTGCTTATGAAGCAGATGACATCGTTGTTTTTATCAAGTACATATGTCAACAGCACGACATTGAAATCAAGATTCACAATGACATGATTCAGATGTTAAAAGATGTCAATGAGATAAACATCATGTTAAAGATTACACAGACGCATCTGCAGAAAGAGAATAGAAACAAGAATGTGATTATACATCATTTAAAAGCTGCATCAAGTTGATAAAGCACTTTGACTTTTGAAGATTGATTCTTGAAGTTGATCAAGCTATCTGACTCACTTCTGTTTGAAGATTTGAGACAGAATGTAAATAATTGACTGTTTTGAATGCAAAACAAGCTGAAGATGAACAAGAATCATTTTTCTATCAAAGAATTGAAGATTGCATATGTGAAAAGTTGAGTCGATGAAACAATGATCAAACACATAGCATTTCGAATGAGAGATGCAATCATGAACTCATTTCTAAAAGCAGAAGAGATGTTGTCGATTATAAACAAGATGTATGATGATCTCAATCAATGTCACATGACTCAACGACAGTATTTGAAGCTGTATCAGAACAAGATCTTCTTTCATGAATTTTGAATGAAATTTCAGAGATTTAGCACAGAACTAGAATACAATAACGAGACTTTATTAAATGATCTTCAGCATAAGGTCAGCTCAGATTTTCAGTGAGTAACGCTCAATGAATGAATCACGAATTTGAATGAGTTTGTCAACATCTGCATGCAAGTTGATGTTAAATTAACTGAATTAAACGTTCAATCAGTCGTCAAAGCATCAGCGACTTAAGCTGCTCGCTCTGTCTTTAGCACATCAACTGCTTGACTCACGTTATCAGTTTCTTCATAAAAGAAGCTCAGAAGATCAAATCTTGACTCTATTCAAAAAGAGTTGTTTAAGAAAGAACTCTGCTTCAAATGCAAGAAGTTAAAACATAGAGCATATGACTGTCTTGAGATGACTCAAGTGCACAAGATTACTGCAAGTTTGAAAAATGATCTGTCTTCATCAAAGTAGTGACTGAGAGCGATATACTCATATTTTGTTTCATCAGCATGTCTGATAATTCATTTGATTTCAAGTCGTTCACTGTTGACGTTGTCTTGAGTAATTTAGAAAAAATATTCAGGTTTCTCATTCTGATAGATATTAAAGTCATTGACATGACTTTCATCAATGAATCTTTGATGTCAGAGCTATGTGAATGCTTTGATATTCAGTCAATATCGCTGTCAAAATCAAAGTTGATTCAATCATATGATGAAATCTTTAAGCGAAAGTTGATTACACACACTCTGTATACATTGATCATGATTCAAGAACACAAGAATGAAATGATGCTTTTATTAATAACTCATCTAAATCAGCACAAGATAATCATTGAAAATCTTTGATTAAAAAAAAATCAAATTTTAATAAATTCTGCAAACAATCAATTAATATTTTCATTGAATATTCAAACATTAAAATCTGTTGTTTCAAAAACAAGCAGTCAATCAGCATTTCACAGATCTGATTCAAGCAAGATCTGTAAAATGAAACAAAAGAACTTGAACTTAATGATTACGTCAATAATCATCTTGAAGCGACTCATGAATCAGAAACTAGTGAATCAGTTCATTGAATCTGTTTGATTCATTGAATCTGTTTGATTCATTGAATCTGTACTCATATGAAAGCAAAGCACTCAAGTTGATCTTGATCAACTTCGCTTCTTTCAGTCAACTGAGAAAAAGAGACTCATCAATATTATCATGATCAAAGTCATTGTGTATTGATTTCTAGTCAAGAATAAGAAGATCAAAATCTTCTTCTTGATCATTAGTGAAATCAACAAAGCACTTAACTCAATCAAAGATTTTACGAAACTGAATGAAATGATCTTTGTCATATCATTAAATGAACTGAAGAAGAAGCTTTCAATAGTTTATCACAACTTTCTGAATGTTTTTGATAGAGAAAAGATAACGCAGTTGTCTTCACATCAATCATACAATCATAAGATTGAATTAAAAGATGAGAATTAATCTTCTTGAAGTCAATTGTATCTCATGTTGAGCTACAAGTTGCAGAAGATCAAAGAGTATCTAGAAGAGAATTTAAAGAAGAAGTTCATTACATTCAGCAAAGATTCTTTTGCTTCATCAATATTATTTGTCAAAAAGAAAGATGATAGTCTTTGTTTTTGCATGAACTATTGAAAACTAAATGCTCTGATCAAAAGAAATCGTTATTCAATACTCTTGATAAACGAAGTATTAGCTTAAATTCAAGACAGTAAGTATCTGACTTGACTCAACATTATCATCACGTTCAATAAACTGCACATGAGTTCAGAAAGCGAAGATTTAACTACTTTTGTTACTTTCTTCAATGTTTACAAGTATAGAGTAATGCTCTTTGAATTGATCAATGAATCTGCGTTTGTAATGATTCTAGTCTTTGTTTATTCTACGACTAGTCTTCGTCTTGATTTCATTCTAATCGAGTCTAGCGAGAATTTAAGCTAAATGTGATGTCATCAAGTCTCTGCATTCATATGTGTAAGACATTAATTCTTTCAAGTCTAGCACAGAGCTGAGAAATGTACATATAAGAATCGAGTTCTTTTCTGTAGCTACTTTTCTTTCTTAGCATTTATTTATTAGTTAAATAACATCTCTATGACTCACTCTAAATCGATCTTTAACAGTAGATAAATGCTGATTAACTATTTTGCTATTGACGTGTAAACGATACGAAATAATCTACTTCGTTTATTCAGAAAATTTGCAAGAGATTCTTTGAATTACTTTCATCAAAAAACATACAGACAAATTTACTCAAATTTATCAAATCAATCACTTAATTAAATCTATCTTATTTTTCTCACAATGACGTGCAACTTCGAATCAGTCGAGTCATGAACAGCTCATCTGCTTAGAAGCATTGCTAATAAACGAGTTTTTCTTATTTCTTTCAATGCTTCAGTTGATGTCAAGAATGCTGATACTTCATGAAATATCAAGACAGAAGAACAGTTTTGTCAATGAGTTCATGATCAGTCAAATGAGATCATCAAGATGTTGAATGAGCTTAAATCTCAACAAAACATGACTTTGAAACTCAACGAGCAGTGAATCATTGTTTAAGTTGAACATGACAAGAGATTGAATCAACTAGAGATCAAACAAATGATAATAGACACTCTAGAAGAGACAAACAAACGTTATCAAGAGAAGATGTTGAATCTCAAGAATAAACTCAAAAAAGTATTGCATTCAGCGAATCAATCTTGATCTCGTCAGTCTACTGAATCTTGAGTTTCTACGAAATCTCTATCTTATCAATTTATCGAGAATCATATTCAACGTGAATCATTCACTTTATTTGATAATGATCATCACAAGTCTTTCAAGTTTTTGAACTCATCTGTTGTTATGAAGCGTGTCGACATTGAATAGAGTCTAGTCAATAGACTCTAGAGATTTCGATATGTGAACAAGAAACAGCGATGTTTCAAATTGAAATATGCTGAAACATTTCATCTATTCGAGTTCTAGCAAATCAACTACTTTGTTTCTTTGTTCGATCTACTATAGATACAGCTCGAAACTGTCTTCTTTCTTCTGTATTCTTAGTTTTCTCAGTTATAGCTATCTCTAAAGATCAAGCACTATTCAACCCTGACTTTCGCTGATTGACTCATCTAGGCACGATTCTGACATCTGTATTCATTGATGAAGATGAATCAACATGAGATAGCTGAAGAATCAAGTTAAACGACAAGCTTCAGACAAATGTTAATCACTTCATTAATAAGATTATCTGCATTGTTTATGTGATATCTAGACTAGAAAATGACGCTGCTGAGCATATTTTTACTTGACATCATCATGATGCTTTGCATTCTTACATCTCGATTTATGAGCTACTTAAGCATCTAGAAGAAATCTACGAAGATCAGAATAAGAATCAAAAGTGTTGTTGCAAGTACAACGTTCTGAGACAAGCAGACAAGCTCTTCAACATCTTTTACTTCAACTTTATGAAGCTATTCAGTTATCTAGACTACGATGATTGCACTTTGATGAATGATCTTCAGAATAAGATCAACAATCGCTTGCAGAATGCTTTATCAATTTGCTTGAAAGATTTTATCACTCTACATCATCTCAAGAGTTTTCTTCAGAGTGTAAATAATAGACAGCGAGTCAACTATCAGCTTCAAAGCAAACGTTGCATGATTATCGTCAAAGTCATTATTGCATCTGAAAAGCGTGTTACTTCTCTGTCAGCAGTGATGATTTTGATAATTGAATATGTCAAGTCAATTATCTTTTCTACATCTGAGTCAGTCAGATCATCTATCGTTTGCTACATCTGCAAGATCTCAGATCACTTATTTAAGAACTGCTTTCAGAACAAGATTAACATTTCAGCATCTTGTGTCTTCACTTTTCGCCTACATGAAATCATCATTTCAAAGAATAAAGAGAATGAGAAAATGACTTTCTTCTTCGAGAATAGCGAGGCAAAAAACTAGAGACTTTCATTAAAGATGCAATGAAAAACGTGTTAATTTCTTCAACGATGAGCATGTCAGACAATTCTTTTGCTTCTGAATCTTTGACTATTGAATGTGTACTATCTAGCAATGAAATTAGTTACTCATTGAAATCATTGATTGACATTGAAGCTGCTGACTATTCGTTCATTGATGAAGTAATTGCGCAGATTGTTTATGATCAGTTGCAAATTGAATTTCTGACTTTGATCAAAGCGAAGTCAATACAAGAATTCAATGATCATTATGCAAAAAAGCTTATTACTCATGTCATCTATTTGAATCTGACTGTTCAGAGTCATACGATTGAAATTGCTTTTATATTGATCACTCAATTAAATTAACATTAAATGATTCTTGAAAAAACATGAATGAACAAGATCAATCTAGTAATAGATATGTGAATCGATTTTCTTCAATTTTCGAATTTCAATTCTTTTATTTTGAAATCAATTATTTTATTCTCAAGTCATAAAACAATCTTGAAACAGAAAAGCTTGACTTCTACTCATATTCTGAAAAGATCTACTATCTTTATTACATCTTTTTTCAGTCAGTTTAAAGAGAAGTCAGTTGAACAGTCAAAATCGCTTGATGCAGTTTTGCCTAGCGTCAATTCTAAATCAACGTTCAGTCTGAAATCAGCTTCTAGTTCAATGAACATATCAATGATAGAGACAGCAATCTATAGAATGTTAGTCAAATGATCAGATGTCAAGATCTTTGCTGTTATCATCTTGAAAATCGATTGACTCATAACTACAGTTGAAAACAAGTCTGAAGAAGTGAATCTACATGAGCTTTCACACATCAAGACTCTCAAGCAGATCAAGATCAAGCTTTTCTCTAAATATTACGACTATTTAAATGTATTCAATCGAACAATGATTAATCAGCTATCATCTCATCGTTTCTATGATCACAAGATTGAGTTAATCAACGAGAAAATATTTTTTTGAAGCAGATTGTATCAGATGTTCAATCACAAGCTTCAAAAGATAAAGAAGTATCTGATTAAACATCTGAACAAAAAGTTCATTTTCTCTAGCTTCGCTTTATACGTCTCGCTCATCTTGTTCATCAAAAAGAAAGACGATAGTTTGCGTTTCTGCGTTGATTATAGAAAGCTCAATGCTTTGATCAAACGAAATCGCTATTCTTTGTCATTGATCAATGAAACTCTTGCTTGAATACAAGAAAGCAAATATTTGACTCAATTAAACATTATTGTTGCATTTAATAAACTGCAAATGCACTCAGATAGCAAAGATTTGACTATCTTTATCACTTTCTTTGACTCATACAAATATCATGTAATGCTCTTCAAATTAATCAATGAATCAACGTTTTATCAACACTATATGAACGACATGTTGTTTGAATATCTTCATCAGTTTTGTCAGATTTATCTAAATGACATTATCATTTACAGCAAGATCTTGAAGAAACACAAGCAATATGTACAATTAATCTTGAATAGACTATGAGAAGCTGATCTACAGATGAACATAAACAAATGCAAGTTTCATGTTCAAGAGATCATTTTTCTAGAACTATTGATATTCATTGAAGAACTGAAGATGAATTCATGAAAGATACAAGCAGTAGTGAAATGATTTATTCTCAATAATCTCACTCAGATTCAGTCATTCATTGACTTCTGCAACTTTTATTGATGTTTTATCAAGAACTTTTCAAAGATTGTTCATTCAATGATTCAACTCATTCAAAAGAAGATCATATTTGAATGAAATGAGACTTGTCAGACTGCATTCAATCACATGAAGAAATGTATGACTGAGACTTTTATACTTTGTCACTTTGATCAGACTTATGAAACTATTTTGAAAACTGACTCATTCAAGTACATAAACGATAAAGTTCTTTCTCAATATGATGACGAAGAAGTACTACATTCAATTGCTTTCTATAGCAAGAACATGTCTTCTGCTGAGTGCAATTACGAAATATATGATAAGAAACTGCTGATCATCATTTGAGCATTTAAGCATTGATGACTTGAACTGAAGTTGACTGACATTTCTATCAAGATGTTCATTGATCATCAAGCACTCATCTCATTGATGAAAGACAAAGAGCTGAGCAAACATCAGATGCATTGAGTACAAAAGCTAGCTGATTTCAACTTCAAGATAATGTATCAATCTGACAAACAGAACATTAAGATCAATGCATTAATTCATTAAGCTGACTTTGTATTCAAAGATTTCGATGATGAACGCGTTTACTATCAATGAATTACTATTCTGACGTTGAATCAAATGAAGATTGCTGATTTAAAGAAGAACATCAGCGAGTCAATCTATAAACAAGTTCTTGACGTGAATGAAATCAACGAGAATTGTACTCTACTTCGTGAAGCAAAGATCAAAGACGAAGCACAATGCAAAAACATCAAGTTGAAGAATTGTTGAGTTCAAAATAAAATCTTATACAAAGACAGTCAGCTATGAGTTTCGTTCAATGAACTTCTGCAAATAAATCTGATTCGTGAGATACATGATCAATTCTCAATAGATCATCTTGATATTCTTAGAATGATGAAGATCATCAAACGAAACTACTATTGATCATTCATGTGAAAGACAGTAGATTGATATATTTGAAACTGCTATGTTTGTCAACGATCAAAGACATCTAGAAATAAATCAAATGACTTGCTTCAATCTTTATCAATATCTGAACAGCGATGACAAGACATAGCAATGAACTTTATTATCAATTTATCTGATTCGTTCAACTACAATGCTATTCTGACTGTCATTTGCAGATTATTAAAAGAAAGACATTATATTTCTTGCATCATTGATGATGAAGAAATCACAGTTGAAAGAACAATAAAAATGTTGATTCAGTAAGTATATTGAACTTATGATTTACTCAGCTTCATTGTATCTGACAGAGATACGCAATTCATCTCTATTCTATGAAAGTTCTTTTGCAAACGACTGAGCATTTCTCTTCAATTGTTCATCGTCTATCACTTTCAGATCAATGATCAAAGCAAATGAGTCAATCAAAATGTTAAGTGCTATCTGCATTTCTTCTGTTCATACATGCAGAACAACTGATTCAAGTGACTACTCATGATTGAGTTTGTCAACAATAACATCTTGTTCTCAGTCATCTTCTTGATTTTCTTCTTCATGAACAAGAACTTTCATTCTCATATGAGCTTTGATTCTGACATCATCGAGTATGAAAGCACTCGTGAACGCTTGCAGATTAATTGAGTCAAAAATATATTTGATCACATGAATAAAACATTGATCTTCACTCGCGAAGCTTTGATCAAAACATGAGAGCAAATGATGAATCAAGCTAATAAGCATAGAAAGAAAGTCAATTACAAGATTGAATCAAAGATGTTTCTGAATGAATGAAACATCATTACAGCGAAATCTTTCAAAAAGCTGAATGACAAAATGCTTGATTCATTTCAAATCATTGACTCTGTTGACTCATTCTATAAATTAAAACTATCAGACACTATGCATATATATGACGTGTTTCATTCAGATCTTCTTTGTTCTGTCGTTGATGATTCTCTGTCTGATTAAAAGAATAAATTTCAGAGATCAATAGTGATAAATGATGAAGATGAATAAAAAATCAACGATATATTGAACTCTTGATGCTACAGAAGATAACTTCAATATAGAGTTAAATGAAAGAGTTATGACAACGATCTCAACTGATATAATGCTGATGACAACGAGTTTATGAATGCTCAAGAAATGATCGATGACTTTCATATTAAATATTCAAGAAAATTGCACTAGAAACAACATTCATGCAAACATGAATAGTCGAAAGAGAGAGATAATGTAACGATTCTAGTCTTCATTTATTCTATGACTAGTCTTCGTCTTGATTTTATTCTAATTGAGTCTAGCGAGAATCTGAGCTAAATGTGATGTCATCGAATTTCTGCATTCATATGTGTAAGATGTCAATTCTTTCAAGTCTAGCACAGAGCTGAGAAATGCACATATAAGAATCGAGTTCTTTTCTGTAGCTACTTTTCTTTCTTAGCATTTATCTATTAGTTAAATGACACTTTTATGACTCGCTTTAAATCAATTTCTAACAGCGTTCTTTCAGCACTATATCAACGATGTGTTGTTCAACTGTCTGCATAAGTTCTGTCAGACATATCTGAATGATATTCTCATCTACAGTAAAACATTGAAAGAACATAAAACTCACATGAAAGAAGTGTTAAACAAGCTTCATGAAGCTGATCTACAGATGAACATTGACAAGTATGAATTTGAGATTCAGAAAACTTCGTTTTTAAAACTACTGATATTCATCAATGATCTGCGAATGAACTCTTGAAAAGTAGATGTGATTCAAAGCTGAGAAGTGTCACGATCATTGATTCATGTGCAGATCTTCATTGACTTCTGCAATTTCTATCAACGATTCATAAAGAACTTCTCAAAGATCATTTAACTCATGATAAAGCTGATTCGAAAAAATCATCTTTTTGAATAAACAAAGATTTGTCAAATGATCTTTGAAGAACTAAAGCAACAGATAACAACAGTCTTTATTCTGAAGCATTTCAACTCGATCAGAAAAGCTATTCTGAAAACGAACTTCTTGAACTATGTGAACGACGAAGTATTGTCTCAGTATGACGATAAAGACATTCTACATTCAGTGATCTTCTATAGCAAGAACATGATTCTTGCAGAATGCAACTATGAAATCTATAACAAAGAACTGCTGATCATTATTCGCTGTTTGAAACATTGATGTCTTGAATTAAAATGTACGAATATTTCAATCAAGATCTTCATCGATCATTTGAATTTGAAGTACTTCATGATCATTAAAGAACTGATCAGATGACAAGCTAAATGAGCTGAGAAGTTATCTGAATATAACTTCAAGATCATATATCAGTCGAAAAAACAGAATCTGAAAGTCGACGTGCTGATCAGAATGTCAAACGCTAAGTCAGTTGAAGCAAACAACAATCGAAAGCTATATCAGCATCAGATACTATTATCAGAAGACAAATTTGAACTGCAGTCAATAAAAGTTGATCAAGAAGATGATCAGAAAGCTGATCAATGTTGAAATCATGTCTAGAATCTAATCACACTGCAGCGAGATAGTGCGTAGCTGAATAAAATGTTTGATCAATAAAGATAGTTATAACTAGAATATTAAGAATACAGAAGAAATCAAAGAGAGTTTCGAGCTGTATCTATAGTAGTGCAAAACAAAGAAGATGAAGCAGATTTGCTCAAATATCGAAAGCGCTAGAATAGAGTGTTGAGACTAGAGATTTAACATGAGTCAAAATCTCTAGAGTTTGTTGACTAGAAAACTTTATTCAATCTCGACACACTTGTAACAATCAAGATCTGACTCAAATCTTGCTCAGATCTGATTCAGAATCTGACTCAGATTTGAAATTTAAATCAAAAGCTAATTAAAATTCAATCAAAGAGATGATTTCTATTCAGAATCAGATTATAGTTAAAAATTAAATGAATCAACTGTGCTTTGATATTCAAATAATCATGAAACAGAACAGAAGAACTTGTCAAGATATTAATCTAGACAATTGCAAAGTACTTAATGAAGTACTCTGAAAAGATGATAAACTATGAGTTTCTCAGTCAATGATCACTTAATTAATAAGAGAAGCACATAATCTTTTAATCAATGATCATTCTGACATGAATTAAACGTTGAATCTGCTGAGATGATCATATTGCTGATTGAAAATGAGAACAACGATCAAGCGTTACATTCAAAACTGTTACGTTTGTTGTAGATCAAAAGCATCAAGAGATTGAATCAATGAACTGCTGAAGTCATTGCTCATACTTGAGCAGCAATGACAAAACATATTATTAGACTTCATTATTAATCTATCAGAAAGTGATAAAAACAACGCGATTCTGATAGTCATAAATCAATTGTTTAAGAAACGACATTATATATTGTATTAATCAGATGATGAAGAAATCTTTGCAGAACAAACAGTTAAACTACTGTTGATATGAGTCTTCAGAACTCATGAACTATCAAGATCAATAATGTTCAATCATGATTCACAATTCATATTGATTGTCTGAAAATCTTTATGCTTGAGACTTGACATCAAGATGAAACTATTCACAGACTATCATTTGCAGATTGATGATCAAACAGAAAGAGTGAATCAAAATGTAAAATAATATCTATGAAGCTATTGCTTGTACATGCAAGATGATTAATTCATCTGATTATTTATGATTGAATTCATTGATAACAACGTTATTTTGTCATCAATTGAACAATCAGCGTTCTTTCTGAATAAAGACTTTCACTCTCGTATGAGCTTTGATTTAAATTCAACTGAATATGAGATCACTCAAGCTAGAATTGAAGCAAGCAAAGCGAAGAATATATTTGAACACATGAAATAATCACTAGCATTAATCAAGCAAGCATTAGCAAGAATCAAAGTCACAATGAAGAAACAGATTAATAAGCATCAAAAAGAAATGATCTACAAGATAAATGACATGATGTTTCTGAACTCAAGAAACATCATGATCTCAAGATCATCAAAGAAACTAGACGATAAGATGCTAGAACTCTTCAAGATTCTGATCGAGATTGAACATGCATATCAACTGAAACTGTTGTTGACTATGAAGATTCATTCGAAGTTTACGTCAAATCTGCTGCAACTAAATTCAAAAAATGCTTTAGAAAAACATGAAATGAGTCGTTTGATTCTATAGTGATTGAAGATGAAGATGAATGAGAAGTGAAGAACATACTGAACTTCAGACACTATAAACGAGATAAACGACTACAATATCATGTCAATTGAAAAGAATATGACATTAATCTACATTAATACAACGTCAATGAAAGTAAATTCAAAAAATGCTTGAAGATCATAAATAACTTTTATGAATAATATTTGAACAAGTCAAGATAGAAATTGACTAAGAAATGTCGATTGAACTGCAGCAATGAAAACATTGCTAGATGAAGAAAGAAAATAATGTTGCAAGCATGCACTTCAAGTTAGTCTAACATAGATCATGTCAGACTATCATAGACTAGTATAAAGCTGATGTTGACACGCTAGCGATCTAGCGTATCTTCGTGAGTAAAACTTATGACGTGTTGCATCTTTTTTCTTCTTCAGCTTTGAACTTCTAGTTAGAATACACTCATATGATTCACTCTATGCAGACTCATAACAGTCAGTCAGATCTCTTCAAAGCTAGACGAAAGTTTATAGCAGCTGACAGATGTTACGAGCGTATCAAGACTGAATAAAGCTAGTCAGTGTCTTTAGCTCAGATCTGACTCAGTCTCTATTTTCTTTCATCAACATCTCTTTGTTCAACATCATCTTTCTTTCTACATCACATTCTAC
>JAABUV010005613.1_pt1 | contig 14195 bp, 13 predicted proteins | sample 5559971 | NCBI WGS metagenome assembly JAABUV01 (sample SAMN10711881, study PRJNA513362) | rock metagenome | isolation source: Antarctica rocks | place: Antarctica: Victoria Land, Knobhead nord | collected 2015-12-19
CCTGCTGAGGCTCTACTTCGGCACCGTCATCCTCGATTGCGGCACGAGCTTCACCAATCGGCTCCAGCAGTGGGCGATCCAGACGGCCGATCACCTGGTGCTCGTCACCCAACCGGAGGAGGCGCCGTTGCGGACGACGCTGACGGCGATCGACTACCTCGCCTCGGCCGCCTACGCCGAGGACTACCGGGGCGTCTTCCGGGAGGTCGCCGACGCGGCCGGTGCCGAGGGGGCCGGGACCCGCGGCACGCGCGAGCGCCGCGACATGACCCTCGTCGTCAACGGGGTCGGCTTCGCCGGCGGGCGCGACCCGGTGGACCCGGCCAAGATTCGCGCCGCCGCCGAGGGCCTGAACGCCACGGTCGAGTTGCCCTATTCCGCGCCGCTGCGCCAGCGGATCAACGACGGGGTGCTGACCCCGGAGGTGCTGCCCGCCCCCTACCGGCGGGCGATCAAGACCGGCCTGGCCGCCGTGCTCGGGCGACTGGCCGAGGCGTGAGCGGAGGGTGCTGGCGTCAGCCCCCGGGTATCCGATTGGCACGCGTCGCTGCGTTCGTGGCGCAGTCTATGAGAAAGGGAGTGGTACCCCGATGAACGGCTTCTTCCTCAGCATCTACAACCAGTTGCTGGTCCCGCCGATGGTCGGCCTCGGCATCGTCCTCTTCGTCGCCGCCGCCGTCCAGTTCTTCCTCGGCCACCGCGAGGGGGCGGAGAAGCTGGGGCGCGTCGCCGCCGGGCTCTTCCTGGTGGCGTTCGCCCCCTTCATCGTCACGACGCTCTGGAACGCCCTGACGGCGGCCGGCGGCGGCGTGGCCAAGTAGGGGAGGGTCGGACGGTGCCCCGGACTATCAACCGCACCCCGCGTCACCTGGATGACCCGCTGAAGCTCGGCCCGCTGACCCTGGCGCAATGGGCGCTGACCGGGCTGGCTGTCGTCCTCTGCTGGGCCGCGCTGGCCTGGCTGCCGTTCCTCCCGACGATGGTTCGCGTGACCATCGGGGCGACCGTGGTGGGCCTGACGCTCGGCTTCACCGGCGGGGGCGGGGCGGGGCGCTCGCTCGTCGAACTGCCCCGCCGCGCCTGGCACGCCCTCACGACGCCCGCCGAGCACCTGCCGGGCGCGCCGCGGCGTGGTCCGCTCACTTTTGTGCTGTACGATGATCGCCCCCACGAGGAGGACCCGCCCGATGCCTAGCCCGAGCAACCGCGCTGCGCGCGGCCCGAAGCTGCCGCGCCACACACCGGTCAGCGACCTGCTCCCGCTCCTCGCGGTCGAGGAGACGCACTTCGTGACGACCGCCGGCCGCTACGGCCGGGTGCTGGCCTGCACGGGGATCAACCTGGCGATCCAGGGCACCGAGGCGGCCGAGCTGACCGTCGGGCGCTTCGCCGACGCGCTGACCTTCCTGCCGCCCGACGCGGGCCTCCAGTTGCTCGTCCTCAACCGCCCGCTCCGTGGTGCCGAGTGGGTGCCGGCGCACCTGGCGCAGTACGACCCGCCGCCCGGCCTGCTCGACTATGTCGGGGCGCTGGGGGCGGCCTACGCGGCGGAGCTGGCCGATCGCCACGTCGCCGATCTGCGCTTCTACGCCGTGCTGACCCTGCCCGGGCCGCCCGCCCCCACCGGGGCGCTGGCGCGGCGGTTCCGCCGCCGCCGCGTCCTGGCCCGTGGCCGGGAGGCGCACGCCCGCGCGGTCACCGCGCTGGGGCAGGCGACTGACGCCCTCGGCCACGCCCTCGGCGAGCTGGACGTGCGGACCGCCCCCCTCGGACGGCAGGAGACGATCGGCCTGCTGTGGGAGTGCGCCAACCCCGCGTGGGGGCGCGACGTGGCCGCCCCGCGCGCCGAGGCGGCCCCGGCGGAGACCCGCACGCTACGGCACCGGCTGGGGCAGAGCCGGCTGGTGCGGCGGCGCGAGTGGGTGCGCCTCGACGGCGGCTACGAGCAGACCCTGGCGCTGACGGCGCTGCCGGAGGCGACCGTTGCGGGCTGGCTGCGGGGCCTGACCGTCGCCGGGGTCCCCCTGCGCCTGGCCTTGCACATCGCGCCCCTCGCCAAGGCGCAGGAGCGGGTCGCGCTGACCCGCACCCTGCGGCAGCGCCACGCCGTGCTGCGGGGGGCCGAGGCGGGGAGTCGGCTGCCCGATCTGGAGGAGGAGGAGGCGTACCAGGAGGGGCGGGCGCTCCTCGAGGCGATGGCCGCCACCGACCTGCGGACCTTCCGCGTGGCGGCCTTCGTCGGCGTGCGGGCGACGACCCCGGAGGGGCTGCGGACGGCGGCGCACGCCGTCGCCCGGGCCCTCGGCGACGCCGGCGGCACCAGCATCGATCGTTGTCAGGGCTGGCAGGACCGCGCCTGGCAGGCGACCCTGCCCCTCGGGGTCAACCCGGCCGGCCTCGGCTACCGGGTGATCGGGCCGAATCTGGCCGACACCCTGCCCTTCCTGCAGGGGCGCGCCGGGACGCCGGGGGGCCGCCTGATCGGCTTCTCCAATCCGGGCCGCGAGGCGGTGACGCTCGATCTCTTCCATCCCGGCCTCGACAACTACAACCTGGTCTGCCTCGGGGGGAGCGGCAGCGGGAAGACGATGTTCGCGCAGAGCTTCGCCCTCAAGCACCTGGCCTGGCCCGGCCGCGTCATCGTCTTCGACCACTCGACCGGCCACTGGGACGATCTCGTGGCGGCGGTACCGGGCGCGGTCGTCCACCAGGTCGGGCTCGATTCCGGCTTCCGCATCAACCCCTGGGCGCTGGCCCCCGGCGAGGGTGCCCCGGATCGCGAGAAGATCGACTACCTGCTCGACCTCCACGCGCTCCTCCTCGCCGAGCCGGGGCAGACCTTGCCCCTCCCCGAGCGGGCGACCCTGGAGGCCGCTTGCCGCGCGGTCTACCGCGATCACGCGGCCGACGGCGGGGCGGACGGCCCGCCCGACGCTTCCGGCCCCTACGAACGGCACCTGCACGCCTGGCTACGATCGGCCGCCACGGGCGCGGTGGTCGACGCGGCGGGCGACGACCCGGAGCGGCGCAAACGCTGCGGCGCGCTGGCCGACCGGCTGGTGCAGTGGGTCGGCGAGGGCACCTACGCCGGCCTGCTGGATGGCCCGACAAGCGTGCGGCGGGACGCCCCCCTCGAGGTCTTCAACTTCAAGGGCTTCAGTCGCCGGCCCGAACTCCTCGCCGCGGTGATGCTGCCCCTCCTCGAGCATGTCTGGACGCAGATCGCCCGGCGCGCGGACCTGCCGGTGCTGCTGATCCTCGACGAGGGCTGGAGCTGGCTCGACCACCCGGCCTCGGCGCGCTTCGTCGGCGAGACGGCGCGCACCGGGCGCCACCACGCGCTGGCGACGCTCAACCTGAGCCAGTCGGTGCGCGACTATGAGGGGGCGCTGGGGCGGGTGGTCCTCGACAACGCCGCGGTGCAGCTCCTCCTGCGGCAGGGCGAGGAGAACCGGCAGCGGGTCGGGGCGGTCTTCGGGCTGACCCCCGACGAGGAGGCCGAGCTGGCGAAGCTGCGGACCGTCAAAGGGCAGAAGGCCGGGGCGTACCTGGTGGCCCGCGCCGGCGCCGACGCGGGCACCGTCGACCTCTACGTGACGCCGGAGGAATACTGGCTCTTCACGTCGCACCAGCCGGACCGCCAGCTGCGCGAGCTGCTGATCGCGCGCCACAGCGGGCCGGGCGGACGGACACCGGCGGCCGTGTGGGCGGCGGTCCGCGAGCTGGCGGCGCTGACCCCCGAGGCGCGGGAGACGCTGCGCCCCCGGCACGTCGTCGAGGACGCGGCCCCGGCGTCGGAACGCGGTCGCCCGGCCCTGGTGCCCGCCCGCCCCGCCGCCGGGATCGAGTGAGGGCGGATCATGCGCTCCTGCGCCGTCACCGGGGGGCTCGGCTGCCTGGCCCTGCTCGGCCTCCCGCTCCTGATCGTGGCCCTGCTCGTCGCGAGCGTGGGTGCGCTGATCGCCGCGCTCGTCGGGTCGCTCCCCGCCGTCGGTGGCGGGCCGGGCGGGGTGCCCGCCCAGGCCAACGGCCCGGTGTACGCCGCCACGACCGGTGCCCGCCCGACGATCCACGACCTCGGCCTCGGGCCGAGTGACGCCGCCCGGATTGCGCGCTTCATCGCGTCCATGCAGCCGGACAGCCCGCTCGTCGCGGAGGCGGGGGCGATCCTGGCGCTGGGGCAGCGCTTCGGCATCGACCCCTTGCTGATCGTGGTGTGGAAGGTGGAGAGTCAGATGGACACGGTGGGCCTGAACGTCCCCGGCAACGGGGGCAACCTGATCTGGGCGGCGATGGCCCCCTACGCGGCGGCGTGGGGCTGCGGGCCGGGGCCATCGAGCCTCAACCATCATTGGGGCGCGTGTCCGAGCATCGACGCGGGTCTCGGCATCTGGTTCGCCTACGTCGCCGACTACTACCCGCCGCGCGGCGGGGACGACTTCCAGGTCTTCGCGGGGATCTACAACCCCTGCGCCGACCTGGAGAACGCCCGGAACGGCTTCCCGTGCGGGGCCACCTACGCCGGGATCCTCCTCGGGCTCCTGCGCGACCACGCCGGTCCCCCGACCCTCCCGGCGGCGGGGTCGGGCGAGGCGGCGGGCGGCTACGTCTTCCCGCTCGTCGGCTACACCGGGAGTATCGAACTCCACTGGGGCACGTACCCCGGCGCGTCGGACCTCTTCGCGCCGATCGGCACGCCGCTGCTGGTGATGCGCGGGGGGCGGGTGGAGTACGCCGACTACGACACCATCGGCGGCTGGGCGGTGCTGATCGCCGGGGACGACGGGCTGCGCTACTGGTACGCCCACCTGCGCGACCGCCCGCTGGTGAGTGCCGGGCAAACCGTCGCCACCGGGCAGCCGCTCGGCTTCCTGGGGCGGAGCGGCAACGCCGACGGCGGCGAGGCGCACCTCCATCTCGGCATCGGCCCGCAGATCCTGACCGGGAGCGGCCCGCCCGGCGGCGCGGGGAGCGCCGACTACGACGCCGTGGGCCTGCTGCGCCGGGTCTACGCCTGCTGCGTGCGCCGCTGAGCGGCGTGAGCGAGGAGCACCACGATGATCAGATATCACACGCTCGTCAGCGTGCTTGCTCTTGCCGTTTTGGCGTTGGCGGCACTGGGGTCGCCCACCGTGGCGCTGGCGGCCGCGCTCGGAACCCTCGCGCCGACCGTCGCCCCGACCGTCGTGCCAAAAGGGCCGACCGCCACCGCCGTGCCGAAACCGTCGTCTGCCGGCGGGACCGCCACGCCCGTGCCCGCAGCACCCGGTGCGATCCCGCCCTACGACCCGCAGCGGGACAAGGGCTGCGGGGACTGCGGGCCGAACGGTCGCGCCGAGACCGCCGGGGACCGCGTGGGGCGCTGGGCGGACGACTGCCGCAAGGCGGGCGGCAGCAATTGCGCGGCGGACAGCGTGCAACGCCTCTACTCCGAGTACCAGGCGCAAGGGAAGGATTGGGCCACCTCCGGCTACGCGGCCCCGCCCGATATGACCGGCTCGCCGCACAACTGCCCCGCTTACTGGGCCGGGCAGGCCAAGGGGTGCGTGGCGGACGGCAGCGCCGCGGGCGGGGGCGGGGGCGACGGCGGCAACGGCGGTGGCGACAGCGGCGCGGGCTTCGGCCTCCCCACGCCCGCGTCCCTCGCCCGCGCGGTCCTGGGTGCCATCGACTGGAAGGCGCTGCTGACGGGGCTCCTGAAGGGTCTCTACGAGGTCCTGGTCGGCGACGGCATCGCGCAGCTCGGCGACCAGCTCGCGGGCTTCGTGCTGGCGACGCCGAACCTGCTGGCCGAGGACGGCGGGATGGGCAACGTCCAGCGGCTGGTGGACGACCTGCGCGCCGCGGCGGTCGGGGCGTGCCTCGTCGCCTTCACCGCGACGGTGATCCAGTTCACGGCCGGGCGCGAGCAGGAGCCGCAGGCGGCCCTGGGGAGGTTGCTGGCGGTCCTCCTCGCCCTGGGCTTCTATCGTACCCTCGTCGGCTGGCTCCTGCGCGGCGCGAGCGCGCTGTCGTTCGGCATCCAGCACGTCGGCACTAGATACCACCACCGGGGCCTTCACGACCACCCTGAAGCTCCTGCTGCCGACGGCGGCCCCGCTCTGGTACCTCCTCGGCCTGCTGGGGGCGCTGCTGGTGATCGCGATCGGCGTGGTCAAGATCGTCGGCCTCGCCTTCCTGCTGCTCACCTACGTCGCCGGGCCGCTCCTGCTGCCGCTGGGGATCCACCCGCGCACGGCGGGTTGGGTCGGGGTGTGGGCCGAGCAGCTGGTCAAGGCGCTCCTCTGGCCGGTCCTCTGGGCGCTGGAGTTCCGGGTCTTCGGGGCGATCACCGGGGGGCTGACCCTCACCGACGCCCGGGGCGAGTTCTCGCCGGCGACGGGGGCGCTGGGGGCGCTGACGGCGCTGGCCCTCCTGGCGATCATGGCCGGGACGCCCTGGGGGCTGCACACGCAGTTCACCCTGCGGCGGGGCGCGCAGGTGGTGGTGCGGCAGGCGGGGCGGGCGGCCGACGCGGCGGTGGCGGCGGCGACCGGCGGCGCCTCGCTGACGGTGAAGGGGGCGGTCGCGGGGGCGCTGGCCGGTCGCCGCGCGGCACCCCCGGCCGCAGGGGATTGAGCCATGTTGGGACGGGCAGGGGTGGCGACATGGAACCACGGGAGACGGATATCGGGCGGATCGTGCGGAACGTGGCCCGCGTGCGCCTCATCCTTGCGGCCGTGCTGTGCGCCGTGGTGGTGGGGCTCTGCGTGTCTGCCGCCGTCGCGCTCACGGTCGCGCTGCTGTGGAACGCGGCGCACGGGCGCTGAGCGTCGGTGGGTGCGACGGCCCGCCGGAGATGGCAGCGCCTCGGGGATGTGGTGCGCTCGTCCCTCGACTGCCAGGGGCAGGCGCCGGTGGGCGCGGGCCGCTGCGGCGGCGTCGCGCGTGAAGGCAAGATAAAGGCGCGTGCATCGGCCCGCCGATCCCCGCGCCGCCACTGGCCGCCACACGTACACCCACACCCCGCCGGGGTGTGGTCGGCCGGTGTACCGCCGCCGGCGCGCGCCCGCGCCGGCGCGGGCACCACACGTACACCCGCACCCCCCGGAGCGGGCGAGGGAGGATGACGCATGGCGAAGCGGAAGACGATCCTCTACCTCACCGCCGAGACGGCGGTGGCGCTCGGCGAGTACCAGCGGCGGCATCGCGACCGGTTCGGCTCCCCCTCGGCGGCGGCCGAGCACCTGCTGCGGCGGGCGCTGGAGGCGGCGGTCGACGAGGGGCTGGAGGGGCTGCTGATCCCGGCTCTCGCGCGCGCGGTCGAGGAGGCGGCGGCCCGCGCGGTCGAGGCGCGCGTGGCCCCGCTCCTCAAAGGGCAGACCGACCGCCTGGCCGGGCTGCTGGTCAGGGGCGGCAAGGACGCGCTGGCGGGATTCGGGGTCGGGGTGGCGATCCTCGAACGGCTGACCGGCGACCGGGCCGCCGCGCGGCGACTCGCCGAGGAGGCCCGGCTGGCGGCCGGCCCGGCGTACACCGCCCGGGGGCTGCGCGGGGTACCCGGCGACGAGTGACCGCTCCCGCCGGGCCGGGCCGGGTCGGGGTTGGCTGGCGGATGGGGAGCCGAGGGGACACGATGCACACCCGACAGCGGAACATCGCGGGCGAGATCGCCCGCCTGGAGGCCGCGCTGCGGCGGGAGCGCGACGCCCTGCGGGGCGCGCTCGACCCCCGGAGCCGCCAGGCGCTGCGGCGCAACCTGGCGGTCGCCCACGAGGAACTGGGGGCGCTCTACCGGCGGCTGCACGCCCTGGGGGCCGCGGACGACCTGGTCATCGGCACGCCGCTCTCCGTCGTCGACGTCGCGGCACGCGACGACGGCCCGGGCGGGGCGTGAGGGGTTCGGGTGATCCTGCGCCACACCTACACCCGCAGCCGCGACACCGCGCGGGCGGGGCTGCGCTACTACCAGATGCGCCCGCGCGGCGAGGACGAGCCGCCCCGGTCGATCTTCGGGCAGGACGGCACCATGACCCGCGCCGAGGCGTATCGCCTGCTGGACGCACACCAGGTCGGCGGCGGAGCGGGAGGCCAGGCGCGGGGCTATCTGGCGCACCGGCTGATGCTCAGCCCCCCCGCCGATCAGCGGCCGGAGGACCTGCGCGACCTCACGCGCCACGTCATGCGCGAGCTGGAGCGGGACAAGGGACTGACCCTCCACTGGGTCGCGGTCGAGCACCGCAACACCGCGCACCCCCACGTCCACATCGTCCTGGCGGGCGGGGCGGGCGCGGGCCGGCTCCGCGAGTTGCGCCTGGAGCGGGCCGACCACGCGCGCATCAAAGAGGACGGCCGCGACTACTGCCGCCTGGCGGCGCGGGTGCGCGACGACTGGGACCGGGCGCTCGCGGCGGCGACGCGCGAGGCCGACGCGGGGCGCGAGGCGATCACGCCGCCGGTCCGCGGGCGAGATGAGGGCTGGGAGCGGGGCTGATACCGGGCTCTGGGGAGGTGCGCGATGCGGCGACGAGCAATCCTGGCGATCGTGCTGATCCTGGTGGCCCTGGCGGGCCTGGGTGGGTATCGGGCGCGAGCGAGCGTCGCCCATACCTTGACCGAGCAGCGGGAGCGCGCCGAGACCCTGGCCGCCTGGCCGGCCCTGCGCGAGTGGGCGAGCCTGCGCGGGGCGCGCGCGGCGACGCCGGGGGCGGATGGGGCGGGGATCGCGACCGACGAGGGGCTGCCGCAGGCGACCGTGCCGGGCCTGCCCGATGGCGTGCCCCCGTTCGCGGCCTGGCGCGCGCTCCCTAATGCCGAGCGGTGGGCGCTCTACACGCGGCTCGACTGGGCGGGCGTGCGCCTGGCGACGTTGGGCGGCGGCGGGATCCTGGCGGCGGCGCTCGCCCTGGCCCTCGGCCGCCTCCTGGTGTGGCCCCTCCTGCGGGGCCTCTGGTTCGTCGCGATGGCGACGGCGCTGGTGCGCGGGCGGCGACCGGGGACGAGCCACGGCAGCGCCCGCTGGGCGACCCCCGCCGAGGTGCGGGCGCTGCGCCCCCGGCCCGGGCGCGCGGATCTCGTGGTGGGGGAGGTCGGGCGCTGGCGGTCGCGCCCGGTGGCGATCCCCGAGGACCAGCTGTACGAGCACACCCTGCTGGTGGCCCCGAATGGCACCGGCAAGACGGCGGGGCTAGATCGTCCCCAACCTCCTCGCCGAGGCCGGTCGGCGCAGCCTCGTGATCGCCGACGCCAAGGGGGAGCTGGCGAAGCTGACCGGGGCGCACCTGCGCGACGTGCTCGGCGACGACCGGGTGCGGGTCCTCGACTTCCTCGACCCCGCGCTCTCGGTCGGCTACAACCCCCTCGCCTACGTCACCGACGCGGCGAGCGCGGCGCTCTTCGCGGAGACCTGGGTCCAGAACACCGGCACCTCGCGGGAGGCGTTCTGGGACAACGCCGCCCGGACGCTGATCGGCGCGGCGGCCCTCCACCTCGTCGGGACGGCCGGCGGCGCGGCCCCGCCGCTCGCGGCGCTGGTCGATCTCCTCTGCGGCGACCCGGCGCGGGCGATCCGGGGGCGACTGGCGGAGAGCCCGGTCCCGGAGGTGCGTCGGCTGGCGCGGGCCTTCCTCACCAACCTGGAGGAGAACGGCAAGCTGCTCGCCTCGGTCTTCTCGGAATTGGCCCCCCGTTTCGCCTGCCTGGATTACGCGCAGGTGCGGCGGGTGACGGCGGTCGACGAGCTCGATCTGGCGGGGCTGGCGGCGCGACCGGGGGCGCTCTACGTCGGGCTCGACCTGGCCTACGCCGACCTCCTGGCACCCCTGACCGGCTGCCTCTACCTGCACCTCTTCAAGACGCTGGCGGACACGGCGCGCGCGCGACCGTCCGGGCAGCTGCCGACGCCGGTGCTGGCCTACCCGGACGAGTTCGGGGTGCTGGGGCGGATCCCGCAGTTCCCGGCCCGGATGGCGACGATCCGTGCCTCGCGCTTCGGGGTGGTGCTGGTGGTGCAGGCGCTCCACCAGATCCGGGCGACGTACGGGGAAGAGGGGGCGGCGACGATCCTGACGAACGCCACGACGAAGCTGTGCCTGGCGCGGGTGAGCGGCGACGACGCCGCCTACTTCTCCCGCCTGACCGGCACGGCGACGGTCCACAGCCGCAGCCGGGGGCGCAGCCGCGCGACCGTGGCCCCGCTGGCCGACCGGGGCACGGTGGGGGCCGGGGAGGCGGCGCGCCCGCTGCTCACCCCCGACGAGCTGCGGACGCTGGGGGCGGGGGTGCTGGTCGTGGCCGCCGACCGCCACCCCGTCCTGGCGCAGCAGCGGCGCTACTACCGGGTCCCGGCGCTGGTGCGCCGCCTGCCGCTCGGCCATCTCCCCGGCCCCGGCGACCCCGACCCGCTCGCGCCCTTCCGCGCCCGCCGCGCCGCCAATCCTTTGCCCTGTCAGGCGCTGGCGGTGCCGCTCCTCAATGACACTGGTGCGTTGGCTAGGGGGGTGCCCGGGGCGCTGCCCGACCCGTCGGGGGTAGCCCCGGTTCCGGCTGCGGGCGCGCCAACGGCGGCCGGGGTAGGCGACGGACCGCCTGTGACACCCGTTCGCCTTTCGCCGGATGCGCGCGGTGGGGATGATCCGGTCGCGCCGCCCGTGTTGGCCGAGCGGCCACGCAAGGCGGTGCGGGAATCGGCGGCACCGATCCTGGCCCAACCCGTGCCGATCGCGTCGGCGTCGGTGCCGACACTCACCCCCCGCGAGGCGCAGTTGCTGGCGGCGCTGGCGGCCGACCCGGCGTCGTCGAGCGCGGCCCTGGGGCGCGGGCTGGGGATCGCCGCAGGGACGGTCCGCAAGGCGCTCGGAGTGCTGCGCGAGAAGCTGGGTGCTGTGAAGGACACGGACGGGACGGCGCTGGTGGCCCTGGCGCGCGAGCGGGGGATGCTGACCGGCGACAGCGGGGCCGACGGGGGAGAAATGCAGTGATCCCGTGGACCCCTTGCTAGATGATGTAGGATCTCTCGATCGACTCGAGCTTCCCTGCGCCTGCCACCGACGGCCAGGGATGCCCCTGACGTGCGTGAAGGCAGCGTCGAGGTCGGACGCCTCGACGAGGGCCGACACGCCGCCTTCCCGGACGATTGCCGCGCCGCGCCGTCAGGTTGGGGTCACCGAGGTGGCGGTCCTACGCCGACGAAGGGATCGGGAAGCGACACAAGCCGCGCAGGATGGCCGTGGCTGTACTGCCGTCTTGCCCTCAGCTATCGCGACGTGACAGAACTGCTGGCTGCACGGGATGTTCGGCACCGACGAAACCATACGCCAGTGGTGCCACAAATTCTGCCAAGGGTAGCGAATAGTTTGCGCCGCCACCGACCGCGTCCGGACGATACGTGGCATCTTGACGAGGTGTTCCTCCCCATCAATGGCACCGTCCACTACTTGTGGCGCGCCGTCGATCAGGATGGCACCATCCTCGATATCCTCGTGCAGTCCCGCCACGATCATGCCGCCGCCATCCGCGCTGCTCAAGGGGTTGTAAAAGGCAGGGATCATCGCTCACGCATGCCCGCTCCCCCTCATTTGATCGACCAGCGTGCCACCCTGCTCGTCTACCAACGTCACGACCATCGGCACCCAGTCGGCCCCCACCTCCGGTTGCACCAGTGCCGCTACGCGCCCCGAGAGCGGCGCGCCCACATCGACGCACCAGAGATTGCCGTGACGCACCGGGCCATCCTCCTGGGGCGAGTGGCCGACGACCTGGGGGATGGGCGAGACGACACCATCGGCGGTCAACTCGCGCCAGTCGCACCAGAAGATGCCCCCTTGCGGGTAATCGCCCCCGCGTAGATAGCCGATGCCGTCGAAGAGCGTAAGCGGAAGTACCGTATCCAAGCGCTCGGTATACCATTCATTGATCAAGACGGCCGTTTCTTCGGCGCTGCGCCCAAGTCCGCCATAACCAGCGAACAGTGCGACATGAACCCCCGCATGGGTCAGGAGCCAGCCGTCGTGCGCGGTGGCCGCGCGCAACTTCCCCGCGTCCCGCGCCCCATAGAGGGCCCTATAGCCGGGTCCGCTTAGCGCACGCATCCCACCGAAGCGCGGGAAGTTACTGGCCTCATAGAGATGCGGCAACTCGTGATTCCCGATAAGGATCTCGTCGCAATACTTAGCGCCGAGCCGCAATGCTTCCACGTCGTCTATGCCCGCGTACGGCACCGAACGTGGGCCAGCGCCGTGGATCAGGTCGCCGAGCTGGATTACGCGCGTGTCGGGCGCGCGGCGATCCTGGGGGTCGAGCGCGCCGGTCGCGCGCAGGATTGCCATGAGCCCATGGCAATCGCCGTGTATATCGCCAATGACGATCGTGCGCATTGTACCTCTCGTGGCGAACCGCGGACAGCCGCGTGGCGTCATGCTACACGCTCAGTGTCGCCTCCGCTCCCACATGCACCCGCTTCAGGCGCCGCATCGCCGCGACCCCCCGGTGACCTTGTTATCCGGGTGGGGTGTCTGGACGGCGCATGGTCGTTGGCATAGGGAACGCCCGACAACACCAACGTCTTATCGGTACTTTGTTGACTTAGGAGACGGCGTGCGGTAGAAGGCAGGAGGAGGTGCGCCGATGACTGCCCGCTTGACCGTGACGGCCGCCCCGCTACCGTTGGAAGCGTATGCCGCGCAGTTCGATGACGTGTTCACCCAACGCAGCCAGCGCGAGGGCTTCCGCCGCTAGCTGGAGGGGCTGCTCCTGCCGGTCGAGCGCGCCAAGACGCTGACCGGCCTGGCGAACACCGAGCCGGTGGTCGGCGCGCAGCACCCGCGAGCGCAGGGGCGGCAATGGTTCCTGAGCGAGTCGACCTGGGCGGCGGACGCCATCAACGGGCGGCGGCTGGCGCTCTTGCGTGCCGACCCGACGACCGCCCCCGACGCGCAGGGGGTGCTGGTCATCGACGAGCACGGCGACCGCAAGTGGGGGCACAAGACCGCGCAGGTGGGGCGGCAGTACCTGGCCAACCTGGGCAAGACCGACAGCGGCGTGGTCGCGGTGACGAGCCTGTGGGCCGACGCGCGGGTCTACTACCCGCTGGATTACGAGCCCTACACGCCCAAGCACCATTGCGCCAAGGGGCAGGCCGATCCCGCCTTCCGCACGAAGTTGCCGATCGCCGGGGAGTTGGTGGCGGCCACGGTCGCGGCCGGGGTCCCGTTCCGCGCGGTCGTGGCCGATAGCTTCTATGGCGAGGATGCGGGGTTCCGCCAGCGGCTGCACGCGCTCCGGGTCGGGTACGTGCTCGCGCTCAAGCCCGCGCACGGCTGGTGGCACCAGGCCGGGACCGTCGGCACCCTGAAGGAAGCGGCCGCAGCGGCGGGGTGGCGGGAGCCCCTGCACCCGGGGGCCTGGGTCAGGGTCGTGCGGACCTTCCGCGACGGGCACGCCGAGACGTGGTGGGCGCTGGAGGTCCTGGCCGGGCCGTATGGCCCCGCCCCCCGGCTGCGGGCGGTCATCGCCACCACCGACCCGGCGACCCTGCCCGACCACCAGTCCTGGTATCTGGCCACCAACCTGCCGACAGCAGACGAACAATCGAGCGCTGCCGGGGCGCTGCCACCAGCCGACCTGGCGGAGGTGGTGCGCCTGTACGGCCTGCGGATGTGGGTGGAGCAAAGCGACAAGCAGACGAAGTATGCGCTGGGCTGGAGTCAGTATCAGGTCCGCTCCGACCAGGCCATGCGGCGGCATTGGCAGCTGGTCTGCTGCGCGTTCTCCTGCTGCTGGTGGCACGACAGCCACCAGACCCCACCGGCCGAGGCCACGCCGGACGCGCACCACGAGGACCAACCGGCCGCCGACGAGGCGGTGGGGCGGGGGGAAAATACGCGCCAGTCGCCCGCAGGTGTGCTGGCCGGTGGCGCTGCGCGGCGTGCGCGCCTGGCTGGAGCCGTGGCTCATGCTCCGGCGCTACTGGCGCGGCTGGTCGCCGCTGCCCCCGCCGCCGGCGCTGCGGAGCCTACTTGAGCACCTCCGGCACGGGTACGGCCTCGACCTCTACATCGCCCCCTGACCCAAGTCAACAAAGTACCGATAGTGCGTCGTTCCTCAAATGCGGTAGACTTCTGGCCTGGGGTTAGGAGGACAGAGGAGGCCGCCATGCCGAAGCTTATCAAGGCCCGAGAAGCAGCAGATGCGCGAGAAGAGCGGCGTATTCGCCGCCT
>JAABUV010005614.1_pt1 | contig 14195 bp, 22 predicted proteins | sample 5559971 | NCBI WGS metagenome assembly JAABUV01 (sample SAMN10711881, study PRJNA513362) | rock metagenome | isolation source: Antarctica rocks | place: Antarctica: Victoria Land, Knobhead nord | collected 2015-12-19
GTCCGATTGAGGCTCGTTCCCAGTTTTATGAACTACTAAATCCACTCCGCACTCGCTGCAGATGGCGGCCCGAATGCCGATATTTACGCCAGCCATGCCTCAACACTCCCACACGGACCAAGTTCGTCGCTGCCACTGTAGCCAGGATTTCATGGCGTGGTGCCAGTGTTTTACTGCGCGGCTTGTAGGGCCTGCGCCTCATCGGCAGCCGCGCCACGGGCCTCTACCACTCCCACATGAACAGGCAGCCCAGCGCCACCGCTACGAGCACTGTCAGATCGGATATGTAAACTGTCGTCACGCGTTCCCGTGCGCTCCCATGTGGACTGCGGAGGTGATGCGCCGCCATTCCAGCTTCGCCCCAACCTCGAACGAGTCGGCCGCCATGCGGGCAACGTCGCCGCTGAACCCTGCCTCCGCGATCACCAGGCGCACGATCTGTTCCTGCTCTCCAAGAGCGATCATGAACGCCGCACCAGGCGCGCCAGCGAGTGCCCGGGCGAATTGCACGCCGGCCACCTGGGCGCTCTCCACGTCGTCGGGCGTCAGGTAGACCTGTAGGTCGCCGTCGAGTGCCTCAATCATCTGTCCAGCTCCTTCATCCCCCAACCCGCGCCTTTATCGATATCCGAGCAACGTCGAGTCGTTCACGGGTGGCCTTTCCGATCTGGCGTGAGACGGTGCGGCGCAATCTTGGCAAGGCGCTGGCGCAGGTAGCTTGCGCGGGCCGCGTGGAACAACTCGGTCTCGCGCTCGTGTGTGGCAGCTGCGGCCCCGAAGTCGTCGTGATGCTCGATCAGCACTTCTAACTCGACGGCCGCGATTTCGACGGTCAAGCAGGGCGGCGGCAATACGCCAGCCGGCCATTCTTCACCGATCGGCCATACCGAGCCGTCGAAGATAAAGCTGCTCATGCGTCGGCGCTGCCCTTAGCGCTCGACTGCGGTGTTTTCATCCGCACTCCGGCGCCACCGCCGTTCTCGAAAATAAACTCCACCCCGGATGCTTCGAGCACAGCTTGAATGACAGTGCGCGTTGCTTGATGGGTCTCGCCCTGGCCGGCCTCAAAGCGGCTGATTGTCATGACGCCGACCTTTGCACGCTCAGCGAGATGTTTGGCGGCCCAGCCAAGTAAGCCCCGAGCCGCCCGGCACTGCTCTTTTGTAATCACATAGGGATTTTATATTCATTTGCGCTTGCAGGCAAGACGGATATGGCATATCTATATGGATAGAATATATCTATATAGGAGGCTTCTGCAATGTCTCAGCGCTATCATCGCGGCGGCACCTACCAGACCCGGAACCCCATCGCGGCCACCAATCCGCTGCGGTCTATCCCGCTGGTCCAGCGCGCTTCGGAGGTCTTCGGCAAGTCTTGGCATGATGGCACCTGGAACCAGCCGAGGCCGGCCGTGGTGGTCGAGCCGGTGGCGGCTCCCGCGCCGGTTTCCGTCAATCCCGCCGCCGAGCTGGCGAACGCCGAGGCCAACCTGTGTGCCGCGATCCGGGTCTATGACTACGCCCGCAAGGAAATCGGCGAGGCGAACCGCACCAAGACGCGGGAAACCGTCTGCAACGGTCGGGTGGTGATAGCGGCCCTGCCGTTCACGCCGGAGCGCATTCGCCAGCGCAAGTCCGAAGCCTTCAAGCTGTTCAACAGGCGTCGTGGCGAGTTGAGCCATGCGCGCCGCCGGGTGGATGCCGCTCGCGCGGCCCTCGATCTGCCGGCTCTTGCGGCGGCCGTGGATCGCCGGGCCATCGCGGCCGTGGTGCGCGCCAGCAAGCAGCGTCCCGTTGTCCATCACTCCATTGCGTTTGCCGCCGCTCACGCCGGCTGACGCCTTCCGGCCGGGCGGCACCCGGAGAGTCGCATCAACAGAATGCGGCACGGTCGGACTGGCAGGTGTCTCAAGCACCCGCCAGCCCTGACCCCGAGCAAGGGATTAACCCCGTGCGAGAGGCTACGAAGAAAACTACACCATCTGGGCGCCGGTCGAAGGTGTTACCTGTCGGGTTGGATGCCTGCATTTCGGTTCTCAAGGTGTCCACCGGCCCCCGCGAGATGGAGCTGATCGGCGTCGACGAAGATGGGCAGATGAGCCTTTGGGACACGGGCTTGGTTCAACCCGTCAGCGCCTTCGAGACAACCGAGGGAGGCCAATACATCGAGAGCGGCCACTACGTGATCGAGTGGAAGGGCCACGCTATTACTGTCCATTGCGGGAACCGCACTGACGGCACCGTGAGCATATTGTTCATGTGCAGCGGCGGCGGTTCCTTTTCCATGCAGCGCGCCGAAGTCGAAGCAATGTTATTGGGCAAGGTAATTCCAGATCCGATTGTGCAGGCTGAAATCCGTGAAGGCCTCAAGCGGCTTACGGAAAACCTCAAAGCGAGCCGACAAGCCCCGCACCTGCGGCGGGGGAGCATCTGATGAGCAGGTATCATTGCAGCGTGCCGGTGATCTCCACTGGCATGGTGTTCCGTCCCAGCATGTCGGATCGCGCACCCAGCCCGCATCTCCCGCCGCCAGTGTCGTCGGCCGTCCGGCGCGATTTGTTCGGTGGTTTCGCCTCGATGTTGCTGCTCGTGCCGACCGAAGCCGGCATAGGCAAGGCGGGGGAACTGGACCGCGAGCTTCTGGCCTGCTGCGCCGAAGCTGAGGCGTCGGAGCGAGCCGCCACGGTCACCATGGATGTGGTCGAGACGATGGACGCCAACGATCCCGATATGACGTCGGCGCTGCTCGCGGCACACCCCGTGTTCGTTGCCTACTCCGACGCGATCGAGCGGGCGGCGCAGCTCCCGGCCAGGTCGCCGGAGGGCCTGAGGGCGAAGGCGTCCCTCCTGCTGCTTCACATCCGTACGGAGCAGGATCATACGGCACTGGCGACCTCGCTGGCGCGTGACGTGGCGGGGAGGACAGGGGCATGAGCACCCGCCGCAGCTTCATGGCGTTCACGGCCAGCACAGTTGCCGCCGCCGCGGCTGGTCCCGCCAAGGCGGTCGAGATCGATGGCGAGCTGCTGGCCGCGTGCCGATCACTCAGCCGTCTCTACAGCGAAATCCAACGCATCGACGCCGCCGACGATGATACCCCGGAAAGTGAGGCGGAGGTCTACGCGACCGTCGACGCCTGGTGGGCCGAACTGAACCGCATCATCGACACGCCCGCTTTCACTCCTGACGGTATCAGGGCGAAGGCTGGTGCAACCCGGATTGCGCTGGAATACCTCGCAACGCCGATGCTGGATGAGACAGTCGAGGTGGACGGTAGAGGCCACGAACGGCTGGCGTGGTCGCTGGTCAACGACATGCTGGGGAGGGCCGGCGCATGATCGCCCCAACTCGGCGTGGCCTCCTGGGCGGCGCTGTCGCTTCGTTGGCCGCCGCGCCAGCGGGAATGCCTGGCAGCGTGGTGGTGCCACCCGTTGCTGATCATCATCCGGACGCGGCCCTGATCGCCGTGTGCGCCGAATTCGACGCGATCGAGCGGCACATCAACTCGCACTACGCGGGCGGTTCGCGGAACATCGAAGATGACGACGAACGCGACGTGGCGATTGCGCCGTTCCAGGAAGCGCAGGCTCCGCTGCTGGAGCGGATCATCGCCCTTCGGGCCACAACGCCTGGCGGCTTCATGGCACGGGCTCGCACGCTGGCGCTGTGGGACCAGGACGCCATGCGCCACATCGGGCCGGGTCACTACCTCGAAGATCGGATGCTGGCCGCCTTGCTACGCGACATGGTTGGGGAGGTGACGTCGTGAGCCCGCCCGCCGTCTCCCGCCGGCAGGTGTTGAACGAGGCCATAATGGACCTTCGCTGCATCTCCGACATCATGGCCGTGCTGGGTGAGAATGCGATGCAAGACGATGGCGTGATACCCGCATCGTGGATGATCTGGCTGAGCGCCTGCCTTAAAGAAGAGACCCAGAAAGCTCTTGATGCCCTGGCCGCCTTGGACAAACCAGTTCGGTCGTAGGAGCAAGATAAGCCGACCTGATGTTTTGGCATTATTGAGGGGAGCATCGAAGGGTGCTCCCTTTTTTGTTGGTCGAGGCCGTAGAGACGGGGTGGACAAAACGCATGTGCTATCCATAGAAGCTGGGCTAGACAGCCGACACGGTCAAACACTTAGAGTCGGGATTCGATGGCGAAACGTGCCGATGCTCCACCAGCCAAAACGGTGTCACCTGTGGGTCGGACCAAGAAGCCGGCTTCGGTTGCGGCCGCAACTTCGCCCCCCAGAGGAAAGGATCGTATGGTGCGCAGCAGTGTGACCGCTCCCTCATCGGCCGCCGCCGAGGCCGTCCCTGACGATCTGCAAGTTCTATTCGGCGATAGCATGCGCGCCGCCAGGGCGAAGGCAGGGTTGACATTGCGCCAGATGGCGGCCCTGTCGGGGCTTACATTTCAGTACTTGAGCAAAATTGAGAAAGGCGAAAAGAACCTCACCCTCGGCACAATGAGGGTGGTCGCCAAGGTTCTCGGTTGCGAGGTCAGCCGCATGCTTCGCAAAGCCTCGCTGAGGTAAACAAGCCCTTGCTGTCGTCGGTCTGAAAGAGAGCGCACCGACAACAGCTTGCATCGCTCCGTTTTGTCACCTTATAAAGTGACGGGACAACTCGGTCGCGCACGTGTGTGACCGCTGTGGGGGCGATCATGACGGTTCTTCCGCTTGTTGCGGCACTGCATTTGGCCGCCTCCTGCGCCCCCTCGGTGGCACCCGACACGCTGCTGGCGATTGTCAGGACGGAAAGCGCGTTCGACACGCTGGCGGTCGGCGACAACACGACCCGCCAGTCCTATCACCCCGGATCGAGCGCCGACGCCGTCGCGCTGGCCTCGCGGCTGATCGCGGCGGGGCACAGCGTCGACCTCGGCGCGGCGCAACTGAACTGGTCGGCGGGACACCTACAGCGCCGCAACCTGCCGGTCGGCGCCGCCTTCGACCCGTGCATAGGCTTCCATGTCGGCGGCGAGGTGCTGGTCGAGTGCTGGGGCCGCGCCACGGGCGCCACCGAGCAGGCGCGGCTGGGCTCCGCAATCGGCTGCTACAACGCCGGGCATCCGTCGCCGGGCACCGCCTACGTGCAGCGCGTGCAGGCGAGTGCCGCGCAGATCGTCCCCGCCATCCGGGTTGCGGGGGTTATCGCGCCTAGCGCATTTCCCGCGCCCGTCACCGTCTCTCCCAAGCCTCCGCGCAGCAATCCGTTTGTGCGGTCCGCGCTCGGGCGAGTGCTGACGTTCACCCACAATCCATGAGGATACTGCAATGAATGGCCTCCTTACCCTTGTCACCGCCATTTCGACCTTCCTGATTGGCCCGTTCGGCATCGCGGTGATCACGCTGGCTGTCGCCGGTTCCTTCCTGGCCGCCGCGCTGCATTTCATGCCGTTCCGCCAGGCGATCCACTCGCTCGTCTACGGCGCGATGGCGTTCAGCGCGGCCTATTTCGTGACGCTGATCGGCGGCGGCTGACCCATGCTCCGGGAAACCCTCTGGCTGGCGCCGACACGTCCCGCGATGGTTCGCGGCGTGCCCATGGAGGGCTTCTACATCAACCTGCTCGGGACGTTCTTCTTCGGCATGCTGATGGGTGCGCCGTACTACTGGCTGGTCGGCGTGCTGCTGCACTACGCGGTGTTGCGCCCGCTGGCGACGTGGGACCCGAGCTTCTTCCGCGTCCTGCGGCTCTGGCTGGTCACCAAGGGCGAGGGCATCGGCGCGGACCTCTACGGGGCGCCGACCCTGGTCCCCCTTCCCGCCTCCCGCGCCGCCAGCGCCGAGGAGTATCAGGTCTGTGTTTAACCGCGAGCGCCGGCTGTCGCACTTCATTCCGTGGCGCACACCGATCAAGGACGGCATCACGCTGTTGGCTGATGCCGGACTGGTCGCGGTCTATGAAATCGACAGTCCCGCGGCGTGGGAGACGGCCCAGCCTGATGACCTCGCCTATCTGCACAACCGGCTGAACATGACCTGGCGCTCGGTGGCGCGGGACGAGCTGATCCTGACCACGCTGCAATGCCGTGGCGAGGCGAACCCGGACGATTACCTGACCGGCGAGTTCCGCACGGCGTTCGCGGCCACGCTCGATCAGCGGTATCGCGACGGGCTGTATGACCACTCGCTCTACAGCAACCGCACGCTGCTCTGCGTCCAGGTCCGCCCCGCCCGGCCCGTTGGCGATTGGGTCGGCGAGCGCATGGACAAGCGCCGCGCCGCGCGCCAGGCGGATGCGCCGGTTGACCGGGTGCGCCGCCTGGAAGTGGCGATGGCGCTGATCGAGGCGAACCTATCCCGCTACAGCCCACGGCTGCTGAAGGTCACACAGCGCGGGCGGCAGCTATTCTCCGAACCGGCCGAGGCGATTGCCTACGCCATCACGGGCGTGTGGCGGCCGGTGTGCGTCACGACCGGCTTCATGGGCCGGGCCATGCTTTCCGAGCGGATCATCTTCGGACGCGAGACCATCGAAATCCGTGGCCTGGGCAGCAGCCAGTTCGCGGCGATGCTCGGCATGAGCAACTACCCGGCCTCGTTCTGGCCCGGCATGTTTGGGCACCTCCACGGCACGCCCTACCGGCATACTGTGATGCATTCGTTCCGCTGTATGTCGAGCACGGAAGGTCATGCCGTCCTGACGCGCAAGCAGAACAAGATGCTGCACGCCGGCGACAAGGCACTCAGCCAGGCGGCGGAGCTGGACACGGCGGCCGACGAGCTTTCCTCCGCGCGGTTCGTCATGGGCGATCACTGCTTTACCATGTGCGTGTTCGCGGACAGCGTGAAGGCGCTGGGCGAGGTCGTCACCACCGCCTGGCGCGATCTGGCCGACGCTGGTCTCTTGGTGGCGCGCGAGGGCGTGGGCAACCAGGCGGCCTATCTCTCGATGATCCCCGGCAACCATGCCCTGCGGCTCCGTCCCGGCGCTATTTCGTCGCGGGCGTTCGCTGCGTTCTCGCCACTGCACGGCTATCCGACCGGCGAGCGGGATGGCTATTGGGGCGAGCCGATCGCGCTGTTCCGCACGATGGGCGGCACGCCGTATCGGTTCCACCTGCACGTCGGGGACCTGGGCAATACCTTCGTCACTGGCCGTTCAGGGTCAGGTAAAACGACCTGGCTTGGGTTCCTGCTCGCACAAGCGGAACGTGCGGACGTGCGGTCGATCGTGTGGGACAAGGACCGTGGGCTGGAACTGGCGGTGCGGGCGCTGGGCGGGAGCTATCTCGCGCTGCGCAACGGCAAGCCCAGCGTGGCGCCCCTGAAGGCGCTGGACGGCTCCAAGGCGAACGACCTAACTTTTCTGCGCCAGTTGCTGCGTGGCTGCATCCAAGGCGATAGCGGCTATGAGATCACCGAGGAGGAGGACCGGCGCCTGGCGCTCGGTCTGCGCGCCGTCATGGCGCTGCCCCCGGCGGACCGCTGGCTGGAGGATGTCCGCGCGTTCCTGCCGCACTCCATCGTCAACGGGGCGGGAGCAAGGCTGGAAGCGTGGTGTTGGGGCCGGGAAAAGGGCTGGATCATCGACGGGCCGCGACACCAGGTCGACCTGTCCGCCCCGGTGATCGGCTTCGACCAGACCGACATCCTCGACAACGCGGAGGCGCGCGGCCCGGTCATGGCCACGCTATATTACCTGTGCGAGAGCCTGATCGATGGCCGCCGGCTGCTGTTCATCGTGGACGAGTTCTGGAAATCGCTCCTCGATCCGGCGTTCCGCGACCTGGTGCATGACCGGCTCAAGACACTGCGGAAACGCGGGGCCGCTATGGTCCTCGCCACACAAAGCCCGCGTGACGCGCTGGATAGCGTGATTGCTCATACGATCCGCGAGCAATGCCCAACAGGCGTCCATTTCGCCAACCCAAACGCGACGGATGCGGACTATGGCGATAAGGGCGGCGTGGGGCTGTCACCGGTCGAGGTCGAGACGGTGCGCGGACTAGAACAGGGCGACGGCACATTCCTCTTGCGCCAGGGGCAACGGAGCCTCGTGGCGCAACTGCCGCTGCACGGCATGGCGGCACAGATCGCCGTGTTGTCTGGTCGTGAGAGCACCGTGCGGTTGCTCGATCAGGTGCGCGCTGACGTAGGCGACGATCCGGCCGACTGGCTGCCCGAATTTGAACGGCGGCGAGTAGCCCCGCGTGTCGTGGAAAAGGCCTGAACATGAACAAATACATCGGACGTGCCGCCATCCTCGCCACCGTGAGCCTCGTGACCCCTGCTCGCGCTCAGTTGGCGGTCACCGATCCCGGTTCCTACATCATCCAGAATCTCGGCATCGCTAATCAGGTGAAGGAGATAGCGTCGTGGGCCAAGCAGCTCGCGGCCATGCAGCAGCAATACATGCAGTTGCAGATGACCTACGAGGCTCTGGCGCACGTCACTGACCTGGGCAGCGCCGTGGGCGCGCTGGGCATGCTTGGTATCCGTAATCCGCTACCTATCTCGCCTTATGCCGTGCAAGGCCTGCTGAACGGATCGGGCGGCGTCGGCGGCATGTCCAGCAGCATCGGGTCAATGTTCACCGGAACGCTCGCCGGCAATCAGGTTTATCAGGCCAGGACGGATACCTGGCTCGGGCAGGAGTTGAACCGCAACGGCTCAGGCATTGCGGGCGGCCAATCGCTGGCGCTGGAGCTGTATCGCGCGGCGGCGGATCGGATGGTTCACCTGGACGACTTGCGCGGCCAGATCGCCGGGGCGTCCGATCCATCGGTTCGGGAAAGCCTGATTGCGCAGATCGGCGCAGAGCAAACCGCGATCTCAAACCAGCAAGTCCAGGCGACCGTGCTCGGCAACTACATGCAATCGCAATTCGCCAGCCAGCAACAGCGTGTGCAGGAGCGGCGGCAGCAGGAGATCGACCAGGTGCTGGCCGACGCGCGAGCGCATGGCGTCAACGTGGGAGGCGGCGGGTCATGAAGTTTTTCTTCGTTCTATCGTTCCGGTCGCTGTTCATGCTGGTGTTCGTCATCGGCCTGATCGTGCTGATGATCCTCACGCCGCGCGCCAAGGCCGACGAGCTGCGCGGGCGGGCGTGGTATGCCAACCATCCCACCATCATGCGCCAGGTGCTTGCCGCATGCCGCGACGATCCCGGTCATATCGGCATGTCGCCGGACTGCCAGAACGCCCGCGCTGGCGAGGTGCTAGAAGCGTCTAACATGGCAAGCCGCGTTTTGTCGCCGACCAGCGCACAGTACTGGCGGGTGCATCCCGAGTGGATAAAGCCGCAGCTCCAAGTTTGCTCCCACATGCGCGGTGACGAGCCTTCCTATTCTTGGTGCATCGCCGCAAGGAGTGTTGGCCGGTGAACGGCTGGATTATCTTCGAGACGCTTGCGACGCAGATACAGACGCCGCTCACGGACATTGCGAACACGATGGCGGCGGGTCTCGCCGGGCCGGTCGGCAACGTGATCAAGGCCGGCGCCATCGCCATGATCGCTTGGCTGATGCTTAAGGGAACGATCAACCCACAGGGCGGCAACCCACTCAGTGATCTTGAGGGAAAACTGATCCTGGTCGGTGCGGTCTACCTGCTGGCGAGCCAAACGGCCAATTATCAGCAATATGCCGAGAACCTGTTCATGAACCAACTAGGCCAGCAGATCACGGCGCTGGTTTCTGGCGGCGCGGGTGAGGTCGTAACCGGCAAAGCGTTCGATACGATCTGGAACACCGCATACGCTGGCGGGCTGGTTGTCTACAAAGGGCTGTCGTGGACGGACTTCGCGCTCGCCATGCTCGTGGTGCTGTTCTGGCTGTGCGCGCTGCTTGCCATCGCGACGGGGTTCGTCATTTGGCTGGCGTCCTACGTGGTCTTGGCGCTGCTGCTCGGCCTCGGCCCGCTATTCATCGCCTGCTATGCGTTCCCGCCGGTCAGGGGCATCGCCGAGCGTTGGCTCGGATCGCTAATTGCCATGATTATCCTGCAAGTGTTCGTAGTTGCGCTGCTGGCGATCCTGACGCGGACGGAAATGAACATGATCGGCCAGATTGTTGCCGGTGGCGCCAGCGCGGACGCGAACAACGTCGCCCAGTTGCAACAACTGCTCGGCGGTTTGGCGCTGTTTTTCGTGTGCGCCCTGGTGCTGGTCCAACTGCCCGGCGTGGCATCGGCATTGAGTTCGGGCCTCACGTTCCATGCCGCCGCCATGGGCGGGGCAATGGTGGCCGGCGCGGGCGCGGCCGTTGTCGGCGCTCACACGGGCGTTGCCGCTGGCGGTCGCGCGGTGTCCGCTGGCATCCGTTCCGCCGCCTCACGGGCCGCGCCTGGCCGTTCACTGTCATCATCGTAGGGGCCAACATGCGAGCGCTCGTTCTCATTCTTTTGGTCGGCTTGGCGGCGTGTGCCAGTCACGATCTGGCAACCCCGTCCGGCGCTGTGTTCCAGTTCAACCCGACACTCTGGACACCGGCGCCCGCCGATCTGGTGCAGCCGTGAGCGTACTCACATGGGCAGCAAAGCCCGTCCGTCCCGAGCAGCGCCAGGCGCTCTATGACCAGGCCGCCAGCTTCGACACGGAAATGTCCCGGTCGCGCCATGCGATCCGGCTCGGCGGCTACGTCGTCGGCGCGGCGGGCGCAGCGATCGGGGTGTGCGGCATGGTGGCAGCCGCGAGCCTGTTCCCGCTCAAGCAAACCGTCGTCCAGTTCGTGCCGTGGAATACCGAGGTCGGGTTGGCCGGTCCCACTGTGCTTGCGAGGGACGCACCGGAGACGCTGTTCCGCGACCAGCAGGCTCACGCGGACCTGCTCAAGTTCGTGACCGCCGCCGAGACGTGGGTGAGCGACGCGAGCGACATCAACTTCCACACCGTCGCCGTGATGTCGGGACGTGACCAGCAAGCCGCCTTCGCCGAGCGCATGTCCGCAAAGAACCCGGCGTCCCCCCGCGCCCTCTACGGCAACAGGGCGACGGTGCGGGTCGAGCATTTCCGGTTCTCGCTCCTCGGCCGCGCGCCAGGTGGGACGCAGGTTTGGCAGGTGCGGTTCGATCGCACGGAAGTCATGGGCGGCAATTTCGGTCTCGTGCGGCCATGGGTGGCGACGGTCACCTTTGCTTGGCACCCCGACATTTTCGGCAGCGAGGCGGATCGCGCGATCAACCTGACCGGCTTCCAATGCACGTCATATGAATCGGGGCCAGCATGATCACGCGGATCGCGACTTGGTTGCTGGTCGGGACGGTGCTTGCGACCCCTGCCCTCGCGCTTGAGACCCCGCCCGCGTCGCATGATGACGCGAACATGCGCGTGGTGCCGTACAACCCCATGCAGCGCGTGCGGCTGGTCGGCACGGTAGGCCGGGCGACGAACATCACCTACCCCGCCCGTGAGCATGTGGTGCGCGTGGTGTTCGGCGAGGAGGGTTTGTGGGAAGGCCCGGCGCCGGATGACGTCAAGGGCGGGCTGAAGAACAACCTGCCGCTCTGGCCGCGCAAGGCGGGACAGACGAACCTCGTCGTCACGACCGAGGATGAAAAGGGCGACGAGCACCCCTACCAGTACGTGCTTGTCGGTAAGGCTGCCCAGGAGGCCGATGATCCCGAGGCGACTTACGGGCTGGTGCAGACCAATCCGGCGCGTGAGGCGGCGGATAAGGCCGCCCAGGCGCGCGCTACATGGCAGGCGCAGCGCGGCGCGTGGCAAGCGGCACAGGCTCACAAGGTCGAGGCCTCCGCCGTCGCCAAGCTGGCGAGCGACCGCGCCGCCGCCCCGCGCAACTGGCGCTATGTCGGGCGCGGGAACGTCTCGCTGGCGCCCGTCGAGATTTCGGACGACGGCCAAAGCACCTACCTACGCTACCAGGGCGCGGTGCATGTGCCTGCGGTGTTCACCGTCGCGGCGGATGGGTCGGAACAGACCGCGATGACGTCGATGGACGGCGAGACGTTGGTTGTGCATCAGGTGGCGCGCGAGATGCATCTGAGGCTGGGCGCGGCAGTGCTCTACGTTTGGGATCGCGCCTATAATCCGATCGGCGTCAATCCCGCCACCGGCCAGCAAGCCGACCCGGAGACCGGCACGTCGTCACCGCACGTCTGGCGGGTGCTGCGCGAAGCCGGCGGGGCGGCGCAATGAGCGGTCCCGAGGAACACATCGAGGGCGAGCGGGTGGTGTCGCCCGCCGCGTCCGGCCGCCCCGGCATGTCCCGGTGGCAGAAGATCGCGATCTTCGGACTTGGAACCGGAGCGATCATCAGCGCCGTGTTCTGGCGGGATGCCGGGCGTCATCATGAGGAGCCGCACGCCGAGCCGGCCCAGATGGGGCAAGCCACGCCGTTCGAGCGATACGTGGCGCCTCCCGCCGCGATCCCCGTCGCCATGGTCTCGCAAGCGCCGATGCCCTCGTATGTGCAGGCGTTCCACGAAGCGGCACAGCGGCCAACGGGAAAGGATGTCCCGGCAAAGCGCATGTTGAGCTACGCCAGCGCCGCGCCGATGCGAACGGAAGCCGCCGCAGCACCCGCCGCGCCAGAACGCACGGGCGTGGCGTTCAAGGCGTCTCGCATCCCAGGAGGGAAAGCCGGGCCAGCTATGGACCTGACGTACATGCTGATGCCTGGCGTCGTGAAATGCGTGCTGAACAACGCCATCGACACGACACAGCCCGGCCCGATTTTCTGCCATACCTCGGAAGACATTTATTCGCCCCAGCATGTCCGGCTGATGGAGAAGGGAACCCAGATCGTCGGCTCCTACACGAGCAACATGCAGCAGGGACAAACGAGGCTTCCGGCCGTCTCCGCTTTTGCGATCACGCCGAACGGCGTCACGGTCGCGCTCGCATCGCCCATGGGAGACGCTCTTGGCCGCGCTGGTTTCGCGGGTGAGGTCGACACCCATTTCATGTCCAAGTTCGGCGGCGCGCTGCTGCTGATGGCAAGCCAAGGCGCGATCGGAGCCGCGCAAGCCACCCTTCAGCACGGCAACGGCAACAGCTACCTCAACCTGCAAAGCGGCGGCGTCGAAAGCACTGTGTCGGAGGTGCTGCGGAACACGGTCAACATCCCGCCAACCGTTACCGTCAATCAGGGCTCCGAAGTGGCGTTCCTCGTGACCCAGCCCATCGACTTCCGCGACGCCTACGAGCTTAGGACGGTGCCATGAGGCCCGGGGAGCGTCCGCTGCGGGCGCTGCTGTCACCATTCAGCGCGGCCTTGGCCGACACGGCGACAACCGAAGTGGTTGTCAATCGCCCCGGCGAGTTCGGCGTGGAAGCCGGCGGGCGTTGGACGTGGCACGACGCGCCGGGGTTGACGTTCGACCGGCTGGATCAAATCGGCATCCTGGCAGCATCGATGTCGGGGCGAGACGTGGATGGCGCGCACCCTTTGGCCGAGGGAACGCTGCCGGATGGCGAGCGCATCCATGTGTGCCGCCCACCAGCTACCGGGCAAGGTGTCATCTCGTTGACCATTCGCCGGCCGGCCGCCGAGGTCCGCACGATTGACGACGCCGACTTCGCCGCCTTGTTCACCGGCGCCAACGCCATCAGCACCCGGCGCACCGCGCAGGATGGCGAACTGATCGCGCTCAAGCGGACGGGAAACTGGCGCGACCTGTTCCGCTTGGCGGTCACCACCCGCAAGACGATCGCTGTCACCGGCGCGACCGGATCGGGCAAGACCACGCTGCTGCGCCGCCTGATGCACGAGGTCGGCGAGCATGAACGCATCGTCACCATCGAGGACGCGGCCGAGTTCGGCGCCATGCGGCAGCGCAACCGGGTGGCGCTGTTCCACAGTTCGGGCAGCGCGTCGCTCGCCAACCTTTCGGCCGAGGACCTTGTGAAGACGGCGCTGCGCATGCGGCCGGACCGGGTGATGCTCCAGGAGATCCGGGCGGGTGATGCCTTCGCGTTCATCCGTGTGCTCGCGGCCGGGCATCCCGGCAGCGTCACCACCTGGCACGCCGAGGAAGGCGAGGCTTTCGACGCGCTGGAGTTGATGATCCGGCAGCACCCGGCCGGCAACACCATCCCAGACGCCAAGGTGCGGGCGTACCTGACGCGCCACATCGACCTGGTCGTGTGGTGTGCCCGTGGCGAGGATGGGTTCTCGGCCCCGAGCGTGTGGCTTAGGGCGGAGCAGGCCGCATGAAGCGCTGGAGAGGGGCATTGCTGGCAACCGTCGGCTGTGCCGCGCTGGCCGGCGCGTGGGTGGCGTCGGC
>JAABUV010005615.1_pt1 | contig 14194 bp, 19 predicted proteins | sample 5559971 | NCBI WGS metagenome assembly JAABUV01 (sample SAMN10711881, study PRJNA513362) | rock metagenome | isolation source: Antarctica rocks | place: Antarctica: Victoria Land, Knobhead nord | collected 2015-12-19
CCCGTCCTTGAAGCCTCGTGCCGCCTGCAGGTCACGGCGGAGCTGGCGGTGTGCCGCACCGAGCTGGCGGCCTGCCGCGCGGAGCTCGCGCGCGCGCGCGCAGCGCCCGGCGCCGCGCGCTCGGCAGGGCCTGCCGCAGCGCCCCAGCCGGCGCCGCAGCCGCGCGCCGCGCCGCCGCCGCGCGCCGGCAGCATGCCCGTCGCCCCGGAGCCCGACCTAGTGCAGGGCGCCAGCTTGTCCCTTGGAGCGGCGCGCGGCGGGCACACCGGGGCTGCGGCGCGGCCCGCGGCGCGCGGCGCGCTGTGGGACAGCGCGTCGGGCGAGGGCAGTGGGAGCGTCGGGGTCCGCACGGTGTCACAGCCCAGGGCTGCGCGTCGCGCGGGCGCCCCCGGCGGCTCTGCAGAGGCGGCGGCGGGCGGCGGCGCGCTGCGCAACCTGGCCAGCGCTCTGGCGACCGCGGCCGCGCCCGCAGGCCCTGCGGGCCCTGGCTCCGCAGCATGGGCCCAGGCCGCAGCTGCAGCGACTGTACCCGCGCCAAAGGACGACCGCCAGGCTTTTGAGCAGCTTGCCGCTGCCGGCGGCAGCACTGGCCGCGGCGCATTCGGCTCGACCACGGCGTCGTCAAGCTCTGCGCTCGGCGCGGTCGCGGCCGGTGCGCGCCCGCACGCCAGCATTGCTAGCAGACCCGGACGCATCTTGTCGCTGCACAGGAGCTGCGTGCCGCCCGCGCCTCATCCCTGCCTGTGCCCGTTCCTACGATTCCACACGCTGCAACTCCTGCAGCCTGCGGACATGTCATCTGAATCATGTCGCCCGTGCTCTGGCCCCTCAAGCACATCTCATGACCACCTCGCACATGCGAGTCCTGCTCCAGTACTCTGCAGGTAAGCAAACTAGCTTGAGGCAGGCGCATGCCCCGGCTCGTGAATGTCACCCGTGTGCGCGCGCGCCGCTCGCAGGTGGGACATGGCGGCCGCATGCGGCGGCGCTCAGCCCTGCCCACGACGTGCATGCGACCCCGGGCCCGCCTCTTGCGGCTCTGCCCCGCCAGGCGGCGCCGGCCACGTCCAGCAGCCGCGCATGGGCCTTCTTCCCGGACGGGCCGGAGCCCGTCGGCGGGGCCCCCCGCGCCGCCGCGACCCCGCGCGGCGGCTGGGGCTCGCCGCTGCTGGCCGCGCCGGCCGCCGACGCGGCGACCGCTGCGCTCGCGCGCGCGCTCAGCAGCATCAGGCGCGCGCGCGGCGGCCATGCCTAGCTCCTCTGCCCTGCCGGTATTTAGACAGCACTTGCTTCCATCAACATTGCTGCTGATGAGCCCCAGCTTTGAGGTGACCGCCCCAGCCAAACTGCCCGCCTGAAACTGTCAAAGCGTCCTGTTTCAGGGAACGCCGTTAGCATTCTAGCCCCTGCGCACTGCTACTGCCGGGCCAGCACTGTGGCTCTCTGTTCGTGCACCGGAGCGATGTGTTGCAGTGATCCGTACAGCAAGGACGTGTCACCCCGATCGAACGGCACACCATGCATGAAGTGAGCCTTGGCCCGAACCAGCTTTCCTCCCTAGCTGCAACACGGGCAGCTGCGCTTGTGTCGGCTGTCCACCTATGGCCTGCGTCCCAGGGAGCGGGAGCGCGCGGCCGCGCATGCGCCACCTGCGGCGCCCGCCGTGCCGCGCGGGGAGCCGTCGCCGCTGGCCGCCGCGCTGGTCCGGCTGCGCGCGCGCAGGCCAGCATCGGCGTCCGCATCAGCTCAGGGGCCCGTGTCAGGGAGGGCGACCGTCCCTGCCACGCCGCCCAGCAGTGCGGCATCGCCGGCGGGCGCCTCCCCGCTGGCGGCCGCCCTGACGCACGCGCGCCCGCCACGCGCTGTACAAGGGGCGGGGGGCGCCCTGCCGGGAGGGCCCGCGCGCGCGCCGTCGCCGCCGAGCGCAGCTGCGCCCGCAGCCGCCTCGCCGCTTGCCAGCGTGCTGGGCCGGCTCGGCCGGCTGGGATCAGGTGCAGAGGTGGGGCCCTGAGCACTGTATGCGGGAATGGACAGGGCGGGCGCGGACGGCGCAGTTGGAAGCGTGGGGTTTGGGGGATTGGGGGTTTGGGGGTTTGGGGCCACGCGCGCCGTCCACACGCGGCTCGACCCTGGTTTGGTGTTGGCCGCGCGGAACAGGTCATCACATGGCAGGCCCGCTGTTCAAGCTGGACAGGGTCTTCAGGGGTGCTGTGGCGTCATCAGTCAGCTCGCAACACCTGGTGGTTTGTGCGCTCATGGGCGGTGAGATGGAAGGACGCAGGTTGTGTGAAGGTCGAGCAGTTATTGCGCTTCCATGGCTGTAGATGCTGCTGGATGCGATGCATCTGATGCATGCGTCACAATATGTTAATTGCACCGGTGAGGTGCGCACTTACTGCACAAAAGTCATGCGCTGGGTCCTGGCAGCGTGCCGGCAGCGATCAAAGGTCTAAAGTGCCCGACCCCCCAAAGCTCTGCCACCAGAAGTCTGTACGCCGCTCTGGGAACCCCGCTCAAGCGCTGCTGACAAGCGACACACTTCCTGCAAAGTACAGACTGCAATAGCGCAAAAATGGACATGACATTCCCTCCACCAGCTCATGCTCCCTGTCCCAGCTGACACGCCACGCTGGCCTCCTCGGCACGCCCGTGTTGCCAAGGTGACCCATACCGCCTGGAAACGGAGGACGCGCCTGGCGATAGCGCACGCACTCGGTGCATGCGCAGCACCCGAACCGCAACCGCAACCAGGCCATTGCACGCGCCGGACTGTGGTTCCGGCCATCAGGCATCACAGCGCCGCAGCACAGCATGGCCGCAGCCGGACCGGCCTCCGCGCCGCCGGCCCTGCGTGCGGGCCGGCCGCGCCTGGGCGTGCGACATCAGGCGCGCGTCGCGCGCTGCTGCAGGAGCGCTGCCCGGTCCGAGCGCCGCACCTGCGTACACGGCCACGATGGTCTCAATGCACACCCCGTTTCCACAAGTCTTGTTTCTTGTTTTGTATAAGCTTGCTCTTGTCGCTTATTCAAGCTGTTATCCTTTGGTTTTACTTGTGGTCATAAAACCCTGCAAGAAGGAAAATTCTGCATTGCAGCATGCGTCGCTGCTGCTGAGCACCAGCAGGGCTGACGCAGCATGATGAAGGTGACCATCACGGGACGGCGGCCACCACAGGCACAGGCACGGCTGCAGCCGGGCATCCGCTCGCTGGCGCCACCCCGCGCACCCATTGCACACTGGTGCCGGCGCGCGTGCTGGCCGCCTGACAGGTGAGCCGCGGACAGACCCCCCAGACATAATCCCCAGACAGACTCAGACCCTGGGGACGGCGCGCGCGCCTGCTCAACCAGCCACTGCAGGCCCTCGCGCACACCGGAGCCGCTGAGCGCGCTGGCGGCCTGCACGCGGTGCGCGCGGCCCTCCAGGCGCTCCACGCCCAGGCGCGCCGCCAGGTCCGCGCCCGCGCCCGCCGGCGCCGCGTCCGCCTTGTTGGCGACCACCTAGGCGCGCGCGGGCCGCCGCGCGCACGTCACCGCCGGCGCACTCTCGCAGATCTGGTCTCTACTGGCGGCGACGTGGTGTGCCCTGCAGCAGACACGGTGCAGTCGGCGCGGTATGTGCTGTTTATGACAGCAGCGCCGCCAGGGTCAGTGTCAGCGCCCACCAGTGCTGCACCCGCCTGTGTGGTGATGCCCAGTGCACACGGCTGCCGCACGCTCCCTGTGCAGCAACTTGCATGGCGTCCAACCTGGTGCGGCATTGGTCTGGCAAGAGGGCAGCGCAGCAATTTCGTCTGGCACCAGGAGGGCGCAGGACGCCTTGCAGATCTGTGCCCAGCGCTTCCCGCGTGCGAGCGGCGCCGCCTGGCACCAGGCGGCGGGAGGGCGCGGCGCGCGCACCAGCAGCGGAGCGCCGAAGAGCTCGCGCGAGGCCAGCGCGCGCTCCAGCTCGCACCGCGCCTCCTCCAGCCTGCCGGCGCCCGCATGCACAGGGCTCGAAGAGGGCTAGGGTTTGGTCACAGGGCGCAGGGAGGGCACCCTGGAGTGCGCTGCACCTGGACAAGGGCCACGCACGCCTCCAGCCTGCTGGCGCTGCATGCCGGGCAATCATGGGGCGACAGAGAGGCAGAGGAGGATTGTAATGAATGAAGACCTCCACACGTACATTTCGCCCTGTATCAACAGCCCTGTATCAACAGCTCACAGATACCACAGAACTCGAGCCGGAAATCGAACCCAGTGAACTGTGCTGCTTGCAGCAAAGGTGACCTGCCCCCCTGTCGCGCCTCCGCCTCTGTCGCGCCTGCCCCTCTGACTCTGTCGCGCACCGCTCAGGCTGCGAGGAGTCCACGACAAACAGCAGCGCGTGCGTGTCGGCGTAGTACTTGTCCCAGATGGACCGCAACCCCGGCGCGCCGCCCAGGTCCCACAGCAGCAGCTGCGCCTGGAAGGCATCCAGGCGGCCCACGTTGAGCCCCACCGTTGGCAGGATGGCGTGCGGCTCCAGTCCTGGCAGCCCGCTGAACATGCCCTGCGCCACATGATGCCCACGCTTGCATCGACTGCAGGTATGCGCAAAGTCGCTAGTGCGCCGAGCTGTCCTCAAAGGTCCGGGTCACAGGTTCGATCATGTGCAGAGCACACGCTGGCAAGAGGCAGTGCTGGCGGCAATGCCACAAGCACCGCGCCCGCACCTTTATTTTCTCCAGGAGGGTGGTCTTGCCGGACTTGTCCAGGCCTGTGATGAGGATCCTGAGCTCCTCCTTGCGGAAAATGTACTCCCACAGGCCGTACAGCAGCGAAAACATCCGTGGCAGGCGCGGGCATCAGCCTGTGGGGCAGCTCAGCCAGTGCAAGGGGTCGCCTGTCTCATAGTGACCCAAGCGCTGTCAGGCCGAGCAGCATCCCTTCACATCAGCACACCCTCTGCTCTACAAGTGAACAGCTTGTGCAGTGCAAGCAGAAGACGCAATTCCTGTGTGCCAGCAACAACGCGCGTAGCCTGGCAGAGCTTCAATAGCGCAGGGCCCGATGGGTGTACAGCGGCGTACAGATCGAGCCCCCAATGGGCTATACATAAAAAACCAAGCTGAGGTAACCTCAGTGAAGGTTCATCAGCAGGTTCAAATTCGGCAGCTAGCTGGCGCTGGCTGGCAATGCAAGTTGTGCCGTGAGTACTGCAGCGCCGATCGAAACACAGCGTACGCTGAGCGGCAGGGCCAGGCAGTGTGGCGACTGAGCGGGGAGCGCTGGCATTGCGACCACGCCAGCATTGCCTGTGCCCGGGCTTCTTGGCGGCGCAGCTGCTGCAGGCACGCTAGCGGTTGGCAATTGCGCCTGTGCGGCCGTCAGGTTGCCAGCGTCGCAGCTCCTAGCGGACAGTCGCACGCTGGCGCTCCCAGCCTCGAACGCAGCAGCGTCAGCTGCGGGCAGCGGCGCAGCTGCAGGGGCCGCGCTGGCGCTCGTGACTGCGCCTACGCCAGTGCTCGGGGTGTGCGGTGGACCAGCTGCAGGGGCAGCGCTAGGGCCGGCGCCTCCGCCCGCGCCTGCACTAGGTGCGCCATACGTGCTGGGGCGCGCGTGTGCGCACTGGCGCTACACGTCTATGCTCTCTGTAGCAATGGTAGAGAGCCAAGGGGTGCTGCAGAAAGCCTTATGGCAGCCACAGCCCCTCCGTGGGGCATTGCGCTGCAAGCGGTTGTTCAAAAAGCATCTGGCCAAGTGACGGGTTGAAGGAGCGAGCTGAGCAGCCGCCTCTGCTGTCCCCGCGCACAGGCGCGCCGGCGGCGGCACCTCCGCCAAGCAAGCGCCCCCGTGTGATGACGATGGAGCATGAAGCAGAGGGTGTCAGGCCAGAAGCCGGGCCGCCATCATGTGACACCGCGCCGCAGACAGCAAGGACAGCGGGCACGAATACAGGAATGGAGGCAGGTTGGCGTGCCATGCATGTCGCCAGCGCAGTGGCCCTGGCCGTGAGAGCGGCGGCAGATGGAGGGGTGCTTGCGAGTCTGCTATATGGGCAGGACCCCGGCCGGCGGGCGTTCAATATGGAAGCGCGGAACTTTCCTGACCCGGCTGGAGAGAGGTGGGTGTTCCGCTTCACGGCAGACGCGTGCGACGCGGCCCGTGGACCGTGCCTCGGAGAGGCGGGGTGGGCGGACCGCACCGCGGCTGGCGGCGGCGCGGCCGGCGCCCTCGGCGGGCCAGGCGCTGCAGCGCCCGCTGCGGCCGGCGCCGGCGGGGCAGGCGCGGAGGGGCCGACAGCTCGCAGCGCCGCTGCTGCACCTGCGGCGGCCTGCGCGCCAGCCGCCCCAGACGCGGCAGGGGGTGCGGCGGCGGGTGGCGCCCCGTTCCATCTGCCCACGCTGTCCGGCCTGGCGAGCATGCAGACCGTGCTCAAGGAGTGGACAGAGGGGAACCCAGCATGCGGCCGCATCCCCATCTCGACCGCCTGGAAAGAGGGCCGCATGTCGAAGAAGCTTAAGCAGCGCGTGTCGCACCTGCGCATCCTGGTCCAGATCATGCATGAGCGGGCGGGGCGGGCGCAGCGCGGGCGCGTGACCACAGCCGCAGACGTTGCAAAGAGCCTGGACGAGGAGCGGCTGGCCACGCGCGGCCCGCGGGGCCTGCCAGTGCCCTTTGCCACGTTTGCAAAGGCGCTGATGCTCGAGCGCCACCAGAACTGAGGGAGCAAGGGGCTGCTGGGTGAAGGGATTGGTGGGATGGGTTTGAGTGGCGTACGACATGCACGTCTCTTTGAGTCTCCTTACGTCTGGGTCCTGGCTGGTTGCTGACATGCTTGTCTGCTTGCGTCTCCATGCAGTGTTATCGTGGCCGCTGTGCAGAATGCAGTCACCATGTCGTTGTATTTCCAGACGGACGCGCACATGGCAGGAGCACAGCACAGGGACCACGACCCTGCACCCAGACTCCATCCGTGGCCCTTCCAGTCTGCTCACCACTGCTGTGTCACCTGAAGTGACAGCCTCAGCCATGCAGCCGCGCGTTACGGCGCACCCACAAGCTGTGGCACAAGACCGACGCCGCAGCCCGCGCGCAACGAGGGAGGGCATGCCAGGCGCACGCGGCGCGCGCGGCGCTACCCGCCGCTGTACATTGTGCTACCCGGCGCTATACATCGCGTCATCGGCGGCGTTCCGCTTGGCCTGCATGCGCATCATCGCATCCTCCATCTGCTGCTTCGCGCTCACCGCCTCCTGCGCGCAGGCCTGACCTCAAACTACCTCACATCACCCAAGTTATCCACCCGCCATCAGCAGGACCTCATCAGCATGGGCAGGGGACAAGCCGCCTGGCACCCAGAGCATCAAGCCGGATGAGCCAACTCCTTCCCACTGTGCATGCAGGCGCTGTCAGGGCTGCTCGGGGGCGGACAGCGCGCGTCGGTCAGCGAACGGGGCCTGCGGATGCAGGTGCTGTGAGGCCTGCCCAGGAGTGGACAGCGCGCGTCGCCGGCCTGTTTCAGGGCACCGGCAGCGCGCCTGCGCAGTGGCGCCATTGGCAGCGGCCACCTCGCAGTGGAGAGCCGCGGCCTCCACGAACAGGCGGCCCAGCTCGCGCAGCGCCTCCGCGCGCAGCGCGCGCACCGCCGGCCGGGCGGCCGAGTCGCGCAGCACCTGCGGGGACCGCGTGCGGCTGTCGCAGGCAGCGCGAGACAGCGACCTACGGCCGTATCCAAGCTGAGTTGCACACTTCTGGTTGCAAATATTGCATGGGCGCCTGTCTGCCAGCTCCCCAGGCCGCAAGTCACGGAAGGGGCAGTGCAGCAGGCAGCGCAGCATTCTGCAGGTTGTCGAGGGGGCGCGCAGCAGAAGCCCGCTGTCCGCTCACGGCCTAGCTGCAAGGCAGCCAGAAGGCGCGCGGGCCCGCAACGCCCCAGATGCACCCGCCAACCAAAGTCGGCGTTTGGGGTGGCCTGCCGTCATGAGCGCGAATGCACGCAGCGTGCACGGGCCACGCCATGAGGGCAGGCCCATGCCACGAGCGCGACGCCAGCCCGTGCTGCGGCAGGTGCGGCGCGCGCGGCGGCCGGGCGGGATAGGGTAGGGTTAGGCCCCTACCCGCTGGCAGACGTGGCGCACGGTGAGCTCGATGTCGCACACGTTGGCGGCCCACATCGCGTCCAGCATCAGCGGCAGCGCCGCCTCCTCCAGCCGCGCGCGCTCCGCGGCCGCCAGCGCCGCCGCCGCCGCCTGCGCGCGCCGTGCGCAGGGAGGCGTTATGTGCGCACCCTTGGGCTCGCCCCTGTGGGCCGCTCTGGCACACTAAGCAACATGTGCACACAAAAACAACTTCAAAGTTGCCCAAATGACTCCTCTTCAAGCTGGAAGAATGCACGCAGGGGGCAGTAAGACCAAGACCCATACAACCGCAAAACATACGTAAGAATGAAGAGGGCACTGGGGAATGTTGTGTCAACACAAGCCATTGCAGCCTCTCGGCAAGCCAGGCCCGTGGGTGTGAGCAGCCCGCTGCCCTTATCAACCGCCGCATCGCCCTGTCGCAGTGCTGCCAGCTGCCAGCATCATTTTGATCACACTTACCAGACGTGCACCCGCCCGCGCCCTGGGGGGTGGCGCGCACCGCTTCCCGCCTCCGCTCCGGCGTCTCGCCGTCCGCCTCCGGCGCCGCCTGCTCGCCCGCGCCCCCCGCCGCGGGCCCCCGAAGAAGGGGGTCCCCAGGGGCCTCGCCGCAGCCTTCCCGCTCCGCGCTCGAGGCGCCCGCGTGCGCGCCGCCGGCCGCGGGGCCGCCCGCGGCCGGCGCGCCGGCCGGCGCCGCCGCCGCGGCCGCGCCGGGCGCGGGCGCGCCGGCGGGCGCGCCCCGTGCGGCCGCGGCGGGCGCGTCCGGCGCGGGCCGGCGCTCGCCGCCGCCGGCGCCCGGCGCGCCGCCGCCCTCGCCGGCCAGGCGCTCCAGCTTGCTCAGCTGGCGGTCCAGCTGCTGCTGCGCCTGGAACATCTGCGCGCCGCGCCGGCGCCCGACCCTCACGGGCCGCCCGCCGCCTCTCCCCGCGCTGGGCTGGTAAGAGCCTGGCTTACTGTCCCGCCTCCAGCACAAGCCGCGCGGCCACCTCATACACATCATGCACATCAAGAAACGACGAGGGCAGGCAGATGGCACAGGTGGCCAGCTGCTCCAGTCCCTCCCGAGTCCGAGATGGGACCCTCCAGCCCTCCAAGAGCCCTCACAGGCCGCGCCTTGATGGTCAGCGTCGCGGCGTTGAGCTGCGACTTGAGCGCGTGCCCCTTGGCGCGCATCGCCGCCAGCGAGCCGTTCAGCAGGCCGCCCAGCGCGATGTCCGCCTGGCGGCCCCGCGCAGCTGCGCTCAGGCTGAGTTGGGTTGGTTGTAGGGCCCTACACTATCCCTACCCTATAGTATGCGGGGCAGAGCGCGGAGCGCGCACAGCACCCCACCGTACACAGCGGGGCTGACCCTCGGCGTCCGCAGCGAGACGCCCAGTTCCGGCTCATACGTGCGCAAAGCACAGGCGCCTGATGCAGTGGCGCGCATGGAGGGCATGCGCAGCCAGAGGTGGGGACGTACCTGTGCGGCGTACGCGCGCCCAATCACCTTAGTGATCTTGGCGGACGACTTGGCCAGGTCGGACGCCTCTGCCGCCATCGCACCCTGCACCGGAGGGCGAGCATTCACAGAGATGCAGCATCCCAGCCAGGTAGACCCCAACTCCGGCAAAATAAAACTTCCAAGAGTTCCAGTAAGATTTTTTAAACTGGTCAGGCAAGCCCTGATCTAGTCGCCATCGCCGCTTGCATTCTGTCAACCGGTGCAGGCTGGCCCAGCGCAACGTGCGCAGCATTTGCACGCCCAGCCATCGCCAGCAAGGCGCGTCCGGCCCCCCGTGATGCAGCCGCGCTGCGGGCTGTGCGGCGCGCCTCAAAGCCGACGCGGTCGCCCTCCACATAGCGCCGCAGCAGCGCGCCGAGCAGGATTGCTAGCCGCTCCTCCCGCGTCTCCTGCACCAGCACAGGCTCCGCCCTCAGCACAGCGGCCCAGCCGCTCCCGCACACCCTCGCACGGGGCCAGCGCAAGCGCGGGGTGCTTGGGACACGCAGCGCCGCCGCGGGCACGCGGCATCGAACAGTCGCCGCCGTGCAGCGCGAGCTCTGGCAGCCCCTGCGCACGCCACGCCCCCGCCCGCCACCACGCCTGCGCTGACAGCGGTTGCCAGCGTGCGCCGCGCCTGCAGCTTGCGCAGCTGCAAGGCGCCGCCGTCAGCACAGGCGTGGTGGCGGGCGGTGGCGTAATGTGCGCGGGGGCTGTTAGGTAAGGGCAGGACAAGGGACAGGACCAGCGTGCGCCCGCGCCTGCAGCTTGCGCAGCTGCGTGGCGCCGAGGTCGCCGCCAACGCGCGCGGCGGCCGCGATCATGAGCTCGCCCACCAGGTGCTCAAAGCGCTCCGACCCGAACAGCGCCGTGAAGAACTCGGCGCCCTGCGCGCGGCGGGGGCGCGCGGCATGGGTCACGCGCCCAGGTCGCTCTCGGTCCACCGCGACACGGCGGCCCACAACTCGACGCGCCCTGCCACTCACAACGCCAATTGGAGGCAGAGACCTCAAGCAGGGGCCCGGGCGCTGTCGGACCACCAGCTTCGGGCCGCTGCTGGCGACCGAGCACACGCGCGAGGCCTTCGCGCCCTGCCCCCCGCACCTGCCTGACCGCGGACTCAAGGCATAGGGGGTGAGGGTAACCTACCCTAGCCCTATGTCCAGAGTGCACAGGCAGGAGCCCGCACCTCCATGAAGTTGATGTCCAGCGCCTTCTGGCCGCCCGCGTCGTAGCGCTCCCGCAGCTCCGCATTGCCCAGCACCTGGCAAACCGAACGCAGGCCCCGCTCTCGCAAGCAGCCCAGTGCGCGCTGTAACATGGGCACAGAGCCGCAAGATTGCCCGATGGCAACAGCGGGGCTTCACCAAGTCCATTGCCACAGCGCTCCGCAACCCCGTTTCTTCGCGGAGCACACAGCCGTGCGTGGAGGACTGCACGCACACGTGCGCAGCGCCGTCGCCAGCAGTGCGCGCAGCAGACACACCCCGCACCTGGTAGGCTTCGCAGATGCGCTGGAAGCGCTCCTTGGCGCCCACCGCGTCCGCACCCTGGCACTTGTCCGGGTGCATGCGCTTCGCCATGACGTAGTACGCGCGCCTGCACCCATGCAGCGCGGTGCATTGTGGGGGCGCAATAGTAGCGTCAGCACGCACTTGCAGCAGCATACTACCACATACGTGCCTTGCGCATGAGCGCAGGCAACACCCCCAGCACTTGTGTATCACACTCCTGGGCTCAACATGCTGCGCATGCTCCACTCTTGGGCTGAGCAATCTGAGCACGCGTTGTGACGCCCAAGGAAACGCGTTCCACAAAGCACAGCTCGGCTGCGCCTGAATGAAGAAACGATTTACAGCCGTGTACAGCCAACTATGGCTGCTTGCGGGCCTGGCGCGCAGGGGCGACGCACTTGATCTCCTCGGCCGAGGCGGCCTTGGAGACGCCCAGCAGCGCGTAGTAGTCGCCGTCCTCGCCGCACCGCCCGGACGGGCCGGCCTCTGACTGCGGCCCGTGCCGGCCGCGGGCGCTGGGCACCGCCAGCGCCGTCCCAGGGTTGGCCACCCACTCGCGCCGCTCCTGCAGCGGCCGCACCCTGCGGCTTGGGAGGCGTCCGCGAGCCATGTGGCAGACAGGCGATGGCCCGAGCGCCGCTGTCCGCTGCCGCCTCACAGCGGCGGCCCCATAGCAGACCCCGTTCAAGCCGCTCAGGCCCCAGATGAGCACAGGCTTTGCTTAACATCCTTAAGGCAAAATGCCCGCAGTGGGGCCATGTGTGTTCATGGCTGATCATGCAGACTGTGAAGTGACGAAAAGGGTCACGCTGCAAAGCCCAGCAGTGCTCGCAAACCAATTTACATCATTTTTTTTCAAGGGCACGATGACCGGCACAGCACAGAGGAAGCAACAGGCTGTGTCCCAGGAAGCCAGGCTGCCCACCTGGTCCCAGTGCTTCCCTGCCGCTTTGGCCGCGATGGCCTCTGGTGTGTTTACGAAGCCACGCGCCACCTGAGTCACACCGACCGCAAGCCCGACCACCGGCAGCGCCACCACGCCGGCCACACCTGCGCTGCGGAGCTGCCGGTTGCTGTCTGATATGAAGAGCGTCACTCGGGCAGAAAGCAAAGGTCTGCGCTTGCAGGCAGTCAGCACGCCGGCGCACCTGCAGCACACCCCAGCGCAAAGCCTTTCACGCCGCTCTGCACCGCGCCAGCGATAGGCGCGGCAATGAGACCGGCCGTCCCTGCGCTCACCCGGCCAGCGTCAGCGACCAGGAGGGCGAGGTCCAGAGGCAGCGGCACCTGCCCATACGCGCAGCGAGCCTGCACGCCTGCGAGCAAGCCCTTGGCGATGCTCTTCGCGCCCGACGCCAGCCCCGCCCTGGCATCCCTGGGACGCCGCAGGCTGAAGACATCATTGAACGCGACAGCGCCAGCGTCGTCATCCCGGGACCCGTCCTCTGACCTCTGCATCATGCTGAGCCTCTGCGCGCCGCCTGGCTCGCCTGACTCACCCCCCGCAGCTCACTGGCAAGCGAGGTGGTCCAGGGCTAGGGCCCGGTCGAAGGCAGCTCAAACGCGTTGCTATAGGAACGCAGGAACGTGCTCCTGTCGCCGCGAGACCTCTCACCTTCTCACTCCTCTCCTCTCCCCGACAGCCTGAAGCATGCTAAAACTAGAACAGGCCAGCTTTGAAGCCAAACTTGGCTGTGTGCGCACGCATGCGCATCGTGAATAAGTAAGCGGGAGGGGGCACAGGGCCATCGGTGACTACTTTGGAACACTGCGTCAAGGTGCAGCATATGCGGACGCTCGATGTGTGAGGATCGCCTGCTCGGCAAGGTCATCCTGGTCCTCGGCTCCGCTGCTTTTGCGTACTACTCTGCGTGGGTTCTACTGACGGCGCGCCCTTTGCAGCGCGCTATCAGTGCCTGCATGCGATTTCCGCGAGTTGTCGCTACTAGGCCCTCTGGCGTGTGAGCTGCTGTACTTGTCCGACGCTGGGGGTTAATTCGAGCTGTGCCGTGCTGTCACACTTCTGCACTTGACAAAGAAGATTCGGTGTTATGTGAGTATGTTATGAGGTGGGAGGTAGCTCGATGGAGGGCTCTGCGCGGCGCGTGCAGCCGTTCCTGGAGGAGGACAGCGCGCTGCTGAGCGTGTTCCCTCCCCGCTGGTGGGCGCACGCGCTGCCCGCGCTGCTCGGCGGCCTGGCCACGACCGGAGTGCTCGGGTACATCGGCTGGGTGCTCCTGGCGTCCCAGCTGTACAGGTGCGACCACGCTGGCGCGCGCGGCGGAGCGGTGTGTTGTACTCGTGCATAAGTGGCAGCTCCGGTATACCCGAGGCGGTGGCCGCTCTGGTGAGGACAGGTGTGGTATGTCACACCAGGCTGCTGGCGCAGGCTGCTGACGACGCGGTTGTTTCGCGAGAGCTGTCTCGCGAGTGCTGACAGACGGCTGCGTCGCAGGGAGGCGCCCGCCGCGGCGGGCAGGCCGAAGAGCCTGTAGCAATGACGTCGGACGACTGGCGCGAGCAGGCGCGTCCCCGCCCTCGCCCGCCCGAGCCGTACAGCCGCCTGTCGGGGGCGAGCCTGGCAGGGCTTACCGTGGGTCCTGCTTGCATCGCCCCTGCCTGGGCGGCGCGGCGCAAGCAAGGCAGCCAGGTACTGCAGCGGACTTCCCTCTGTGCAGGTCCCCCTCCTGCCAGCTCTGCACTCTCTTGAACTCCTGCCCGGTGCTCCAAAAAAAAAGCAACAGCGCGGCTGCGGCCGCTTGCAGGCCAGCCGTTGCGCCACAGGGATGCTTTTGTAGCTTTGCTTTCCGCCAGCTGTGCACTCCTGTCATGCTCAGGCAGGGAGCGCGGCCGCGGCGGCGCGCAGGTGGAGGAGGCGTCGCAATACGGGGGCTTTTTCAGTCTTGCTTTTCGCCAGTTCTGCGCTCCTACCGCCTGCTCAGGCAGAGGGCGCGGCTGCGGCGGCGGCGCGCAGGTGGAGGAGGCCGTCGCACCACGGGGGCTTTTTCAGTCTTGCTTTTCGCCAGTTCTGCGCTCCTACCGCCTGCTCAGGCAGAGGGCGCGGCTGCGGCGGCGGCGCGCAGGTGGACGAGGCCGTC
>JAABUV010005617.1_pt1 | contig 14189 bp, 24 predicted proteins | sample 5559971 | NCBI WGS metagenome assembly JAABUV01 (sample SAMN10711881, study PRJNA513362) | rock metagenome | isolation source: Antarctica rocks | place: Antarctica: Victoria Land, Knobhead nord | collected 2015-12-19
AAGCAAATCAGGCTCACATACCCGTCTACATAATGTACATGTTACATGACTTGCCATTCTTACTGGCCAGCAGTGTTGGCCTGGCATACTACCGTCACTGCGCATAAGCGGACTGTACCATGCAGCTCCGTGAAATGTCACGGTGATAAAAAAGGGTTTATCACCATATCACACACACATACAAGTGTAGAGAATCATCAAGACGCTGTTCAACCAAGCTTCCCAGCACGGTCCAGCAAGAGTCCAAACACATATTGTTTGCAATGATAAATCAAACACCACTATTGAAGTGTGACGCCCTAATCAACCCAAAAAGAAAGGTACCTTGTACCTTGTGTTGCCCAGCCACAACGCTCCAGACAGCAGGGAGCTACAGGCAGTCACGCAGCAGAGCGCATGACAACAAGTGCATGGAGCAGCATCTATATCTTACACTAGCGTGTTCAGCACACCCTTGCTGGTGCGTGCTGGCAGCGTTGCCGCGCACGCCTATGCACGCTTGCGCGCGGTGCCGTAGATGACGGGCAGCAGCATAGACTCCGTCACGCCGAGCACAGTCACAGAGTCAAAGGCGCCGTCCAGCGCGTCCAGCGTGGGCCGGTCCAGGTGACACCCACCAGTGAAGACCTGGCGCCGCACACTCTAGGTGGAACACAGTCCTCACCCGCATAGGCAAAGACAAACAGCCAGTTTCTTTCAAGCAATACCATTACAGGGGTGTGTGTTGGGCAGGCATCTGAGGCATGTCCCGGGAGCTGCAAGGAGGCCAAAGCAATGCCGAGTTGTACAGCCCACATGCCGTACACACAGCGGGGCGTGACAGCTGATGATGTCATGATCGCTGTGGCCAAAAGTGGCCAGAGTATCGCCAAGCGGGACCGCGCCACCACACCTTCCAGGTGGGAGTGACGGACTGCTGCACCCAGAGCTTCCAGCTGCGGCCGTGCGCGCCCGCGGCGGGCTGCTCTGCAGCTGCTGCCTTGCCTCCGCTCCTGCAAAGCCAGCCAAGCAATTTTCTCGGCATGCCTACCTGTGCGCTGTCACGCACATCACAACGCAAGCCTCCCTCTGGAGCTGCCTGCTGATCATACACTCCGCAACCCTCCCACCGCCCGCCCTGCGCGCTGTTCGCTGGCCGGCAGGCGCGTGCACACAGGCGGCTCGCAGGCCAGGCCTGGGCCATGCCTGCTCAGCAGCTGCGCCGCGCGCTGCTGCTGCCCGTCGGCGACATGCTCCAGGAACAGCAGCACGCCGCCGGGCTTGAGCCAGCGGTACAGCTCGCACGCGCTCTCGCGCACGTCGTCGACCGAGCACAGCACGAGCGAGGACACCGCGGCGTCGAAGCCGGCCGCCGGCAGGCCGGACGTGTTGGCTATGATCTCAAAGCTGGGCGCTGCGCCGGCCTTGGACGCCGTGCCGCCGCTGGGCACATCCCCGCTCTCTACAAGCCCTGCGGGAGCCAGGCTCACAGTTGAGGACAGAGAGCATGACAGGTATCCAATGCGAGAGCGGCTTGCATGTTCGAAGTGTTATAGTATAACCCCTTGATTAGATAGTGGCATGCAAGGGTCCCGCACATGTCACATATGTAGCATGACTAGGCAGCTCGGGCAGCAGAACACTGCATTACACTGCTTCGCATATTTCTAACCAATGTCGCAGGGCTTCTGGTACATAAACATCTGGAGCTCTGCTGCACAGAAACTGCCGAGCTGGTCTGCGAGGGCCGCAGCGCACCAGCCTGGAGGGCATTCTCGCGCAACTTGCCGTGCATTGCCTGGTTTGGCTCGAAAAACACATATTTTCGGATGCGGCTGTCCTCGATCGCGCTGCGCACGTACGGCAGCGTGCTGCCGTGCCCCGGCCCAATCTCCAGAACGGTGCCTGCAAGCTAGCATGCGCGCGTCACAGGCGGGCTGCTCTGGGTTACACTGTCCAGACTGTCACCGCCTGACTCTCGCCTATGGTCCCGCCACTCTGCTCCAGCGCACAGCGGACGTCTGCCGAGCCCGCTGGAGGTATCCGAGCGCATCCAGCACATCACGGTGTGTGCCGAAGCACGCAAATCCAGTGCACAGGCGTGCGCGCGCCTGACAGCGGCGCCGCAGCAAACAGCTTCTGCTTGGCCGCGCCGAAGGTCCTGTCGGTGCGCGGGCCCAGCAGGTTCCACAGGCTGTTGAACCAGACGTCGCCCCAGCTCGCCCCCGGCTGCGCGCGCACAGCTCGCTGACCGCCGCGCGGCCCTGCCAGATGCCGAGGCAGGGGGCCATGCGGCACAGCTGCACCGCGTGTTTGTGATCCACGTCGCGCCACATCGCTTGTCGCAGCCCGAAAGCAACATGAGTTGGGACCTGCATCTCTGTGTTGGGGGTGACAGCACTCGAACAATATATTTACCTATCCAAGGGGTGCTGATGCCAGCCAATCTGCACGCCGCTCTGACGCGCCCGACACCCAGACAGAGTCACACGCAAGCACTTTCCAGGACAGTGGCTGACGTTGACAAGGTCAGGCGAGCATGCCTTGACCAAAGAGACAGCCCCGTACCGGCTGGCTAGCAACAACAGGCCTGCACCTGACCCTCCTTTGAGGGCGCGGACGCCGACGGCAGCTCTGCCGCCTGAGCGATCGGCGCCGCCAGGTGCGCGAGGATGCCGAGCGTGGAGCCCAGCGCGCCGCCGCCCAGCAGCGGCCAGAGCGAGGGCCCCGCCGCGGCCGCCGCCGCTGCAGCGCCCAGCCCCGCGCCCACCTGCCCACGCAGCCGAAAATGCACTCGCACGCCCTTAGACCTGGAGCACGCGCCCCACCGGTGCGGTCCTCACAGGCCACAGCTGCTGGTAAGTGTTTGCTTCACCGCGTCACCGAGCTCAGTGCTTGCTTGGTGCAGTGGGTCTTGGTAACAAGGCCACCAGGTGCCACGGCGGCGGTGCCCGACACCGTGTGGCTGTCTGCTGATAGTGATCACTCCTGATTGAAAGTGCTGGCGTGGTGAGTAAGGCAATAACAGCAGCTTTGCATACCTCAGCGCATGGGCTGCTGTGCAAGTACGGAGTGCAAAGGAGGGTGCAAGCAACCCACCCCAGAGAACACGTCCACCCGGTTCTGGCTCGCGTTGTGGTGGAGCTTGTACACGCGCTCCTCGATGGCCTCCTGGTTCATACCCTCGCTGGCAACCCGCCCGACTCCAAGGGCCCCTGCCGAGTTCGCGCAGAGCTCGCTCACAGGTCACAGTGCGCACTAGCTGGCACCCCTAGACCTCAGTGTCTTGTGTGGAACCAGACATAGCGCCCAGTACAAACGCCTACACAAACAGGTTGCTATTTGGGCGCCAAGTGAAGTGGCGCGCACACTGAGCGGCATGGCGACCATCCCGAACGTTTGCAGCAACACGTGTGAAGCTGTGGTCACACGCCGTCAACACCGGGACAACCATGACAGCTGCAGCAGTCACGTGCGGCGTGTGATGTGTCAAACGCCCGCGGCATTAGCGCACCTGCCAGAGCTGTGCCCGCACAGGCGCTTACACCAAGCGCTTTCAGAAGCGGGTGCATGACGGAGCTCCGAGTCCGCAAGCGATACGCTATGATAGGGCACACGAGCGCTGCGCCAAGGATTGAACCGGCGTCCCAGCCCCTGTGGAGGACATGAACGCCAAGAAGATAGCCTGCGTTTCAAAAGCACAGATCAGGAGTAGTGCTTTGAGAGAGCCGGGCAGATCAAGCGATGCTGCAAGGCGCACCTTTGCCCTGAGGATCAAATTCTGGCGTGTCAGTCGGTGCGTGCGACATAAAGGCTAGGCATGCATATCCTCTCACAGGCAGAGTGCGGGCTGTTGAGTAAAGCTGGTGCAACTTTTAGTTGATTGTGATGATAGCCTCATCAGCAGGGTCAGGTGTACTTGTGCTTGCATCATGGGACCCTGAGTCAGAACGAAGAACTTGGCCAGCGGGAGCGGCCGGACTTCGCAGGCAACTCTCTCCACTGACTGCACAGCCACTGGAGCCTGGGCTACGGCTGCAGGAACATGCCCATCCTGCATGCAATCCAGTCCAGAGGGTTGGGTGGGATGGGGGGGAGGGCATGCATGCAACATATGTTCAACATATTATGTTGCCTATGTGTTTACAAGTGTGTCTGTGACGCAGGGTACAGACACCTTGCAACGCCGCCCATGTCCTGCGCTGTGTGTCAACGCGGTGATTTGATCAGCGACCTGATTCGGGGCTGGGCACGCATGCAAGCTATCAGCTGGCTTGCCAGCTGAGGCTAATGGGGTGTCAAATGGGGTGGAAACTCATGCTGAAAGGAGGAGGGCATGAGGAGTGCTGGGAGTTTGCTTACATCATTGCTGACCTTGGGCACCTCGCCTGTTACGTTTGAGAGCAGCAATGGTGCATAAGCCTTATTAACGGACAGGCTGGGAGTTGATGGCAGGCCCAGCGAGGCTTCACCAGCCAGCTCTTGTTGTGGTGGCCATGTTGTGTGATGCATTGACTTACTAGCAGGCACTGCCATCCATGCTCTCTCGTCCCATAGGCTGATGCAGTAGTGCTAGCAAACAAGTTGTTCTGGTGGCCGTGTTGTGTGATTAACTTACATGCAGGCACTGCCATGCATGCTAAGTCTTCCCATAGGCTGATACAGTGCTAGCAAGCAAGTTGTTCTGGTGGCCACGTTGTGTCATGCATTGACTCACATGCAGGCACTGCCATGCATGCTCTCTCGTCCCCTAGGCTGATACAGTAGCGCTAACAAGCAAGTTGCTTTGGTGTGCCATGTTGTGTCATGCATTGACTCAGGCACTGCCATGCATGCTCTCTCGTCCCCTAGGCTGATACAGTAGTGCTAGCAAGCAAGTGCGCAGCTAAAGTGCACAAACAGTCTGCCTGGCAGCACGCCCCAGGAGCACTGAGGCAGCAGCACGGGCCTTCCCAGCGCCTATGTAGCGTTGCTTGGTGAGTCTATGCTGTCTTTGATTATGGCGATCATGTCAGTTACGCTCTTGTATGAGCGCCTCCCGCTCACCCACCAGCCCACCCAGAAGAACCACCATGAGATTGCCTCATAGGCGCGCTGCTTCTGCAGCACGCTGCCGTCTGCCAGCAGCTCCTGCAGCGCGCACGAGAGGGTCTTGAGCAAGGTTGACAGCACAACAGACCTGGTGATACAGGCCTGATGCTGAGGCACACAGCTCATCTCGCAACTCACCTGTGCCATTGCTACATCTTCTTCGAGCTTGGTGATGCCCCCGCTTGACGACCTTGAGATCATGAACTGCGCCAGGGAGATGTACATCTGCAGTAGCTCCTTCTTATGGTCAAAGAGCACTTCTGCGCGGTACTGCTCGATCCACCTGTTGAGGAGAAAGAGAAAGATGGCAAAGGCTACATTGAAGCCTAGCACGGCGAGCCACACGTAAACACTCTCCATGGAGTGCTCAGTCGTTTGGTGCCCGTGTGGAAAGCTGCTAAGGAAGGATCGGGAGACTTGGTCTCGACCCAAGCCCTGCCCTAAGTAGGGTTGCCAGAGTCGCCAGCTAGGTTATTTGCGCATCAACACGGTAAGTGCTTTGCAATGTGCACAGGATCATGTATCCTGCAGTTGTTCCTCCGCTATCGCCAAGAAACACGGTGCAGCCCAGCGTCTGTTCTCGCCTTTGCCGCGCCCTCCTGAACACTCGAACAAACTCTGCACGCATGCCAGCCATCTGAAACCGGTGCTATCAGCATATTAGGGCCGCTGCGGGCGGCAGCCCGTCCGCCTGCCCCAGAAGCTTGCTTGTCCGTCTCCAGCGCACCCCAGCTGTGGGTCATGCACGGTGGCACACATGTCTCCCCGTTCACGCGCTGCTCATGCATGTTTCTGCTGAAGCCCTTGCCCAGGCTCCAGTGGCTGTGTGCTGCACGACCGGCGCTTAGACGAGAGCGTGGAGCTGGCAACCGCAAGCCTTGGAGAACAGCTTGAAGCTTTTCCTTTGGGCTGTGCAGGGCGCTGAGAAGGCAGCGCGGCGACGAGGCTGTACAGTAGCAATGAGGCTGCATCAGTGTCACAGCAGCGGCGGCATGATTGCATCGGCATGCTGTGATGCTGCCGCAGGAGCAGGTGAAGGAAGGCCTAAGCAGTATTCGGCCCCTCCATGCAACACATCTCTATCACGGTCCGTGGAAGTCCGGCGCATCCACAAAATTCACTGCAGAGCCAAGCATACTGTCAGCAGCTACGATGGCCATTGCCTTGCAAACATGCTTGACGGGGGTCTAAAGACTATCCATGTGCAAACCTATACCCCACGACTTGATGGACGATAAGAGGTGCATGCCATGCAGCCTGTCCGGGAGAATTGGTCCACCCAAACTACAGGATACAGCGACACGGTGGCATGGCATGCGCAGGCGCACCAGCGCCGTCAGCCGGCGCGCACAGGAACTCGAGCGGCACCACCTCGTTGGGCCCGGAGCGCAGCAGGGGCCCTGGTACATACGTGGTCATTTGCGGGCCTGCCGCGGGCCAGTACCAGCCCAGGTTGACCGCGTTCATCCAGAGAAGGCCCTGCCGCAACCGTGCTGCCCTCTGGTGCGCTCCTGGCATGTACGTCGCGCAGTGCTTCTATGATACTGTATTGCCAATGAAGGCTGTGCATGCAAGCAAAGTATGCTTCTGCATGAGCCGGTGCAGTGCCCAGGCGACCAGGCGAGCGGGAGACAGACTCATGAGCGTGGTTGCCTCATGCGCAGATGCACGTACGAGGGTGCACCTTGCCCCACCCGCGCATGGCGAGAAAGGTGTCGGCTGGGTGTGTCCTGCCGGGCGCGTTGCCGTCCACGTGCAGCAACCCCCTGGCGACGCATGGCGCAAAGGTGACCCGCATGCATGCATGCACGCGTGTGCGCTCTAGATGTGCTTTTGGAGAACATGCATGGCGGCCACGCACTGCAGCTAACACACGAACGCTTGCAGATCCAAGGCTGTTGGACTGCGGGTACACAATTCTCCAGAAAATGATCTGATTAAGCGTGTGTGCTTGCCTATAGAAAATGGGCTCGTCCAGTGCCGTGCATGCGCGCACGGGTGCGCCGCATGCAGGCGGCGGCTGCGAGCGGCCCGCTTCGCTCCCAGCGCGGAGGCTGCTCGTCGGCTGCCGCCCTGTTGTGCTGCCACCGCGCGACCCTCTGGCATGATGCCGGAACCCCACAAGACCCCGCCACCACGCCACAGCCCGCTCCAAGGCTCCGAGCAGGCCCTGCCACGCCTGCACGGGACCTGGCACGCGCTCGCGAGCGGCTTCGCGGGTCTGGACGGCCGCGTCACGACCCTGGGCGCCACTGTGACAGTGGCTATCCAGGCCGCGCGCTGAACTGCACGCGTCGCCGCCGTGCGCGGCGGCAAAGGGCACTGCGCTGATGTCGTCCAGCTCCAGCGTGTGCACCCGCCAGCCGCGCAGCGCCTTTCCTGCGCGCGCCTGGCGGGAGTCGCGCAGACGCAAGCTATCCTCCTGTTATGGGAAGTGCCATCCCGACCATGCTGTGCTTGTAGCAGACCATGGACCACGCACTGCGATGATCAGCTGCGTTCAGGCCAGCTCCCTCCAGCAGTGATGCATAGGGCAGGACAGAGTATGCATTGCGACTACGCATGAAAGCGGTGGCTCAGCGAGCCAGCAGAAGCAGGGGCGCGCGCCCCCGAGCGTGACGGCCCTGCCGACGAGGCCCTTGAAGTCGTAGGCGCAGCCCGCGCTGTTGCGCCCCATCTAGTGTACCAGGACCAGCAGCGCGGCGCTCGCGTCGGCGGTGCAGGGCGCGCAGCCCACGCCAGGCCTGGCGCCGAGGCTGCAGCAGGCCGGCAGGCGCAGCGTGTGTGCCTTGCCGTGCTCCAGGCGCCCGATCAGGCGGCCGCCCACGTACACCTGCAGGGTCGGCGGCACAGATAGGGTAAAGGTTAGGGTCGCTCGACCTCACAGTGCACGAGTTGGCCGAACATGTCAGGCTGGCCCCCGTGCGGCGCGCTGCTTGCCCCCATGCGCGGGTGCAGCCTATAGGGTGTCAGGCTGCCCGTGGCCACGCAGAGCGCCACATGAGTGCGACCTGTATGAGTTTAGGTTATGGGCAGATTCTTTGTCCCTGCCAGTGTACGTGGCCAAGTGTGCATGCGCGTGTGTATGTTCAAACCTACCCCGGCAGCATCCGCAAATATTGCCAGGCAGGACGCAAATGCGGCTCGACATGGGTGCAAATGTGTAGCCTGGACACCGCATTGTCAGCATCCCACGTCAGGCTCGCACGCACCTGCGCATAGTCGCGCACTGAGGCGCCCAGGTCCAGCAATCCCCCGCTGCTCAGCGCGCCGGCAGGCAGCTGCGTGGAGTATGCGATGACGCCTCGCCTGCAAGCGCGCACGGCCGCTATTAGAAAGAGCTAGTGTGGTCGATGTCGGTACTCTGCGCGGCCTGCCCAGACAGCAGACTCGCCCGGCCCCATACGCCGGGGACGTGACATGTGCTCTGCAGCACACATGCACTTGCACAGCAGTGTGCACGGCGGCCTGTTCCAGGCTGAGCCTGGCGGCTCTTGCCAGCTTGCTGTCGCTGCCTGCCGCAGGTCACACTCCGTCACGGTCGTCCTCCGGCCCCGGCCAGGCAAGCGGTTTGTCGCTGGCCTCAGCGATGCTGGCGCTCCCGTCCATACATGGGCAGTCACAGGGCCCCAATCCCTGGCGGGAGCCCGGCGCCACGCCCTGCCCCAGCGGGGCCGCGGGGCGCGCGCCGCTGGCCGTACGCTTCCATGCGCTCGGGTGTGCGGGCGGGGGCGCCGTCGCCGGGCGCCAGCACATGCAGCGCGCCCAGCAGCGGCACGCTCTGAGTGAGCGCCACGCGCCCATACGGCGCCGCGGAGGGCTGCGGCGGCAGCGGCGGCGGCGTCGTCCCGGTGTGGGCCTCTATCACAGCGCGCACTGCCTGCGCCGCACGCGACGGGCCGCCTCATCATCAGCTGCCCACACCCGGCCAGAATACCACTTGTCAGACCTTCATGTAATAATGCTCCTTCAGCAAATGGGCCCTGTGATTGAACGCTGCACGGATGATGACAGCCAAGCCCTAAGATGCCCAGGAATGCTCTCCTGCACAGGCGAGTGGATGCAAGCGGACGATAGACATACAGTGCCGCTGGTGAGCAGCATGGGCGACACAGAGCAACACAGGGAGCCGGGCCGCGCGCCGCAAATTTGTCGGCGCCGCCGATGCCCGGTTGGCCTGTGCCGCCGGCCTCGCTGATGGGCGCAGAATAGTCGTAGCTGGTGATCTGCGGCAGGAAGTCGGTCTCATCTCCGCCGCTGCCTGCGCGAATGCACCGGATATCAGCATCGGCATGTAACACCGCTGAGCCTCAGTCCCTTTCATTGGCGCCCATCTGTCTTGGTGCGCTCGCAAGGGCGGCGGCGATGCTGCTGCATGCCGAGCAAGCGAATTGCATGTACGGCGCTGGCTTGGCACCAGGCCGTAGCGGCCTGGCTGCAACCTAAGGTGCAGTGAACAGTGCGCATGCGGCCGCCGCAAGGGCGCAGGCAGCGCTCTTTAGGCTGCCGGCCCTGCTCCCCAAGCAGAAGAGGAGGCCTCTGTGCGGCGCGCCTGGCCAGGCGAACGAGCTGCCCCCGTGCGCCATGTACAGGTTCACCGAGCCGGTGCCGTTGCCGTACTGCGCCCGTCGCCACGGTCAGTCTCATGGTAAGGTTAGAGTAGGGCGCAGCGCATGGCGCAGCCAGCCCGCGCGCGCCGGGCAGCGCGCGAGGGGGCCACCTCGAGGATGGCACGCAGGCCGGCGGCGAGCTCCGCCGCGCTCGTGTTGGCCATGCCCTCGCCCCAGTGCGTGATCCAGCCAGTGTAGAGCTCGCTGCAGAACGGCGGTGACCCGCCTGGCGGGTTGAGCGCGCGCTGGGCGGCAAAGGCGGTCGCGGCGTCCGCGCCGGCGCCAAAGTCCACAACCCTGCAGACCCAAAACTTGTCACGATTTCGACCATGCAATCCAGGCGCTGGCCTATGCGTACATGCGCGCGCATGTGGGCGCCCGCCGCCGCGCACGTGAGCACCTCGTCGCCGGGCAGGCTGCCCAGGCGCGCGATGTCGGGCGGGTCGGTGGTGAACAGGGTCACGCCGCCGCCCAGCTGCTGCCGCGCGGTGCGCAGCAGGTGGCGCAGGTAGGCCTTGTCCGAGCCGCAGTAGCCGTACTCGTTCTCGACCTGAGCAGGTTTAGGGTAGGCTCAGGCCGAGGCGCAGTCGCCATGCTCATACTTCACCTGGGCGGCTCAGGCGAGAGGCGACACAGCGGCGCGCCGGGCAGGCAGCCTCGGCATGGTCCGGCACCATGCATGCACGGGCAGATGATGTCCCGCTCATCGCGCACTGATCGCGCATGGGTCCACAACAGCCGGTGTGCCGCTGAGGCCTGCAGGCGCCGTTCCTGGAGCCTCAAGGTTCAGGGGAGCCTGAGAGAACCTGGCTTGCGCGCGGACCATCACCTGGTGTCTCAAGCCCCAAGCAGAGCGACCCTGTGAGTGGGCCAGGCAGGCCAGGGCCTCGCCTGCACCAGGACGACGGGCCCGCCGCGCTCGTGGGTCAGCGGCGCGATGCGCGGCAGCAGCTGCCGCCACCAGGCGTCCACCAGGTTCAGGAAGCGCAGGTCCGAGCTGCGCAGCCGCATCTCGCCGCCGCCAGCGACCTGCGCAGGGGCGGCGGGTCTCTGTTGTCGGCACCTTGCATGCGGCGCCCGCCCGGCATGCAATCGGCTTGCGCCAGAGGTGCAGCAGAGTATTCTAGCAAGCTCGCGCATGTCATCGCACACTCGCGCCGCATGATGCATGCTGTCGAGCCTGGCACTGCCTGGTGGGGCTGCTTTGACGCGCTCTTCCTTGCAGACCCAGGATGCCAGCCAAGCACGGCCAGGGACGTGCGGTCGGACAGAGGGTCAGGTTTGGGCTAACCCCACCCCATATCCCTAAGCGCGCCTGCGGGTCCGCCAGCCATGAGGGTAGGCCGCCAAAGTCGAACTCAGCCGCTGCGCAACGCATGAGTGTCAGGACTATAAACATATGCTGACATTCGAAGCTGAGTCTGTCAGCAGCCCGTGTTGCCAGAATGAGCACCGCACATGCCGACTAGCTGCGGAGCTGAAGCGTCACTGGCCAGCGCTCCTGGCCTCTCTGCTACGCGGGGAAGAACCATGCTCAACATGTTCTGGCAGGTCATGACTGCTTCCGGGTTAAAAGATAGTATAGGGCACTGTCAGGCGCGTGGCTGGCTCTTGTATCAGGCGAGCGCGCCAATGAAGGGCCCAGGGCGCAGCACGACGGTCAGGTTCAGGGCATGTGCGGTGCGCAAGAACGCGCAGACGTCCGCCTGGCCGTCCCATACAAACTTGCCCGGCCGTGGCTCGTGCAGCGCCCAGGGCACGTACGTCTGCTCGCGAGAGGCGGGGAAGTTGAGTCATCTTGCTCTATAGCTAGGTTGTGGCATCGGCCTTGAGAAAGTGCTTGGCTGCTTGTCAGACACCTGCGGCTGTGTCTCCTGACATGAGTACAAGGTACGCACCACAGAGTGCACCTGGATGGTGTTCAGGCCCAGCGAAAGCCCGCGCCGCAGGCGGTCTTCCCAATACGCTGGGTGTATCCGCCAATAGTGGAAGCTGCGGTGGCACACCAGCACGGGGTATCAGAACTCAGCGCCGTAGGGCAACTGTCTGTTGATGCCTTGCACACAACAATGCATGCTGCGTGTGCAGGATGGCAGCATGAGTCACACCAGAAGTCTGCAGATTATTACGCTACCTGCCAGAGATGATTTGGAAGCTCTGCCCATCTTTCACGAACGTGTCATTAAGGATGCCAAAGGACGCGTCCTTGCTCTGCACTCCTTGCCCGGCCACGCTAAGCAGCAGCAGCACTGCGCACAGCCAAGCCATGCACACCTCGTTCGCGCTCTCCCCTGCACTCCTCCATCTCGTGCTGGTCACTCAAGACCTTCCAGGTCTTCCTTGCCAGCGCACACTACTGCACAAGAGGCCCCAGCAGCTCGATCGTGACGCCCCATTTGCCACAACACATACATACAGGAGGTTCTGCAGGTATGGCGCTAGGTTGCACCGTCGAGTGCATTGTGCCGGGCGGCCTTGTTGCCCAAGGGGGTCGCTACAGCCTTTGTGTAAGCAGCGCCAGGCTATGACCGGCTGGCAGCTCCCAAGCTAATAACACTGGCCCCTCAGCCCCTCAGCTTTCCCCGCACCCACTGTCTACACTGCCGGAGCGTGCGCCCGGAGCTCTGTAGCAGGTCGCCATGGAGCGAGTCGCCGTCGGCGAGCCCGGCCCGCAGCGCCAGTCTGACAGGGCCGCGCCGCCGGCCGGCGCGGAAGGCCCCGCGCTGCCGGACGGCGCTGAGGCCAGGACAGAGGCGGCCTCGGACAGGAAGCGGTTCCTCATCGGCACCGCCGTCTCCGTGTATCAGAACTCTGGCGACCCGGCCAGCCAGTGGGACCACTTCCAGGACCGCCGCGTGCTGTGCGGGCTGATGCCCGCCATCATGAATGGCGACCGCGTCGGGAAGTCGACCAACTTCTGGGACAGGCGCGGCAGCGTCCCGCACCTTGGGGCGACTCTTGGGCGTCGCGCCTGGAGGGCTCTGCTGGCGCAAAGCCACAATCCTGCTGAAAGGGCTGTCTCGCGTGCTCAAGCACCAGCCCGCTCCAAAAGCGCGTGTGCTGCCCCTCCGTGGGTTCAACGTGTGCTGCTTGCGAAAGTTTCCTCTCCCCAACAAACACGCACGAGGGTTACCCACGGCTGCCGCGTGACCTGGGCAGCGCTCAAGCTCACGCTGCTGGCCCCAGTATGAGTTGCCATTCAGTCCTACAGCTATGAGGAGGACCTGCGGCTTGCGCGGCACCAAGGCTGCAGCGAACTGCACTCCAAAGTGGCAGCCCATTGTGAGAGCCCCTCGGGCAAACATGCAGGTACGAGGAGGACCTGCGGCTCGCGCGCGACCTGGGCAGCAACGCATTCCGCCTCTCGCTGGAGTGGAGCCGCGTGGAGCCGCGGCGCGGCGAGATCTGCGCGCCGGCCCTGCAGCGCTTCCACAACATCCTGGACTGCTGCATCAGGCGAGGCTGCCTTCTTGCAATAGCAGAGCCTGAGGGATTTCATCCCCGCATCATGCATGCCTGCCGCAAGACATGCACATCTCAACGCCACATAGAAGTGCACTGCCATTTACGAATGCAATCTTCACGCGGCATGAGGAGTCTTCCTTTCATGCAGTCTCCCGACTGGCCCTCCCTCCCTTGTGAATGTGAGGGCTAGGAAGCAGCACTGCATGCCGCGACCAATCAAGCGCCTCTCGCCCCTCCGCAGAGCCGCGAGCGCGCGCGCGCATGAGGCATGCAGCACCTGTCTGAGATGCTGCATCCCCATTGCCACCTTGCTCAGCAGCTCAGCGCTCCAGGCGCTTGCGTGCCGCTGGCGCGGGCGCGCGGCGCGCAGCACTGCCGTTGCCACCCTGCTCAGCAGCGGAGTGCTCGAGGCACCTGCGTGCCGCTGACGCGGGCGCGGCGCGCGCAGCCTGGGCATGGAGCCGCTCGTGACGCTGCACCACTTCGTCCACCCGCAGTGGTTTGAGGCGCTGGGCGCCTTTGAGCGGGAAGAGAACATCGGGCTGTTCCTGGACTGGTGCCGCGTGGCCTTCAGGTGCGCGCTCGCCACCGTGGAGTGTCCTCAACCCTGGGCCCGGCTCCTGCTCGAGGCCGCAGGTGGTCTACTACCGCAGCGGGGTCCACCGCAGCGGGGGCAGGTTTTGTGACGGCAGCACGGCGCTGGTCAGGAGGCTCTTTCTGAAAGCACATGAGATGCGCCAGCGTGCGCGATGTGTGTTGCGCACTTGCGACTCGACTGCGGCGTTGGCACCCCCAGACAGCGCAGCCGCTTGATTTGCTTCGCCCACCCGCCCTCCCTGACCAGTTTCCAGCCGCACGGCCTGGGTGCTGCCGCTGTTCGCGCGGGCATGCCCCAGTGGTGACACGGAGTCATGCGGGGGGGTGCGCGCAGCGCGTTCGGCGGCAAGGTGCGCTCGTGGTGCACGTTCAACGAGCCGGGCGTTTACACCTTCTCCGGCTACTGCATGGGCGGCTTCCCGCCCGGCCGCGTGCTGGCCCTGCGCA
>JAABUV010005601.1_pt1 | contig 14186 bp, 17 predicted proteins | sample 5559971 | NCBI WGS metagenome assembly JAABUV01 (sample SAMN10711881, study PRJNA513362) | rock metagenome | isolation source: Antarctica rocks | place: Antarctica: Victoria Land, Knobhead nord | collected 2015-12-19
TTCGGTGCATGCCGAGGCTCAGCCGCTTCGAGCAGCTCTGTGCGTGCATGCAAAAAGCAGTTACTATTCACCCTCGCTCAAACACGTCTTTGCACGCGGCGACCACGAGCATGCGAGCCGCTCCGACGGACGCCGCGCCCGGCCTTGACGCAGGGCGTGCAACCGCTGGCAAGTGCGCGGAACAGCCCAGGGACACTGTCCGGCTGCGCTCACTCGGCTGATCACGGCCGTCCGCGGCTGCATGCGGCACCCTGGCTCGGGCTTAGGGTTAGTTTCAGGGTAATATGCGAGCGGCCGCACCCGGTCGGGCTTGAACTTCTCGGTGCGCACGCCGGCCTCCTCGTCGGCGTCCTCGTCGGCGGCGCGCGCGGGCGCGCGGTGCAGGCCGGTGCCGCGCTCGGCGAACAGTGGCTTGTCGTACGTGTTGTACGCGTCGTCGGCCTCCAGGCCCGACGCCAGGCCGCCCTCCTGGTTGAACAGCCGCTGGTCGTACATCGCCTCGCCGCCGCCCGTGCGCACGTTGGCCTGCGCACGCGCTCGACCTCGGTCTACAGTCTGAACTGACAACCCTGAGCGGCGTGTGTGTGAGACCGTGTGCCTGTTTTGACCGTGTGCAGCGTCGGTGCCAGGCCGCTCTGGCGAGTGCATAGTCGATACTCGCCAGAACGTCGCCGCCCTGCATTATGCAGCGCTGCTCACAAGAGAGCCTCCCCCCAGACCGCCGCACTGCAACACCCCCAGCACAATGTGCCCCGGCAGCACAGTCCAGGCTGCGCGGCAAGGCCACCGTGCACGCTCGCTGCCTGGTCGCAGCGGCCGCTGGGCTCTGCTTCGGCAGCTGCCCCATCCCTGCACAGATGGGCGGAGATGCTGTATGCGCATTTACTACGGCGCCGGCGCGCACGCCTGGCCCAGCGCGATGCCCTCGCTAACGTCGCGCTCGCGGCCGCGCGTCAGCTTGGACTTCTTCATACCGTGCGCACTGCTAACCCTACAATATACCCTCAACCCTACCCTTATTGCAGCAGGCGTCGGGCGCGGGGCGGGCGGGCGGCGCAGCGCGCGCGCGCCTGGCCGAGCGCGATGCGCTCGCTGATGTCGCGCTCGCGGTCGCGCGTCAGCTTGGACTTCTTCACGCCGTGCGCGTCGCGCGCGTCCAGCCGCCGCTCGCGCTCGCGCTCGCGCTTGCGCTCCTCCCTGCGCGCGCCGTGCTGTCCTCACGCTTGCGTCCCCCGCAGCTCCACATGCGCCTTTTACACGCTGTAGCGCGGCCGGCTGGCGACGACCGTGTGCTGTGCTGTAGCGCCCGCCGGTCCTCCGCTTCCTGGAGAGACAGGCGCGGCGCCGCGTCCCGCTCCTCCCCAGACGGCACACTGTCTGCTTTTGTGGCGTGGTGCACCGATGGCGAGCGTCGCAGCTCGCCCACATCGTGCCCACTGTTGTGGCACCAGCGCGCCGCAGCAGGGCATGTGATGAGGAGGCCGGCCGGCGCGTCGACGAGTGCGCAGCCCGCAGCACCGCGCTACAGCTGCGCGACGACGCCTGAACGCGGCTCTCAGCGCTCGCAGCAGCCACCATGCAGGGCTTCCCGCGTGGTCGCGCATTGTGCCTTGCGCCTTGCGGCCGCACCTGATCTTCCTCGCGCCGCAGTCGCTCCGCGCGGTCCTCGCGCGACTCGCGCTCCGCCGGCGGCGGCGGCGGGCCGCCTGGCGGCGGTGGCGGCAGGCCGCCCGGCGGCGGCGGCGGCAGGCCGCCCGGCGGCGTCTCCGCGCCGCGCGTGTCGCCGACTGCGCCCGGAGCCGCGCGCAGTCATGCGGCTGGGCTCTCAAGTGCTTACAGCCAGCCTGCAGCAAGGCCTTGTGGCAACAGCAAGGTTGACAGACGTGCACCGCAGGGGACGCCAGACGTCGCGCGCATCACAGGCGCAGCTCGCAGTGCGCGCGCGGCGGGGCCGGCGGGGCGCGCCTGCGGGCACGCCGGCGCCGCGCGAGGCGGCCGCCGGCGGCGCGGCGCCGCCGGCGCGGTCCAGGCGCGCGCGCATGGCCAGCTCGCGCAGCTCGCGCTCCTTGGCCTCCTTCTCCTTGGCCGCCAGCTCGCGCTGCACCTTGGCGCGCAGCTCCACCGCCTGCCGCGGCGCGCGCGCGCTCCCGGCTCATGTCCTCATTGCTCGAGTCCTGGAGGCTCTATGGTTCCCCTCGCTGCGCCGAGCAGGCTCCCGGCTAATGAACTTCATGTCGAGTGTTGGAGGCTCTATGGTGCCCCTCGCCGCGCCGAGCAGGCTCCCCAAATGTCCTTCGCCGCCAGCTTGCCCGGGGCAGCGAGGGCGCGTCGTGAGCGCAGCCTCGCTTCTCAGTATCGGCTCTGTGTTGTATGGCCGCTTCTTGCTGCGGGATGCACAGGGCGGCAGGCAGGCGCGGCAGGGCGGCCTGTGGTGCAGGGGCGGGGGGCGCGCGCCCGCCGGGCGCTCTGCTCGGCCACGTACAGCGCCTCCGTGAACTTGGCAAAGTTGTCGTTGATGGCGGTCTCCTGCAGGCCGCGGCCGTCTGCCGCCAGCCGCTTGTCCAGCGGGATGGTGTACCCCTGGCGGCGCCCGCGCTCGTCAGCACTGCACCAGCAGCGCCCGCTGTGGAAATGAGCCTCCAGGCAACAAACAGCCTCCAGGCAATGACGAGTATGATGGCATGTCCGAGGCAAGCCTGAGGCAGGCCTGAGGCAAGCCTGGGGCGGGCGCTGCGCGGGGTTAGGGTAGGGCGCGCGCCTTGGGGTTCTTCCAGTTGGAGATGCAGGACGGGATCTTCCAGTCCTGCTGGTCCTTCACGCTGACGGCGCGCGGCGGCGAGTGCATGACCGGCACCGGCGGCGAGCCCGGGCCGCGCGGCACCTGCACGCGCGCGCGCAGGCATCGCGCTCCTACTCGCGCCGCACCAGAGGAGGGGCCGCGGAGAGTCGGCGGGCAGCAGCCCGAGGCGACGCTGGAGGACGGGGCACAGCCCGCCCACGCGTGGCTTGCAGCCCGCAGGCGATGCTCGTTACGGCATGGCCATGGTCGCCGGGCGCGCGCGGCGCATGCACCGGCTGTGGCAAGCTGCAGCACGTCGCTTGCGCGCTCCGCTGTGCTGCACAGCGCTGCAGCTGCAATCACATATCCAAGCGAGGTCTCTCGGCCAGCGCAGCCCCGCCGCCGCCGCGTTGTGTCCGCAGCGCGTGGCCCGGGCGCGGGGGGCGCGCAGGGCGCACTGCGCCCCCCGGGCACCACCGGGGCCAGGCGGCACCAGCGCTCTGTCAGCGTCCAAGGTCCCTTCACCCCGCCTTCGCACGTGACAGCCGGGGGAACCCGCCCGGGGGACCGGCGGGACGGGGGGACTGGCCGGCGAGGCTGGCGCGCCTTCTTGTGCCGAAACTTGGGCGGCTCCATCGGGTCCACGGGCATGTCCTGCATCTTGATGATGCGCTGGTCCGCGCCGCTGTTATACTGCGCGCCCTGCGCGCCGCCACGCAGGCTCTCTGACCGCTTGCCTAACGCCTCCCATTGCTGCTGACCCAGGCGACCAGCGCCCTGCCTCGCAGGCTGTAAGCCTCGAGCTCGACCCTGCCGTCAGCATTTCTCAAAGCCGGAGGTCCAGAGGCAAGCCGCCCAGCAGACGCAACTGCACGTTGCATGCACAGGGGCACCCAGCAGAGGGTTCCGCCTAGTCAAGCAAGTGCAGTCGCCTGACGTGTCTACAGGTTGCACCTGCCTGCGCGCTCAGCACAGGGAGCTGCAGGCGCGCGCTCAGGACAGGGGGCTGCGAAGGCGCGCGGGCCACCTGCTGCGCCGGCGTGTACTTGATGTATGTCGGCGCGCCCGGCTGCGCCGGCAGCGTCTTGGGCTGCGCGGCGCTGATCCGGTTGGCCACGATCCTGTCGAACGCGGCCTGCGTCTCCTTCGCGGTCGCCTCCGCCTCCTCCGCGTCCGGCCGCTCCAGGCTCTGCGCGCCGGCCGCAGCTCTGGCTCGGATGTCGACCGCAGCGCACTCGCGAGCAGCGCGCGCGCGCCGTGCCCCGCTCGGGGACGCTGCCGGGTGCACGCGCGCTGCCAACGGCACACTGCGTGCAAGCAGAGCGGCAAAGCGCAGCTGTAGCAAAATTACCCGTGTGCTTGCAGGCCGACTCAGACACAGGCGTCAGCTTGCATACAGCAGGCTGCCGCGCTCGGCGAGCGGGCTCCAGGCGGGCCCGGTCGCGGAGCGCACCCCGTCGGTCAGCCGGTCCAGCTTGGGCACCATGGCGCCGTGCGTGGCGGCGACCACCTTGTCGCGGTTGCGCCCCTGCTTCACGACCGCGTCGTAGTTGATCCCGCCCTCCGCGCCGATCGTGACCGCCAGCGTCTGCCCGCCCTTGCCCGCCTTGTCCGGGCGGCCCATCCCCAGCGGGAACTGCACGACCTGCACCTCTGGGAACGCGCCTGCGCCCCCGTCGCCCGGCCGCGCTCAGCAGCCCCGCTGCGGCACGGCGGGCGCCGGCGCGCCTCTTATGCTGGCACCCGCCCTGAGGCTGTTACGCGCGGTGGCAGCTGCGTACGCAGCAGTGCAGCTCAGCACCAGTGCAGGCTGCATGCGCAGTGGGTTGCTGTTTCGCCTTGCAATCTGCGCACGCACCCCCGTCGCCAAAGTCCTCCTGCTTGCGCGGGACGTAGGTCCGGCGCTCGGCGGAGCCGTACGGCGGCGGCTCCTTGGAGATGCGCGCCGGCAGCGCGGCCGCGGGCGCCGCCGCGGCCGGCGGCGCATACTCGCGCTGCGGCTGCGGCAGGCTGGACAGCAGCATCCTGCCCACCTCTGCGTGTCCGGAAGGAGGGAGGCAGGAGACAAGGTTGCTGTTGCAGCGCTCAGCAACTTGGCAAGCTCGGGCCAGCGGTCCCCCCCTTCACACCCTAGGAGGCACAAGAGGAGGCCTAATCTGGTTGCATGCGGATTGAGGAGGCCGTTGGTGCCGTACTGCTGGGTACCATAGCAAGAAACATGCAGGTCGCCCCAATGCACCTGGCGGCCAGGCCGTTTGCGTCCTGCAGCGTGCAGGCCCGACGCGGCTTGGCTGTGCACGCGCGTGCGCCGCTTACTCGCCGCGCCTGCAGGCGGCGGGTGGTGACGCAGGCGCGCCGGCAGCAAGAGCACGGCGTGGACCCCAATGCCACCGCGGGCTCCCCGGATGCGCCGCAGGAGAGCAGGCGCGCGGCCATGCTGTGCATATTGTGTACACACCAAATCGCGCCCGTGAGCGCCTGCGCAGTCAGGCACCCTGTCACGCTGTCTGCAGAAAATGTTGAAAGCTGCTGTTGGACACCAGAGGGCCCGTTGCTGGTGCGATTGCGATCGTGTGGATGTCCAAGGTAGATGTGCAATCGTCGCCTGTCACGCAGCATGTTCCCCCTTTGTGCATGTGTTGCACAACAGAGGCGCAGGAATATGTCTCCCACGCCCAGGTCCTGCGTCTCGCGCACACGAGCGCAGATCGAGTGCGGATCAAGGGGGTGGAGGCCAACAAGCACAGTCCCTTTGTGTCCCGCCCGCGCAGGGGCCCGCTGTCCAACCTGCCGCTGATCGCGGTCAGCGTAGCCCTGGTGTGGGGCCTCACGCAGACGGCCGGGATCTGGAAGAACGTCACCAGCAAGAGCAAGAAGGATGAGGTGCGCACGCGCTCCTCACTCTCTTCAGCACGGAGTCACGGGCAGGTGTCGCAGCCTGTGACCTGCGCGCTCCGCTGACCGGCCGCCGGTGGCACGAACGTTGTTGCAGCAGAGGCGGACGCGCATCTAAGGCGCTGCGGGTGCGCGTGCGCAGGGCACGGCAGGCAGGGCGCGCATCATCGAGTCGATGTCCGACCAGCGCGTGGCCGACCTCTTCCGCCGCGTGGACACCAACAGTGCGCTGCCCCGCGCCCACCCCCATTGCGGGTCGCGCCGCCGACTTGGATCACATCTTTACGTGCACGGAGTGGCCAACCTCGCCGTCAGCAGGCTCAGCTGGGGGTCTACCACTCATTGGCTGTAACGTCTTCCGTGTGTCACCAGTTGGCTGATGCTTGACTGTAAGTCACCTGTTGATATTCAGTGCCCGGCAGGCGACGGGCGCGTGGACCTGGCCGAGCTGACAGACGCGCTGGGCAAGCTCAACCCCAGCGCGCCGCTGTCGGCCGCACGCGACTCCGCGCTCGACGTGTTCCTGCTGTTCGACAAGGACCGCAACGACCGGTGCGGCCGGGCCGCCTTCGCTGCCGCGCCCTCTCCAACGCCGCTGCTCGCACGCCGGAGCCGCATGCATTGCCTTCTGACGCTGTGGCACGCGCCGTGTCCAGGGAGGTCTGACAGCGCCTGCGCTCGCGCTCGCAGGACTCTCAACAAGGAGGAGTTTGGGCAGTTCCTGGAGACCTGGTGCGGCGCCTGGGGCGCCCGGGCGTGTTCGCGCGACGTGTCCCGCGCGGAGGAGCATGCGTGCATGCGCGGACATTCCAGAGTGCCTCCATACCCGTCCTGCCAGCGTCAGCATGTTGCCGGTCCTCCGACCGTGAGGCCAAGCTTCAGCGCACGGGCAATGCAGCAAGCAGACTTCAGGCAGGGGTGGTGCAGCCATGCGCGCCGGCGTCAGCCCAAGCCTATTCCTTGAGCGGCTCACATGGCGCTCAGGTGCCTGCAGACTGAGACCAGCCTGGACGAGATCATCAGCCGCGTGGGCGAGCCCCGCGAGGTTGAGGGCGAGGAAAAGGCAGCTCGGAGGTGCGCATGCGTCGGCCCGCAAGCCGCGCGGGCGCGCAGTGCGCTCAGGCAGAGTGGCAGAGGGCGTCGTGCAGCGTTCCGTGCCGCTGGGGCGGCTAGCGGCAGCACCAGCCTGGTGGTACCCAGCGACGCGCCGGCACCAAGTGTGTTGTCAGCCTTCTGTGCTCCTGACCGCCTTTATTCAGTGCCAACCGGGGCGGACTGTGCCGCTGGGGCTGCCAACGGCAGCAGCGGCCTGGGAGCTCCCGGTGTCGTGCCGGCTGAGTATGTAGTCAAAGCTCTGTTTTCCAGACCGCCTGGCCTACCGTACCCTATCTTGTAAGTGCCAGCCGGTGCGGAGTGGCGGCGCGCGGCGCGCAGGACCAGCGCGTGGAGCAGGAGGTGGCGCGCGCGGCTGAGGCGCCCGAGGACCTGAGCCGCGTGCTGGAGCGCCGCAAGCTGGACGCCGTGTTCCGCCTCTGGGCCGACCGCCGCGGCGAGGGTGGCCGCGTGGAGCGCAAGGACCTCTGCAAGGCGCTGACCAGGTGCCCCGTGGGCCGGCCTGGAACCCTACCCATGCCCCGTTACAGAGAATTGGGCGAGGACGGCTGCATGGCTCGCGAGGACCACAGAAGGTGCTGACCGGGTGGCTTGCAGGCAGTCTTGAGATCCTAATCATGCCCAGTCCTGCAGCGCTCCAGACAGGTGCCCTGCGCGCCGTGCACAAGGCCAGGCATGAGGTTGTGGGTCACAAGTGCGCTGCTATTGCCCCGAGCTTCTGCAGCCCTATTCACATGTGATGTGAGCCTCGTCCCCTTCCTCGCCATGCAGACAACTGGCGCCTGGACTGCGTGTGATGCAGCCTTGGCCCCTTGCCTGACGGCAGCCTTGGCTCCTTGCCTGACCGGGAGCGCAGCAGCTCGCCCAGAACAGGCATGCAGCGGAGAAAATTTTGGGCAGCGCTGCAGAGCGGGAGAGGCGCGCCCGCGCGCAGGCTGCTGGACAACTCGGGCAGCGAGGGCGCGGAGCGCGCGCGCGGGCTAGTGACCTCCCCGGGCGGCACGTCGCAGCACGCCGGCTACGACGCGCACCTGAACCGCACCGAGTTTAGCGACCTGGTGCGCGCCGCGCCGCCTGAGGATGCGCATGCCTGTGCAATGCTTGCCTTGCGATGCTTGCAGTGCTCGTCACAGCTTGCTTGCAGTGCCAGGCGCCCAGGGGCTGGAGATCTGTGACGCGCTCTGCACTGCCTGGTGTGCCTGTGAGAAGCAAGGAGCCATGATTGGCACCTGGCACCACAAGAGTTGCGCGGCTGGCGAAAGAGCTTGCGCCGCTCAGCGCGGAGCAGTGCAGCGCCTGTGCTCGGGCGGGCATTCGCTGGACCGCGCATGCCAGCCCCGGCGCGTGGCCGGCAGGTGCGCCGCGTGGCGGACGTGGCCGGGCTCAAGCAGGCGGACGTGCTCGACTTCCTCATCATGATCCCGCTGTACGGCGAGGAGCGCAAGGCGCTGCCGCCCGGCCGGTCCGGCGAGGCGCGGGCCCGGGCGCGCTGTAAGATCAGCGGCATGTGCAGGTCTTGCCGTAGCTCTAACGTCACTTATGCATGTGCAGGCATTATAAAACTGTACGTAAGCCAGACCCACCACACAGTGCGCGCTCCATGGCTGTGTGTGCGGCAGCAGAGCAGGCTAGGCATGCGCCTAACCTAGCGCAGCGTGTCCTCCTCGGGCGCCAGCCATTTGGTGCAGTGGCTCCGCTGATGCAACCCTTACGCTCGGCCCCCTGGTGCCTGCGCGGCCGGCACCCCGTGCATGATTCGAGCGGCGGCGCGCGCTGCGGCGCCGCACTCGCACAAAGACTGCGACCCGGAGCGCGTGAAGCCGTTGGTGAGACTGCGCGCGCGGACGCGCAGGACGGTCGCTCGGGCGGGCAGGACGGCCGCGCGGGCGGGCAGGACGGCCGCGCGGGCGCGCAGGACGGCCGCGCGGGCGGGCAGGACGGCCGCGCCGGCGGGCAGGACGGCCGTGCCGCGGCGATCAGCGAGCTGCAGCAGGCCAAGGCGCAGGCCGGGGTCGCCGTGGAGCGCAAGAAGGCCATCAACATCCTGGCCGAGGCCCGCAAGGAGGCGACCCAGATCGTGCGTGGCCCTGACCCGCGGCAATCGCCCCCGCGCCCCCTGCCCTGATGATGTTGTTCCACACTCTGCCGCGTCGCCCCAGGGTATGGACCTCGCTGAGCCGCCATGGCTTGCGCGTCTGCATGCGCCGCGGCTCCGCGTGACCATCCAGTCACTGTCACATGAAAACGGTTGCCTGCGTGCTGTCGAGCGTAATGACATGCTGATGTGCTGTCGCCTGAGAGGCACGACGCGCAGAGGCAGCTGAGCCTGCGGCCGCGGCACAGGCGGCGGCGCGCGAGCGCGAGGAGGCCACGCGCCAGGCGCGCGAGGAGCGCGACGGCCAGGGCAAGGCCGGCGGCCAGGGCGCGGGCGGCCAGGGCAACGGCGCGAGCGGCGGCGGCGGCGGCGGCGGCGGCGGCGGCGGCGGCGGCGGCGGCTCGTCCAACTTCCGCGGCACCGCCTCGTCCGAGGCCGGCATCGAGTCCGCGGCGTCCGACCAGAGCAAGGGCAGCTCCTCGGCGCGCAGCTAGGGGGCTGCGTGGCGCCCGGCGGCGCCGCCGGAGCTGTGCGATGAGACAGGCATGCCGGCGGCAGCATGCAGTGTGCTGCGGGGCTGCAGGAGCACCCGAGTGGCAGCACAGACTGCCAGGAGCGCTCAGGGGGCGCTCCTGCAGCATCTGACGAGGCCCATGATGAGTGTGCACAGCTGAGTTATGGGTGTCCGAGGTGCGAGCCGGCTGTTGAGGACCGAGCCTGAATTATGCTGCTGGCTTTCCGTGTTGCGCCTGCTCATCAGGCTGTCTTGGTGGAGCGCAGAGAGCAGGAGGCCGTGTCAGTTTAGGCAGGGCGGATTTCATTGTCAGGTTGTTTGCAGAGAGTACAGCCACTGGCAGGCGCGCAGGCGTCCTTGCAGTGTGCTGAAGAGTGTTGAAGCTGGACGGGGCTGGTGCAGGTGCCGGACAGTGTGATTTTGGTGGCTTGAGAACAGCGTGGAAGGCACATCCGGAGGTATAGCCAGCATGCGGCTAACATTTCACACAAGCGCTTAACGTGTCAAACACAACATGAAAGCGGCATGGTGTTTGACATGGTGGCAGCTGACGTGAGGTAGGTCTTGCAGTGCGAGCCAGGGCAGGAGCTTTCCAGGAGGTATGGGCAAAAAGGCGTAGCTCTCTTACATTTGCAAGCACATTCCAGTTGTGGCGAGGTTTGCACTCTGCTTCCTCACCATCAGCGACCGCCTCTGGCCACAGTGCTGCTCCACATAAGCTCCCCAGTGGCTGCTTCACAGGAACTCCCCGCTGACCGCCGCCAGCCGCTCCCGCGCCATGCCAAAGGCGGCCTGCAGCGGATGCTAAACAGGAACTCCCCTGTAAGCGTCGCCAGCTGCTACCGCGCCGAGCCAAAGGCCGCTTGCAGCTCGGCGCCGTGCCGCTCCAGCAGCTGCGCCACGAGCGGGTGCAGGCCCGGCAGCGCGGGCGCCTCACCGAGCGGCACCCACCGCGCCTCGGCCAGCCCGTGCGCCAGGCGCGGCGTGAAGGCGCCGCGCGCCGCAGGCGCCAGCGCCCGCAGGTACACCGTGAACATGCGCGCCTTGCGCTTGCCCCACCTGCGCGCGCGGCGGCGCGCGCCTCACACCAGCCTCTGTGTCATGTCGTCCTGTCTTCACCTCGTAACACCGGAGCGCTGTGCATGACGATATGCACAGCTTCGCCGTGGCAGAAGCGCATGCGCGGCCTTCTTGAGTGATCATGCAACGATGTCAGAGCACACACGACGCGCATAGAGCGGCCAAGCGGTGCGGGCACCCCGTCCTGCATGTCGCCCACGCAGCCCGCAGCGGGCGCGCACTGCATGACCACGGCGCCCTTCTCGCCGGCGTCCGGCGCGGGCCCGAGCTGGCGCTCCGCGGCGCGCGCGGCGACGGCGGCCAGGTCCGTGTCGAACACGCCCACGTCGGCGCCCGCGATGCGCCAGTCGCCCTTCGCGCCCGCGGTGTGCACGAGCAGCAGCTCGCCGCCGGACCTGTCGCCGCAGGCGCGCCCGTCTGCAAGCCCCGCCACATGTCGAGGACTTCGCCTCACACTGACACCTACGTCTGCCCGCGAAGCCCGCACGCGAATGCGGCCAGACAGCCGGCGCATGTCGGACACGACTCTCAGAATGCCGCTCAGAAAGGAAGCTTGCGGCGCGGCGCCGCGGCAGCAGCCAGGGCGCCCCGACAGATTCGGTGGCCCCGCCCCGCAGCGCGCCGGCCCGCCGCGTGGCACGGCGCTGGCCCGCGCGGCGCGGCGCTGGCCCGCGCGGCGCCGGAGGGCCGGGCCGCCGGGCGCGGCCGTACCGTACAGCACGCCCGCGCCGCGCCGCTGCAGGAACGCCTGCGCGCCCGGGCCGCCGGCTAGCCCTATCCTGAACCTACCCTACCAGCGGCCGCACCCGTACAGTACGCCCGCGCCGCGCCGCTGCAGGAACGCCTGCGCGCCCTCGCCGCCGCCGCCGCCGCCCGCCGCCGCGACTGGCTCCGCGCGCGGCTGCAGCACCTGCCAGTGCGGCAGCGCGGCCGCGAGCACCGCGCTCAGCGGCGGCGCCAGCACGGCGGCCTGCGCCGCGCGCGCCGCCCGCGCTGTGTCCAGGTGGGCAGATGCGGGTTAGGGTCAGGGTAGGGACAGCCAGGCACACGTCAGGCTTGTGCGCAGACGAGATGGAGCGTCTTGGGGTTAGGATCAGCGTCTTGAGGTTAGGATCAGCGCTGGCCGCGCCGGTCTCGCACGACGCGTTTCACCATACGCGTCTGCGCATGCGCCCGCTGCAGATAGGAAGGAGGGCCGGGCCGCGCCACGACGGGGTGCAGCCCGGCGGCCGGCAGGCCGGCGTCGAGCGGCCACCAGCGCGCCTCGCGGTGCTCGTCGTTGAGGTGCGGCTCAAAGGCGGCCCGCGCCTCGGCCGCCACGCCGCCGACGTACACGTCATAGCGCTTCTGCATGCGCTTGCCCCTCCTGCCGCGCGCGCGCCCGGCCGGGCTCTGAGGCAGGAGCGCCGGCCGTGGGTGTGGGGGAGGCAGGGCTGCCGCAGGAGCGCCGCAAGCCTTTGCTGGGTGTTAAGCGGCAGCGGGCTGAGTTTAACCTTTCATACCTTGAAGCAGGGGCCCACAGTGCATTATCGCCGTGAACAGCGGGAGCAGCTCGTGCGCCCGCACAGGCAGCGGGCGGCGAGGCGCGCAGACCTGGTCTCGACGACGCCGGTGACCTCAAAGTCTGGCACGTCCCCCATCTCCTCGGCGGCCTCGCGCCGCGCCGTGTCCAGCAGGCTGGCGTCGGCCTCCTCCGCGTTGCCCCCCGGCAGGCCCCACTTGCCGTCGTTGTGCTTGGAGCGGCGCTGCAGGAGCAGCACGGTCCTGTTGGACCTGCGGCGCGCGCAAAATCCTCCAGTGTCCTCCACAGAGCGCGGCACTTTGCCATACAACAGCACAGACGGGAGAGCCAGGGCTCAGCAAGATCTGCGCAGCTTGCTGCTTGCGTGCTGCTGCTACCAAAATCTCGTGACAGGGCAGCGCACGGAGCCGGTGCGCACACTAAAAACAGCCCAGCACCAAGCTTCTCAATGCCAATGCCGCCGCTCATCAGGTCCAGCGGCCGTCCGCTGCCCTCCTCAAACTCATCGTCGGAGCCCTGGCGCATGCTGGCCAGCAGCAGGCCGCAGATCACGAGCAGAGCAAGGACGAATGCGACCGCCAGCACCCGCCCCGCGCTGCAGGCCGCCCTGAGGCGTGATGCAAGCGGCGGCTTGCTCCCGGACGCGCCCGGCACCAGGACCTCCTGCTCCAGCGCCTGAGCCTCGCCCTGCGCTGCCAGCATCCTGCCTGGGGCGCCCCTACTGTGCAGGCCCCCCACGCCCGCCATCACCCCGGGCCGCTGGCATCGTGCGCAGGGGCAGCCTCGGCGCACATCAAGAATCACAGCAGTCAGAGACAGCTCTGCTGTGCCTGGCACGAGACCCTCCCAGCTCCAGAGAGGTTTCCGCACACTTGCTCGAGTGTAGAGGAGTTGTGATTGCAGGCTGTCCGCGGCATCAGCTCCACCAACCTAGTCCATCAGTGGGTGGGAGCGTCGACCTATCTGCCCGCTGGGGAGCTGCAGCTTCAGGCACCTGCAAGGGACATAGCGAACACCGTGGTGGTCCGGCCGGTCACACGATGCGCAAGAAGGCGCGCAGCATACTTCAGACGGAGCGCCTGCGCGCCCCCCAGGCGGCGTCCGCGCCGCGCCCCAAGAAGCGTAAGGCGCCGGACGCCGCCGCCGGGCCCGCGCGTCAGCACGCGCCGCGCGACGAAGCCGAGCAGCCAGCGCGCAAGGTGTTGAGGACCAACGCCGCAGCGGAAGCGGCGGCGGCGCCGGCCGCAGCGCGTGGCGCGGCGCCCCAGCCGCCGCCCCAGCCTGACGGCCAGCACAAGCCCTGGTGGCCCAGCTCGGTGATCGACAGGCAGGCCGCTCAGGCGCTCGCGCGCCTGCTCGGCGCGCTCGCCGCCGGCCGCGGGGGCGCCAGCATCAAGGTGCGTGCGCCTCGCTCCCTGGTTGGCCATGCGCGCTGAACGTCTGAGCACTCCCTTTATTAGACTGTTTTTTTAACAGTGCAATTGGCAGGCTCCTCTGAAGCGCACGTGGCAGGCTCACTGAAGCGCGCTTGGCAGGCGCCACTGAAGCGCGCGGCCGCGTGCAGAGCAGGCGCTGACGCTCGCCCCGCGCGTGGAGCACAAGAAGGCGACCCACGCGGTAGTTTGCGAGACGCTCCGGCGCCTGCCGGCCATCAGGGCCGCGGCGGCCGCCGCGGGGCTGCTGGATGCGCACCCGCGGCTGACGCCCGCAACCGCGTTCGTGCTCGCGTACGAGGTGATGTTCGGGCAGGTGCGGCCGTCGCGCTGCCTCCGCACGCCGCCGCTGCTGTTGTGCCGCGCAGGCGCGCGCGGTGCTTGTGCCACGTGATGCGCACGTCGCCGCGCGTCTGCGCGTTGCCGGCGGATGCTGCCCTGGCGCTGCAGCCGCCCGGCTGAGGAACCCGGCTGTGCGACCTGTGCACTCTCATCAGACGTATTGGTGGGCGCAACCCTGATGCGGCGGGCAGTGGCGGTTGCTAGCAGATTGCCTCCAAAGTCGGTCCAATGCCATAACATGTGTGCATGATGGGGCAGTGCTGCTCCACGGCCTGCGCTTGCAACTTTACAACCCAGGAGTCCAGTATTGCTGCAGGAGACAGGGGTAGGGTTACAGACTCACTGTGCCTGCCGCCCAGGGCTGCGCGGCGCGCGGGCCCGCAGAGCGGGCGGTGCTGCGGGTCAAGGACGAG
>JAABUV010005621.1_pt1 | contig 14185 bp, 19 predicted proteins | sample 5559971 | NCBI WGS metagenome assembly JAABUV01 (sample SAMN10711881, study PRJNA513362) | rock metagenome | isolation source: Antarctica rocks | place: Antarctica: Victoria Land, Knobhead nord | collected 2015-12-19
GCTGCGAGCCCGCGGCTTCGCTGCCCAGCAAGCCGAGGCTGCCATCGGCGTGACCGTCCTGAACCGGATGCTGCTGACAGGACGCCCGAAATCCGTCCGTTGCCAGCGGGTCGTCGCATAACGGACCGGGGATGGGGTCATCTCGCCCTCCATCCACCGAGTGCACCAACGCCTCGGACATACCCATGATCTTGGCGAAGCTGAGCGAGCGAGCCGCAGCCGAGAGGAGGAAATGCTGCGCCATAGGGACCGATCACGAGGGGGGAGACCAGCATCATTCATGGCAGCGTCAGCCGCCGGGTACAAGCCCAATCTCGCCGGTGGCACCAGCTACATAAGGCCGCATGCACCTGCTGGTGGACAGCACGGGCCTGAAGCTGTGTGACGCAGGCGAGTGGCTGCACGAGAAACACGGCACCAAGCTGCGCCGGTCGTGGCGGAAGCTGCATCTCGGCATGGACGCCGGCACCGGGCAGATCGTCGCCTCCGTGCTGACCACCAAGGACGTGGACGACGGCTCGCAGGTGGGCCCCTTGCTCGACCAGGTCGAGGACCCGCTCGCCTCCTTCACCGGCGACGGCGCCTACGACCAGCACGGTGTCGCCGCCAGCATCGGGGCCCGCCATCCAGAAGCGGCCATCATCGTGCCGCCGTGCGCGAACGCCGTGCCGAGCGAGACGGCCGAGACCGCGCCCACACAGCGCGACCGCCATCTCCAACATATCACCGGGCACGGCCGAATGGCCTGGCAGATAGCATCCGGCTACACGAAGCGCGCCCGAGCCGAGACGGGCATGGCGCGGTTCAAGCAAGTGATCGGTGACGGCCTACGCTCGCACACCGACGAACGCCGGGCGACCGAGGTGAGCGTCGCCGTCCATGTCCTCAACCGCATGCTGTTGGTGTGGACGGCCCCCGGCGGCATCGGGTGTGCCAGAATGAGGTCGGTGTTGATCTCAAACAAAGGAGACCGTCCGTGAACCAGATTAGCCGAATTGGAATGGATACGTCGAAGCATGTTTTCCAGCTTCACGGGGTGAACGCCGCCGAAGAGGTGGTCTTGCGCAGGAAGCTGCGGCGCAAGGAGATGGTGGCGTTCTTCGAGAAGCTTGCGCCGACGGTGATCGCGATCGAGGCCTGCGGTGCGAGCCATCATTGGGCACGGCTGCTGCACTCGTTTGGGCACACGGTGAAGCTGATCCCGCCTCAGCTGGTCAAGCCCTACGTCAAGCGCAACAAGAACGACGCGGCCGACGCCGAGGCGCTGTGCGAGGCGATGAGCCGGCCGACGATGCGCTTCGTGCCGGTAAAGTCGCCTGAGCAGCAGGGGGCGCTGATGCTGGTCAGCGTGCGCGACCGGCTGATCCGCAACCGCACGCAGCTGGCCAACGCCATCCGCGGTCACGCCACCGAGTTCGGCCTCACTGCCGCGAAGGGCATGGCCCACCTGGTTCCGCTGCTCGATCGCATACAGGCCGATGAAAGCCTGCCCGACTTGGCTCGGGAGCTGTTTGCTACCCAGGCCAAGGAATACGAGCAGCTGCAGACGCAGATCGACGAGGTCGATGCCCAGCTCCTCGCCCGGCATCGGGCCGACGAGTGCAGCCGGCGCCTTGCCAAGATCCCCGGCGTCGGCCCAGTCGGCGCGACGCTGCTGAGGATGAAGACCCCGGAGCCCGAGCTGTTCCGATCGGGGCGGCAGTTCGCGGCCTGGATCGGCTTGACGCCAAGGGATCACTCGACCGCAGGCAAGGTGAGGCTCGGCGTCATCACGCGGGCCGGCGACGAGGGGCTGCGCAGCGTGCTGGTCGTCGGGGCAACCGCTGTGATCCAGCAGGCGCAACGCCGCGGAACGGCGTCGCCTTGGCTGGCCGCGCTGCTCAAGCGCAAGTCGCCGAAGCTGGCCGCCGTGGCGCTGGCCAACAAGACGGCGCGCATCGCGTGGAAGCTGATGCTGACAGGAGAGGCCTACACTGCAACACCTGCGCCCGCCGCGGCCGGCGCGGCCTAGAGATCGGCCAGACACGGGGAGCACCTGAACTGCAACCGTGCTGAGCTGATGCCAGAACTTGCAAGATGATGAGCAGATGGTGCGATCGATCGATCCACGACGCGGGACACTCCGTCAGTTCCAGTGGCCCTCCATGAGGCCGCCATGCTGTTTGGAACCCGTGTCGCGGAAACCATCTTGGCCAGCGCTCATGTGCGAGCGCACCAACAGGCCGGACATATGGACGCAAGCGATCTGATCAAAGCACTGCAAAACACCTTGCGAGGAGGGGGCCGTCCACATATGGAACTGGGACGCCCGAACTCCGTCCGTATCGCCTGAACACAGACCGGGGCTGGGGTTAATGCGTCCGCCTTGCCGACCCACGCAACAACGCCTCATCAAGCAGCCTCTCATGATGCCAACTGCCGGGCGACAACGCCCAGATCGCGGCACTATGAGCGCTTGAGGCTCCCGACCGCGATTACCCGATGTCCACATATGGGTTCTGGTCGCTGCTGCGCTCCTGGCTTCGCCCGCATTGGGGCATCTCGCAAGACAAGCTGCCGGTCTATCTCGGCTTCTTCGAGTTCGTGCACAACGCTCGCCGACGCGGCAAAGCATTGTTCGGCGCCCTCATCGCAGGCCTGGTGGCATGACGAACACCTCACCACCCCGGAACCCGATAAGAGCCTGTCCGTTTATGCGTCAGTTCTGGTCATGTTGGGAACGGACCCGGCAGCAGAATGCACAGCGATGCGCGTTGCGACTTCGAAGACTCCAGTGCGTTGTACAGTCATGGTCTGCCCACTCTGATGGCCAACGTCCCGTCTGCGACCGAGTTGGCGGGATGCCTCAGGGCCGTCGCGGCGTCGCAAGATCGTGCCGCCTTCCTCATCTTGTTCGAGCACTACGCGCCGCGACTGAAGAGTTATTTCAGCCGGCTCGGGCTCCAGCCCGGCGCGGCTGATGACCTTGTACAGGAGACTATGCTCAGGCTGTGGAACAAGGCAGGCTATTTCGACCCGGCAAAAGGGTCCCCCTCTACGTGGGTGTTCACCATTGCCCGCAACCTCCGTGTCACGGGACTGCGCGGCCACCGCTTGGCGCAGCTCAAGGATGATATGCCGGAGGTAGAGGATCCAGCGCCAAGGCCCGACAGGCTGCTTGCCTTCACCGAGATCGAGTCCCGGTTACGTCAGGCGCTGGAAAGTCTGCCCGAAGCGCAGGCCGATCTGCTGAGGGCATCATTTTTCGAAGAGAAGTCGCATCCAGAATTCGCGCGAGAACGTAATATGCCCTTAGGCACGGTCAAATCGCACCTGCGGCGGATTTTAATCCGACTACGTAAAGCCTTAACTGAGGGACTATGAATACTGTGGGCAGAGCGCCGCAACAACATCCGAGCGAAGCGACATTGCTTGCCCATGCTTCGGGCGGCCTTGGGGCAGCGCACCGGCTCGTTGTGGCGACTCACACAATGCAATGCGCGGACTGCCACAGCAAGATCCGCACCGCCGAGCGGGTCGGCGGCCTTCTGCTGGACGGCCTAGTTCCCACGGCATTGCAGCCGGACGCGCTGCAACTCTGTCTAGCTCAGACGGAAGTGGCAGAGGCCCCTTCCCGTGGCCGTCGGCTCGCGCGTCCAACTGTGGCGGAAAGTCGTCGTCTGCCGCCGCGAGTGGGCGGCGTGATTTTGCCGCAGGTGCTCTGGGGTCTTCGGCCGGGGAGGCTACGCTGGCTGGCGCCCGGGATTCGGCACGCCACCCTCCTACGCGACGAGCGCGGCACGCTGCACTTCATCCACGTTCATCCGAACGTGGCGCTGCCGCAGCACACGCATCGCGGGTTGGAGTTGACCTGCGTGCTGGAAGGCGCGTTCCACGACGGGAGCGGCCAATACCTCGTGGGCGATGTGGGCGAGGTGGGTGATGAAGAGACGGAGCAGCACGGCATCGACCATGACCACTTGGTGGTGGCGGACCCGCCGGGAGACTGCGTCTGCATCATGGCAACGAACGGGCGCCTACGGTTTACAGGCTGGATGGCCCGCTTGCTGCAGCCGGTCATGCCTTTCTGACCAGAGCGGCCGCTGCTGAGGCCGCATGAGGTTGCCGAGTAAGTCATGGCGGGGAGGTGTTGACCCGACCTGAGAAGGACAGGAGAGGTGGATATGGGACTGTCGCAAGATTGGGGGTCGAAACGTTCTCGGGCGCTGAGCGCCATGGTCTTTGGTGAGCGAGGCTGTTTTGTCCTGGATACCGGCCAGCACCGGCCTTGCTGCCGACTGGATCAGACCTGGATTGAGGGGCCGCCGAGAGCGTCAAAGTATCTGAAACTGTTGCGACCCCCAATCTTGCGACAGTCCCCTGGTCGCCACTGAAGCTGTCTTCTGAAACCGACAGCGGCCCTATACGCCTGCCCCTCGCGTGGCCAAAGCCATCGGACCGCAATTTATGCACCAAGGTCGTGTTGCGGCGATCAGCAGGACACTGCCATTCTGAGGCGTCTCGTAGAAGGCGAACCGACCGATGCCAGACGATCCCAACGCTGCCACGATCAACAATCTGGCCATTCGCGAGATGCTGAACCTGCCGAAGCTCTATGGGCCGCATGGCTTCATCAACACCTTCGACAGCACAACCGGCACGGCAAACGCCAGCAGCGACGGGCCGCCCGCCGACCTCGTCGCTGTGTTGGAACAACTGGAAACAGCGACGGTCGATCCAACCCTGTTGACGAACGGCCAAACGGTCGCGTCGGTCGAGGTGCAAACAATTGCCGACCTGGAAAGCTTCGCTTATCTGACCAGAACCCTGCTGGGCGCCGCTGCCTCGGCAAGCACTCTGACCCCTGGTGCATACATCAGCCTTGGATCATTGTTGGAAACTTACGATTTCACTACCCTGCCAGCGGATGCCAAGCTGTTCACGCTCGCCGCCGCGAAGCCACCGGTTACGGTGGTTGATCCCCCGCCGCCGCCGGCCAGCGGCGTCGAGCAATACCTCGTGACAAACATCACGACCGGCGTGTCGGACTGGGAAGACGGGCAAGTCTACGACGGCCCGGTGGCCACGCTGCAGAACCAATTCGTCACGCTCACAACCGACAACGTGAATATCACGGCGACTAAGCCAAACAACTTCATCCATACCGGGTCCGGCAACGACGGAGTCGACATAAGCCGCCTCGCCGTTGGCGGAGGCGGCACCAACGTGGTTGACGGCGGCGCCGGCTCCAACTTCATCCTCCTCTACGGCTACGGCTACGGCTACGGCTACGGCTACGGCTACGGCTACGGCATCGGCAAAGGCGCCGATACGGTGTTTATCGACACCCGGGCTGCTGTGGCCGATACCTGGAGCACGCTGTCCGGCTTCCGCTGGGGGGACGCCGTCACAATCTACGGCGTGACGCCCTCGGCCGCCACGTTGGACTGGGAGGACAACCAGGGCGCGGCTGGAGCAGCAGGCTTGACGCTGCACGTGATCGAGCAGAACAAGCCGATCGCCTCGCTGACCCTGGTCGGGTACCCCAACTACACCAAGGCGGACCTCAGCACCGGGCGCTTGGGCGTGTCATTCGGTGATGATCCCGCCAGCGGGAGCAGCTACCTGCATGTCCAGGGAACATCTGCGTGAAAACCACTCCTCTCAAGTCACCGCGTTTGGAACAGCTACAACGCCATCGTGGACGCCTGCTGCGACGCTTGGAACACGCTGATGAACATGCTCCAGCGCCTCGCCTCCATCACCCGTCGCACTTGGGCCAGAGCAGTCAGCGGATAGGGCGTCTGGTATAAGCCTCCCATCGCCGGTTCGGTCGGCGATGATAGTTGCGCTCGTGTTGGGCGCTGCCGCCGTTGCGGTTGGCGCGACACGTCGCCTTCTTCTGTGATTGGTCAACAACCAAGTGTCTGGTCTCCGCGACCGGAAGTGGCTCTTGCCGCCAGCAGCCGCTTTACCTGTCCCGGGCCGAATCGCCGCCCGGTGGCCGTCAGGTAGCCGAGCTGTTCCAGCTCTGCTGCGATATCGCGGAGCGAACGCTTGGAGCCGTCGCGCGGGCTGCGCCGTGCGAGGCGGTGTGCCTGCCTGACCAAGTCGGGCATCACCTTGGCGTGCCCGGGCCGGCCCTCGATCCGGCGGCCCGCCGCGGCGCTGCGCCGGTCGCGGGCCGCCTTGAGCTTTGCAACCAAGGTCGCGCGCTCGAACTGGCTGACGGCGCCGAGCAGCTGGCGCACCAGCACCGCGGTGGGCGTGTCCGCGGTGAAGGCGTCCGGGTCGTCCGCCGCCACCAGCGCGATGCCCATGCGCGCCAGCATGGCGTGCCCGGCTTCCTGCACCATGAGGTCGCGCGCGAAGCGCGAGGCCGCTTCCACGAGGATAATGCGCACGCTGCCCACCTCGGTATGTGCCAGCAGGTTGGTGAACCCTGTCCTTGCGCCCACGGGATCGGCGCCGCTGACCGCCGCGTCATAGTGTTCGCCCACGATCTCAAGCCCGGCACGCTTGGCGTACGCGGCGATCGCCATGCGCTGGCGCTTCTCGCTGTCCTTGTCGGCGCCCACGTTCGTGGCGCTGGAAGTGCGCAGGTAGGCGAGCGCGGGCGTTCGAGGGGCTGGCGGCATGTTCTCTCGACGTTTAGGCCAATTCCGCCGACGGGTTCACCCTTTTTCCTGTACTCAATTCCTGATATTTCAGTACAGGCCGGAACTTGTATGGGGCTTTTGATGTCAAGCGGAAAATTGGCCCGCCTTGCAAGTTTGGGTCCTGTTCATGATGCCGCTATCCGGTCATGATCTCAGCTGAGGCTTTAACCGCCTGATGTGCTTGGCTCAGCCTGATAACTGCCACGATAGGCTCGAAACCAAAGCCGCCTGCCGTCTCAAAAGGCCTGAACGGCCCTATTGGGACAATGTCTCGTCCGAGCTGCCCAAGGGTGTCGCGTTGGCAGCCAAGAACGCTGTGTAGCCAGCTTCGTCCATCGTTCCCGAAGCCAGGGCCAATACGGCCTGGGCTGCGTCTTCCTCGCGGGCGGTGAACGCGAAGCCGTTCAGTTCGAGAAACAGGATGCCGACGACGAAGCCGGTGCGCTTGTTCCCGTCCACGAAGGGATGGTTGCGCACGATGCCGGCCGTGTAGATGGCGGCAAGCCGGACGATGCCGGCCTCCTCGGCATAGGCGAAGTGCTGCTGCGGCCGCGCCAGGGCGGATTTCAGCAGGCCGTCGTCGCGTACCCCCGTTGCCCCGCCATGCAGGGCGAGCAACCGGTCGTGCAGGGTGAGCGCGTCCTGTTCGTCGATCCAGACGGGCTCGGTCACTTCGCCAGGACGTGGAGGGTGTTGCGATAGCGGCTGATGATGTCCTCGGCTTTCGCCATCTTGGCCTCGAAGGTCGGATCGTAGGGCACCAGCCGATAGCCGCCCTCTGGCGCCTCGACCAGATAGAGCGGTTCGCCGTCCTTGGTATTCAGGCGCGTGATGACCTCCTTGGGCAGCACCACCCCAAGAGAGTTGCCGAATTTGCGGACCTTGAGCTCGACCATCGCTGCCTCCGTGCGTTACAACAGATGTAATAACAGGCGATCAGATGCAAGGCGCCCAACGCGTTGAACACTCCATGGCGACGTCGGCCTGCCGTCTCGCCGATTCCGAACGCGACCGCCTTTGTCGTCCACGCAGGCCAAGTCAACCAGCCCCTTCAACAACTCCAAGATCGATACATTCATGACCCAATTCTGTGTGACGCATTGAGACTGTTCGTGCTGACCGGCGCCGGCATCTCGGCCGAGAGCGGTTTGGGGACCTTCCGCGACAGGGGCGGTCTTTGGCAGCAATTCGATCCGATGAAGCTCGCGAGGCCCGAGGCCTTTGCCCGCGACCCGCAGACGGTCCATGCGTTCTACAACGCCCGCCGCTGGAACCTGCTTGAGGCTCACCCGAACGCGGCCCATGCGGCGCTGGCCCGGCTCGAGGTGAACTTGGCCGCACGGGGCGGAGATCTGGTCCTTGTCACTCAGAACATCGACGACCTGCACGAGCGGGCCGGTTCCCGCCGGGTGCTGCACATGCATGGCGAGCTGCTGCAGGCGCGCTGTGTCGCATGTCATGTCGTGACCGCCTGGCGGACCGATCTCGATGTCCTCGACGGCTGCCCGGCCTGCGGCCAACCCGGGCGGCTTCGGCCGCACGTGGTTTGGTTCGGGGAGATGCCTCTGCACATGGAGGCGATCGAGGCCGCCTTGGCCGGCTCGGACCTGTTCGTGGCCATCGGAACATCGGGCTCGGTCTATCCGGCGGCGGGCTTCGTGGCGGAGGCACGAGCCCGGGGGATGCGGACCTGCGAACTGAACCTGGATCCGTCCGAAAACGCCCACCTGTTCGATGTCAGGCGCTACGGACCGGCGACCACGATTGTGCCGGCTTGGGTGAACGAGATGCTGGCAAGCTGAATGCCGGACAGTTCGGCAAGCAGGGTAGAGCGGCGCAAGCTGCCCCGTCCTCGGTTCCAACGCGCCTTCCTGCTCTGGTTCAGGAAGGAGGGTGCGCGCTTCGTCATTCCGGTCCGGCTTGGCCGTCGCACAGATCGCGGTTGGGACCTGGCCCTGGGCGGCGGCACAACGTCAGCCTTGCAACCCTGGCTTCACGGTTACGGGATTGCGGTCGATGTGCAGTGGGAGGCGATGTCTTGGGATTTGGTGTTGTGCCTCGATGCCGCGCCCCGGCGCACATCCGTTGGCTATGTGGACGATATGACGTTGCCGGAATACCAACGGCCCTACGAGACTCGCGAAGCGTTGTGGCGGGAAGAGGTGTTCGAACCGTTTCTCTCCTGGGTCAACGAGGCGCTCGCCCCTGCGTGCTATCTCGGGATTTGGCGGACAAAGGAGGGTGGGGCAACGTGGGCAAAGCTGCTGGCGCCGGGTGACATGGCCCATCCCGACGTGGCTCGGGCCTATGCGCTGTTACCGACGACAGCGGAGCCCTGGGACCGTTCCGGTGCCTTCTGATGCCGCAAGGACTCTGCTGCCGCGAAGCGTGCCCGGATCACCACCAGCGCGGGGTGCTCGAGGTCGAGCTCCTGCGCCCAGTCGAGCAAGCAAGCTCGTCCCAACCGGCGATCGGCGGCACGCAGGATGGCGGCCAGCTCCCACGGATCCTCGAACGGCTCCATCAGTCGTTCGCGCGACCGGTCCAGATATGCGCACATCAGGGCCGACGGCTCGCTCGGCTTCTGACCGTCCGAGCCATAGCCGGCTTCCCAGTACTCGAGCGCCGGTCCGCGCGCCGAGCGCGGCGGTTGGTCCGGTGCGGGCTTCAAGAATGGCCCGGGAAAGTCCCAGATGATGCGCCCCGCACGGCCATGGCCCAACATGATCCAGTGGCGCGGTTCGTCGAAGGTGAATTCCTTGCGCACTTTGACGAAGACGTTGCAGTGGATCGCGAGCGGCAAACCCGGCGCAAACAGGGCCTCAACCCGGCTTTTCAGCTTGCTCCAGGGTTTCGGAGAGTGGCCATGGTTATGGCGCGACATCAGGGTTCCTCCTGCCCGGCCAAGCCGGGTCATCGGCTTCAGCTTCGGTAGTGCGGATCAGAGCGGACGGTACAGCGCGTGGGATCGAGGTCGAAGGCGCACAGCACCCGTCGCAGCACATCTGGCGCCTGCAGCCTCCGGTCAGCGTAAAGCGTGAAGCGGCTGACAGTGGTGTCGAACACGACACGCCCACGCGGGAAGTCTTCGTATTCGTGCCACGCGATCAGGGTTGGCAGGCCTCGCCGGGCCAGGCCTCCGGCTCCGAGCCGGCGCCAGCCTTCCCAGACCTCGTGGTGTCCGCGCGGGTGGGTGAGGAAATCGCCATACGGCTCGGCCTCGACGAGGGACGTGCGATCGGTCACGAGCAGCAAGGGCGCTGCCCCGTCTTTCAGGCCCCAGACAATGCCTACGCTGGACGCGTTGGCGGCGGCTTGGTCATGCGATGCATCGAATTCCGGCCGGACCTCTCGTGCGTTTCCAGGCATGTCATGGACTCGGGCTTGTGCCGTCGGTGGCCGTTGACGCCGGCGTGCCCGGCGGTGCCCCATTCGATAGGGCCAGTGCCGCCAGCGCGGGCCGACGCCGGGCGAGGTCTTGGACAGGACCGGTCTCGATCCCGGCCGCCTGGGCCAGGGCGAGCAGGAGCTGTTCGGCATCCTCGCGCGCCCGATGCCGCGACGGCGCCTGCTCCAGCCAGCGCAACCCGCGCTCCCGCATCGCCGGGCTGAGCATGGCGGTGAGCCGGTGCCAGTCGCCGAGGACAAACCGCGGAGCGATCTTTGCCGCCTTGAACAGGGCGCCGGTCCAATGGACGTCATAGGCATCGCCGTCGCACCAGGCGATGGTCGCGGGGCCAAGCGCCTCGTTCAGGGCCGCGGCAACACGGCCCACCGGCTGCCCGCGGGCGAGAAGCTCGCCGCCACGGATGCCGTGCACCTTCGCGGATTTCGGGCTCCAGTGGCCGTGCCGGCTCCAATCTCCCGCGGGTTGGATGAGCGTCGACCAACCAAAGATTGCCTCGTCAGGACCAGGCCAGAGTGCCAGGCCGACCTCGATCGGATATCCATCCTGATCGAGCGAACTCGCCTCGAAGTCGATGACGGTGAGCGGCCAAGGCAGCGCCGTGCGCCACGACGATGGCAGGGGCGTGCTCAGTCGAGCACCCAGCCGGCTGCAATCAGCTCGTTCGCGCTTGCAAACGTGGCCTCCCGCTTCGTCCGCATATCCACAACCCTGAGCACGCCGCGTTGCAGGTCAACGGCCGCGATGGCGCCGAACCCCGACACGGCATGCTTCAAGCAGAGTTGGCCGTTGCGCATGGCAGAGGTGCCGTGCCCTTCGACCGCGTCCTGAGTCTGCGCTTTCAGGTCGTCTGACCACTCGTTGGATGAGGCGGACGCCGTCACCGACCCTCTCCGCTGCTGGATGTGACGTCGGCAAATCCCACGGCCATTGTATGTAGAACGATCGCGGCCGCGGTTGCGACATTGAGCGAGTTGGCCATGCCCCGCATGGGAATGACCACCGCGGCATCGGCAAGGTCGAGCAGAGCCTGAGAAACGCCGTCCCGCTCCGAGCCGAGCACGAGGCAAACGGGATCGCGAAACACGACCTGGCCGAGGCCGACGGCGCCTTGGGTCTGCTCGACGGCGACGATCTGGTAGCCAGCGGCACGGGCAGCGCGGACAACCTCGATGGCGGTATCAGCGTGGTCCCAGGGCACCCACTTGTGCGTGCCCTGGGCCGCCTGGACCAGCTTGCGCATCCCTCGCGTGGCATCGCGGCCGCAAACCACCAGCCGCTCGCACAGGAACGCATCGCACAGCCGGAACAGGGCGCCCACGTTGTATCCCTGGCGCACCCCATCGAGAACCACCTGGACTGGCAGGCGCGCCCGCGCCCGGAACGCATGTCGGTCAGGCTTGCCGCGGCGCAGCTCGGCTGTCGTGAGCGCGCGGCCAGCGGGGCTGTTGTCCTGACCGCCAAGGCTCGCTGAAACTGTAAGGCTAGGTCGCAACGGCTGGCTCCTTCGAACGCGCCCCATCGAGCGCCTGCAAGGCGTCAGATGCGGTCGTGGTCAGCCTGGCCTGGCCGCGACGTCGGCAGCGAGCCGCATGAGCGCGCGGTGAACCTCGACCATCGCCAGCGTGTCACGCCGGCAATAGGCCAGCAGCGCCGCCTGGAGCTGACCAACGTGTTCAGGATGCGAGATAACGCCTGCAGCCAGCTGCAAGAAGGCCGTGGAGGCGGCAGCGCCGTCGGCGATGCCGTCGAGGTCGTCGTAGCCGAACCCGGGCGACAGCGCTGGGGCAACGGACTTGATCGAGTTGCTGAAGTCGAACTCCGGAAGGTAGACGGCGCCGCGCACGATCGGCAGCAGGTCCAGAAGCCGGGCGAGGATCGCCTCGATCGCCGGCCCGAGCTCGGGGAGGTGGCCGGCCAGGTCTTTCAGCCGGGTTTGCTCGTAGGCGGAGTAGACCAGGATCGGGCCGGCGAAGGCATCGAGGGCCGCGATGAGTGTCTCGGCAAACCGGCGTCGTGGGTCCCCATCGCTTGCGGCAAGAAATTCGTGGTGGTGCAGGATGCCATCGCCGTCAATTGCGTGCAGCGACCACTGGAAGGGGATGGTCTGGTATGGCCGCGTGCCCGCATAGAGCGGGATGGGCGGCATCATCGCCTCGAAATCGAGATAGGGGTTCTAAGCCCTAACCCTCGGAATTTTTAGAACCGTGACGGTTCAATCACTTACGCCAGAATCACGTCGGCCAGAAGCACTTTCAGATCAATCGCATGCCGATTGCCGCGGAACAGGTAGCGTCCGAGGAAATGGATATGCTGCCAGGCGACTGGGGAGATCTTCTGCAAAAGCAGGATCGCCTTTTGATTGCCGTCGGCACGGTATCGTTCCAACAGGGCGGAGAGCAGGATGGAATTGTAGGCGATGATGATGTTGGCGATCAACCGGCCGCATTGGTTGGTGATCGCGACATCGAGGTCGGTACGCCCGATCAGCTGCTTTTTGCCACCGACCTGGGAGATGGCCGAGCGCAGCTGATGATAGGCTTCGACGCGATTCTGGGAGCGATGGACATCGCGCTGCAGCTGCGGATCGCGAAAGTACCTGAGCGTGTATAAGCTGCGGATCAGCTTGTCGAATTCGAAGATCGCCTTTCGGGTCTGGTTGTGCTGGGACAGAGCGCACAGCTTGCGGATCAGCGTGCTTTGGCTCATTTCCTTGAGCCCCAAGGTAGCGACGATCCGATCGGTGTTGGTTTTGTCGGCGATGATCACGCGGCGGTCGATTTGCCCGGCTGGCTGCAGCAGGAACGACGCGTATTCCGCGATGTCGTTGCCGCAGTACAGGTGCCCCAGTTGAGCCTGGACACTGGTGAACCGTGGTGCGAACTTCCGCCCGAACCAGTGCATGACGCCAAAATTCGCCTTGTTGATGCTGTGCATGTCCCCGGTGATCACAGTCGGCACGATGTCCGTGGCATTGTGGTAGCAGATGTCGAAAACGTAGTGGCTCTCGTGCTCGTGGGCACCGATCAATTCCGTCTCGAGCGGCACATGATTGGCGAGCAGCGTATAGGCGACGACGCCCTTGCCCGTGCCGAAGTACTTGCGCGAGTATCGCGCTTTGGTCGTCGGGTCAGCCGACGCGAATTTCTGACCGTCGACGCCGCCGTATAGGGTCTCGGGGTCGAACGAGTAGAGCGGGAAAATATCGAGGCCGGCGATGAAGTTGCTGACCTGATTACTGGCGGTTCGCAGGGTGGCGAGCCGCAGGTGCTGCTGATCCGTTGCCTCCAGGATATGGTATGGAATGTCGCTGGTTTCAGCCATGCTGAGATTACCAAGGCCCATAGCCCGGGCGATGATGACCGCCATCAGGCTGTCTTCATCGGCGATTGTCTTTGCATAGCGCGGTTGAAGGGGCGTCAGCGTCGACAGAAAGCCGCAACGTTCGTTTACGAAGCGGAAAATGTCGGCAATGCTACGCGCCGGCAGTTTCGCATAGAAGTCGTTCTGCCCGGCTTCGTCGTGATCGACCTTGGGCTTGCGCCAGGTCAGGGTCTTGCGCTGAGCGTCATAATCGAGGTGCGTGAGCTTGCCTTGGCGTAACTCACCATCAAAATCCCGCCACAGTTGATCCAACTCGGCAAACAGAGCATCGAGCCCGGCTTCGATGGGCTGGCGCAACCACGGGATGTCGAGACCCTCGAGCACATCGTCCTTGCGTTCCAGTGCCACCAACTCATCGCTGAAACGGCGGTGCAGGACGCTGTCGTCAAGGTAGAGCTCGCCGGCGGCGAGGCGTTTGCGCAGCTGTCGATAGATCCAGAATTCGTAGCGATCGCCGCGCAGAGCGATCGGTTCGTCGGCGTCATCAAAGGTGAGGAGATAGGGCCGCAGCCGTTCTGGTATCGTGTTGCCGGGGATCTCGACAACGGGGCGCTGGGCCAGGCGCTGCTGACGGGAGAAGACGCCTTTCATCCAGTCGAGTGCCGCAAGCCAGGGGCTGCCGGCCAGCTCGGGTCAGAAGGCCCATCTCTGCGAAAACGTACGGTAAAAAACGAGAACACGGGCGAGATCCTGCCGGTTTCGGGCGAAAAGGGCCGATGCCATTCCGACGACGGTCTGAATTGCCTGTTTGCTGCGT
>JAABUV010005624.1_pt1 | contig 14177 bp, 14 predicted proteins | sample 5559971 | NCBI WGS metagenome assembly JAABUV01 (sample SAMN10711881, study PRJNA513362) | rock metagenome | isolation source: Antarctica rocks | place: Antarctica: Victoria Land, Knobhead nord | collected 2015-12-19
ACTGACCGCTTGACGGTCCTATATGGAGTTCGGTATACCCGACTCCTCTCGTTCCCGCAACCGGAGGCTTTGACGATGACCCGTACGCTCTCACCGCGTACATCTCGTCGGTCTGAGGCGCAGCCTCACTAGATGTCATGGCAGACGCGCATCAAGCTGGAGCTGTTGTCCATGCAGACGAGGAGGCGAATCAGCTGCTAGACTTTTTAGCGAGGAAGAATGGAGAGTTGCCGGAAAACTATAATGCCGTGACTCTTGGGGATGACATTTTCGTACGCCCGCAATATGCTGATAATGTACGCGTCTTGCGTGAGGAGTTGATTCATGTGTTCCAGCAACGGGCGGGAGTCTCCACGAGCAGTACCGTCGAGAAAGAAATACAGGCTCGTCTCATGATAATTGGCTCCCGTCAAGGGTGGGGTATCACCAATAACGAGGTGCGTGAGATGATACAAGAGATACGTCAGATGAGGGCTACGGGGAAATATTGATGCCAAGTGACGAGATCCATGAGTCGCTTCGCATCAAATATCCCAAGTTGATGTTAGTTGAGGAAGTGCTTTCTGCTCATAGAAATGGAAGGCCAATAACAACACGTTGCCCTGAATGCGGTGCGCCCCTTGTAGTTACGGAGATCGCGGCTACAAATGCGCTCGTGATATCGTGTGAGAACGGGCACACGCTCTTTCACGCGATGCGAAAGCAGTAAAGTTACATGCAAGGAGCCGATGAGCTAATCCGCGCGTGAGGCGCGCGGCAGCGAGCCATGCGTGGTGTCCCGGTCAGTGTTGTGATACTCTGTTTGGCGCTCGTGTAGGTCGGTCGACGGCCTCGGCCATTGCCTTATCGGCCATTGCCTTATCGGCCATTGCCTTATCGGCATGGTGGTTCTCACTCTCGCTGGTGGGGAGGGGAGCAGGGCGGCTCCCTTCGACATAACTAATACTCTTCAGCAGGAACAGGGCGGTGGCGGGGCGATAGCCGTCCTCGTCGGCGGCCTCGGTGATGATCCAGACTGTGACGCCCTCCGCGATGTGGTAGGCGCTCAGGAGGCGGGGGCCGACGCGGAAGGCCCCGACATCGCCGCAGCGCCGGCCGACCTCCAGCAAGAGGGCCAACCTGTCGCGCCGGTACGCGTGGAGATGCCCAAGGATGGATCGCGCGGGTAGCGTCGGGATGGTCGTGGCCGTGCGGGGGGAGTGCGCCGCGATCATGGCTGATTCTCCGAGCGACGTGGCCCTGCGCGTCTGGCGTGCCTGAGATACGCGTCAGGCCATGGGGTTGTGGTAGGCGGCGGCGTAGCGCCCCGTAATGTAGTGCTCTAGCTGGCGCTCGATGTCGCCGAGCAGCCCGCTCGCGCCAATGCGGAACAGCGCCGGGCGCGTCCACGCGTCGCCGAGTTCCTCCTTCATCAGTGCTAGCCAGTCCAATGACTGCTTGGCCGTGCGGATGCCGCCTGCGGGCTTGAAGCCGACCTTGTAGCCGGTGCGCTCGTGGTAGTCGCGGATGGCGCGCGCCATGACCAGGCTGACCGGCAGCGTGGCGTTGACGCTCTCTTTGCCGGTTGATGTTTTGATGAAGTCGGCTCCCGCCATCATAGCGACGAGGCTGGCCATGCCGACGTTGCGCAACGCGCCGAGTTCGCCCGTAGCCAGGATCACCTTCATGTGCGCGTCGCCACAAGCCGCGCGGAAGTCGCGCACCTCGTCGTAGAGCGCTGGCCAGTCGCCTGTGAGCACATGCGCGCGTGAGATGACCGTGTCGATCTCGGCCGCGCCGGCTTCGACCGAGGCGGTGATCTCGGCAAGCTTCTGCCCGTGCGCGATCTGCGCCGCCGGGAACCCGGTCGAGACGGCGGCGACAGGGATGCCTGAGCCGCGCAGGGCGTCGACGGCGGTATCCACGAGGTTGTGGTAGACGCAGGCGGCCCCGACGGTGACGCCGAGGTCCGCCGCGCCAAGCGCCTCCAGGATCTCCGTGCGCACGGGCTGGCGCGCCTTGGCGCAGAGTCGCCGCACCGTGCCCGGCGTGTCGTCGCCGGCGAGTGTGGTGAGGTCGATCGTGGTGATGGCGCGCAGCAGCCAGGCGGCTTGCCACTCCCGCTTGACGGTCCGGCGCGCTACCATCGTGGCGGCGCGGCGCTCGACAGCGCTACGGTTGACGCGCACATCGCGCATCCAGCCCAGGTCCAGCGGCATCCCTGGGTTGCGCCTCATATCTGTGTTCGCGCTCACCACGCGCCGCGTTCCTATCTCGATCGTGTCGACCATTATGCTACCTCTTCATCGCTTCCCCGTTCCCGGCGGCGGATACGACCATCCCTCTTAAATGTACTACGCTATCCCCATTTTTTCATCCTATTATCACGGAGAAGGCGTACACTGGAGGTGGCTGTGCGCGTCCCCCGCGGCTTTTTACAGGAGCTTTACGCCGTGTTGCCGCACTGGTGATAGCCGTGGCGTACGCTTAATAGTGAATTGAGGAACGGATGAAAGGCGGCACAGTGAAGGAGAGCGGTGTGCGACCAGGCAGCGGACTGATAGACGGCGGAGTGACAACCAGCGGGCTGATGACAATCCGGCGTGGCGTGAGGATCGGGCTTGCGCTACTCTGTAGCGGCGCGGTCGGAGTTGGCGCTATGCATGTCGGCGGCGCGGACGCGGCAACAGCGCACACGGGGCCACGGGTGGCGCCAGGGACCATACTGCACACGACCTCGGTCGGCGCCGGCCCGCTCGCCGTGGCTGTCGATGAGCGCACGAGCCGCGCTTTCGTTCTTGCGAGCGACGGCGTCAATGTGATCGATACCGTGAGCGGCAAACTGTTAAGTCACGTTAGCGGTGGTGTCGGCAGTGACCCGTACGGCGCGGGCCCGGCATCCATCGCGGCGGACCAGACGACTGGGCGCGTCTTCGCGGCGAACTTCGGGAGCGGCACTGTGAGCATCCTTGACGCCGGCAGCGGACGCCTGCTAGGCGCCGTACGTGTCGGCTCTGGGCCGGGCGCTGTCGCGGTCGACGAGCGTACCGGACGCGTCTTCGTCACCAACTTCGACGGCGATTCGGTCAGCGTCCTCGACGCGAGCAGCGGCAAGGTCCTCAAGACGGTATCGGTCGGGCAGGCGCCCGACGGCGTCGCGGTCGACACGCACACCGGCTACGCTTTTGTCGCCAACTATACGTCCAACACCGTCAGCGTGCTCGACGCGAAGGCCGGCTCGTTCGTGCGCACGGTATCGGTGGGGTCCCACCCGATCGATGTCTCAGTGGACGAGCGCACGGGGCGCGCTTTCGTGGCGAACACCGATGATAGCACCGTGAGTGTCCTCGATACGACCACGGCCAAGGTCTTGAAGACAGTCCCCGTCGGCGTGTCGCCGGTATCGGTACGCGTATACAACTCCATCGGCAAAGCGTACGTCGTCAACTACACCGATGGCAGCGTCAGCGTGCTCGACACCAAGACGCTCAAAGTCACGAATACGATCAACGTCGGCTCCTTGCCGAGCGCGGTGACGATCGACGCCCGCAGCGGGTATGCCTTCGTCGTCAATGCGGGGAGCAACACGGTCAGCGTCGTCGACACGAAGAAGGGCATCGTGACACGCACGGTGTCCGTGGGCCAGTACCCCAGCGCGGTCGCGGCCGCGGAGGCTAGCGGGCACGCCTTCGTCACCAACGAGCAAGACAACAACGTCAGCGTCCTCACGGCGGGATAGCCAGCCAAGCTTTAGCGGGTTGGCGGTCCCAGTAGGTACGCGCGAACTGTCTATTTTAGCCTTGCCGGGCTACGTAGGAGGGGGCATAGATCGTGGCGGATATACCATACGCCGGGACGGTGCGTGCGCCGGAGGTCCCATCCGGCCTGGATTGGTTCAACGTGGAGCGCGCGCTGTCGCTCGCCGACCTGCGCGGGCGCCTGGTGCTCCTGGACTTCTGGACCTCCTGCTGAATTAATTGCCAACATATGCTGCCGCAGTTGCGGCGGCTCGAAGAAATGTACCCCGATGACCTCGTGGTGATTGGGGTACATGCGCCCAAGTTCCCCGCCGAGCGGGACCCGGCCAACGTGCGCGCGGCCGTGCTGCAATTTGGCGTCACGCACCCCGTCGTCAGCGATCCCGACCACGCAATCTGGGACGCCTATGCCGTGCGCGCGTGGCCCACGCTCATGTTCATCGACCCACAGGGCCGCGTGATCGGCGCGCACGCCGGCGAGTTGCATTTCCCGCAACTGGGTGAGGTCGTGGGCGCGATGCTGTACAAGCTGCGCGGTGATGGGCTGCTCGACCACGACGACCTGCCCCTGCCGCTACGGCGCGAGGCGCGTCCGTCCGGCCCCCTGGCTTTTCCCGATACCGCGCTCCCCGACGAGGCGGGGGACCGCATCGTGGTGAGCGATATGGGCCACCACCGTATCCTGGTGATGAGCCGTGGCGGCCGGGTGGAGCGCGTGTTCGGCCGTGGGACGCCTGGGTTTTCCAACGGCAACGGGCAGGCCGCGTTCAACGCGCCGCGCGGGCTGGCTCTTGCCGGCGACAGCCTCTACGTGGCCGACACCGAGAACCACGCCATCCGCCGCATCGACCTCGCCTCGGGGCAGGTAAGTACGATCGCCGGGACGGGGATACAGGCCGCCAGCTTCAATCGCGGCGGACCGGCGCGCGAGACGCCGCTCTCGTCGCCGTGGGACCTGGCGCTCTCCGCGGACGCGCGTACGCTCTATGTGGCCATGGCCGGCTTCCACCAGGTGTGGGCGCTTGACCTCGCTAGTGGTATGATCGGCCCGTTCTCGGGCACGGGGCACGAGGGCATCAAGGACGAGGCGCGCGGTCGCGCCTGGCACGCCCAGCCGTCCGGCCTCGCGCTCGCGGACGGTGTCCTCTACGTGGCCGACAGCGAGACCAGCGCCGTGCGGACGGTCGAACTGTCTGGCTCTCAGGGGCGGGTCGCTACGTTGGTGGGGCAGGGGTTGTTCGAGTTCGGCGACCGTGATGGTGATGCTGAGGCGGCGCGCCTACAGCACCCGCTGGGCGTCTGCGCGGCCTTCGGCGCGCTGTGGGTGGCCGACTCCTACAACAATAAGGTGCGCCGCATTGACATAGACACCGGCAACGTGAGTGCCTTTGCTGGAGATGGCGCGCATGGCCTGGAGGATGGGGTAGGGCCGGGCGCGCGCTTGTGGGAGCCGGGTAATATCCGCGCGGGCTGGGACTGGCTCTACGTGGCCGACACCAACAACCATGCCGTGCGCGTGCTCGACCCCCACAGCGGGGCGATCACGACGCTGCCCGTCGAGGAGTAGGGGTGGAGCGCTCTCCTGTCAGTGTTCGAAGGTGAGCGCCTTGATCTCTTCCAGCAACCATGAACCGGGCATGTGGCCGACGTTGTAGCGGTGAATCTGCGAGGTCAGTGGGCGGTCCGCGCGCGATGATGCGCGCGTTCTCCTCGGCGCGGTCGTGCCAGGGGCGGTCGATGAGGTCGATGGGGTCGGCCGCCGCGACCTGCTCGCGCCGCAGCGCCAGGTGTTCCGCCCATAGGTCGATGCGCAGGTCGCGCGCCAGCGTGGCGTCGCGCACCACCGCGTTGATCTTGCTGTCCGTGACCAAGCCACGGTTGTTCAGATTGGCCGAGCCGACGGTCAGCCACTCGTCGTCGATGATCGCGACCTTGGCGTGGAGGTAGATCGGCCGGTAGGTGAAGGGGCGCGCGCCGGCGTTGGGTCCGGACGTATACAGAGAGTAGACCGAGATCATGCCGCGCCCGTTGTCGATCTCGCGCAGCTTGGCCACATGCTGGTCGTTGTCCCACTTACCGCTCGTCGCGCGCTGGCAGCACAATCGCGATGCGCGGGAAGCTCGTTTCCATCTCGCGGTTCATCGCCGCGATCAACGCGTCCATGATGTCAGGAGACCACAGGTATTGGTTTTCGAGGTAGACGAACCGCTTGGCCCCGCGTAGCGCGTTGATGTAGGCGTGGTGGATGCCGTACTCGCCGCGCGGGGCGAACGGGTACACATGCCGGGGGATCGTGCGCGCGATCTGCACGGGCGTTTGCCACGCCGGGTCGTAGGCGGGGTCGCGGTGGGGCAGGTCGTCGCGGCCCGTTGTAGCGGTCCAACGCTGGCGGAAGTTGTGCTCGACATCGGCCACGGCCTCGCCCTCGATGCGCACCTGCACGTCGTGCCAATTCGGTCCGGCGCGCAGCGGGTGTCGCGGCGTGTCCCAGCGGTCACCCGCGAGCGTCGTCAAGTCCATGCCGCCGACGAAGGCGACCTGCCCATCGACGACGATGGCCTTCTGGTGGTGGCAGTGCGTGAAGTGGGCGCTGGTGTCGAGTTGGCACTGTAGGTCGCCGCTCCCTTCGGTGGCGATCGTTCGGCACACCTCCTCCACCCGCCTTTTGGTAGGCGGGTGGAAAGCGGCTGACCCGCTCCACAAAAGCACGCGTACGGGGACACGCTGGGCCGTCGCGGACAACAGGTCAAGCAGACGCGTCCGCACGACATCCGGGCCGGGATGTTGATCCAGCGGGATATGTGGCGTGAGCGACCAGCCGATGATGTACACGTAGTGCTGGGCGTTGGCGAGCGCGTCCTGGAGGTCGACCAGGAAGCCCTCGCCGTCGATGCGGTGCGCCACGCGATTGTGTAGGCGTGGCGGCGTGCCGCCAGGGTACCAGCGCGGATCATCGCCCCACCACGCGGCCCGCGCCTGCCGCACGGTGTCCTTATCAACCGCGCCCCGCCGTACCGCGTGGTGGTGGCGCCGCCGATGCAGCGGGCCGATGGTCCGGCGCGCCTGACGCGCCGCGAGTCCTCCCAGCATAGATAGTGTCGCCATGTGCGTTAATTCTCCTCTTCGTGTCTAGGGTGTACCCCCATATTGTGACACGCGGCCTGACCTTGAAAGGTCATGGCAGGAGACGGACCTTGAAAGGTCTGTCTGGGCGCGACGCGCGGATCGTCCGTCGAGCGCGCGCTCACTGCGGCTCGGCTGTCGCCGGGAGACCTTTTAAGGTCCGGTCCCTGCCATGGTCTTTTAAGGCCAGGTCCACGGCTCATCTCACTTTTGGGGGTACACCATCCATGTTATCGTTTGGTTCACAGCCAGTGGCGCCCTGATCATGGGCGCCCTCCCGTGCCGATCTGAGCGGGGGCGCGATCCATGACCGCGTTCCCGGCGCCGATCTTTGGCGCGACCGGCAGCGTGACGGAGAGGCGGAAACCGCCATCGGGGCGCGGACCTGTGTCGCAGCGGCCGCCGAGTGCGGTCACGCGTTCAATGAGCCCTGGCAAGCCGTTACCGTCATAACGTGACTCCGGCGCTAACGGGGCGTCCACGCCGTCGTCGGGGCCCCGTCCGTCGTCGATGACCTCGACGCCAACACAACCCGTATCTTGTGTCGTGCGAATCGTGCAGCGCCGCGCGCGGCTGTGCTTGACCACATTCGTCACCCCTTCGCGCATCACCCAGGCCAGCGTCGCCTCGACGGCGGGGGGTGGAGCGATATCCGCGCCCTCATGGTCGAAGGCGATGCCGGCCGCGGATAGGATTTCCCGCGCGCCGCGCAACTCGCCCGCCAGCGTGGGCTGACGGTAGCCGGACACCGCCGCGCGGATCTCTTGCAGCGCCGTGCGCGCCACGTCTCCCATCTCGCGGATCGCCGCGATGGCCTGTTCAGGCGCCGTGGGAACGAGGTACTCGGCCACCTCACTCTTGAGCGCGAGGTGCGCGAGGTCGTGGCCCAGCAGGTCGTGCAGGTCGCGCGCGAAGCGCAGCCGCTCCGCTTCGACGGCCAGACGGGCGACCTCTTCGCGCGCGACCCGCAGCGCCCGGTTGGTCAGGCGGAAGTGGTTGATGATGACTGTCAGGATGCCGGCCATGCCGGTCCAGAACATCCCCGGTCCGACATCGGACAAGGGGTCGTGGCTGAGCCAACCCAAGAGACCAGTGAGGAGCGCCAAGGCGGCCACAGCCCGTACGGCTCGACCCAGCGCGAAGCGGCCGCCCGCGCAGGCGCTGGTGAAGATGAGCATACTCAACCAGCGTGGTCCGTCGCCTAGAATAAAGGCGGCGCTCAGGCCCACGAGCGCGGCGATTGGGACCCAGCGCCACCGCCCCGACGTCGACGCTTGCTGCTGTGGAGTCGGGTAGGCGGCGCGGCTGAAGTCGTTGTGCCAGGAAGCCCATAGATAGACCGCGAGGAAGAGCGCGAGGCCAGCCAGGGTCGCGCCGAGGCGTAGCGGCGCGGCGTGCGCGTGCAGGGCCTGCGCCAGGGGGACGACGAGATTCGTCAGGAAGATCATCGGCAGCAGTGGCCAGAGGATGGCGAAGCGCCCGCCGTCCGGCACGGCGTCGCGCGTCCCGGCTACGTTCATCATCCGTATACCCTCCACTCCGCGTATGACCATGTCATTATCATACGGGAACGCGCCAGGTCGCCGCCATCGACGCCCGCCGCCGTCGTCCCTGGCTTTCGTCTCGCTCCATTGTACATCGCGCATTGCTTTCCCCCTCGGTTGCTCCATCCAACGGCGCGTATGGCGCCGCGGCACGAGAATGTAATGACAGACATCGCTGGCCTGGCCTTAAAAGACCATGGAAGGGACGGACCTTGAAAGGTCTATGTGGGGGATAACCCTCTCGGTATAACCGGAGCGGTCGATCACCACAGAGACCCTTCAGGGTCCGTCCCCTGCTATGACCTTTTAAGGTCAGGTAGTATGGCGCTAGCGGTTTACCGAGCCGTGCTCGCCGCGCGGCCACTTTCGACACTCGTGAGACCCGTGCGGATCGGCGATGGCTGCACCCGCAGCAGGCGCGCCGGGAGCGCCGGGAGCCACCAGTTCCAACGCCCGAACAATGACACTAGCGCCGGGACCAGTAGCATGCGCACCACCGTGGCGTCGAGCAGGATGCCCGCCGCCAGGCCCGTGGCCATCACCTTGACGTCCGTCATCGGCGTCGCGGCCATGGCCACGAAGGCCAGTGTCAGGATCAGCGCCGCGCTGGTCACGAGCCGTCCGGTGTGACCGACGCCGTTAACCACAGCGGCGGTGGTCGAGCCGGTCTGGTCATACTCCTCACGCATGCGTGAGAGGATGAACACCTCGTAGTCCATGGAGAGCCCAAACAGGAAGGCGAAGACCATCAGGGGGACCCAGGCGGTGAGCGAACCGGTGGCCGCGACGCCCCACAGGGGCTTGGAGCCATAGCCCAGTTGCCACACCAGCATCATCGCGCCCCAGGCCGCGCCGACCGAGACCACGTTGAGCAGGACGGCCTTGAGCGGCAAAAGCAGTGAGCGGAAGGCGCGCACCAACAAGACGAAGGTGACGAGTGCGATCATGGCCGACCATCAGCGGGAAGGCGCCGTAGATCGCCGCTACGAAATCGGCGTCGCCCGCGGCCGGACCGCCCACCTTTGCTGCTGTGGGACCGGCGTGCGCAGCCTGGCGTACCCGGTCGAGGGTGGCGCGGCCCGTCGCTGAGGTACTATCAGTGGTGGGCAGCGCCGTAACTAGCGCCGTCCCCGCGCGACGCCAGGCCGGTGTGGCCGGAGCCACGGCGCCGCGCACGCCGTCTACATGGGCCAGGCGCGCGGCCAGCGCGGAGGCGGCGCGTGGGGTGGACAAGACCTCGATAGGATCAAGCACGCCGCCGCCGACACCGGACGTCTCCAGCGCGCGCAAGCCCTGGTATGCTGGACCCGCGCCTGAGGTGGCCAGCGCGTCCACGGAAGGGTTGCCAAGCACGAGGCCGCTGAGGGGGAACAGCAGCGCGCCCAGGAGGAGCATGGCGACGCCCGCCGCGACCCAGCGCCGCCGTACCACGCCGCGCGCCCAGGCCGCCCACAGACGGCTGGGCCGTTCGCTGTGTCCATGGTGAGGATGACCAGGGCGCCCAGGCCGCCGATCAAGGTCTCGGCCAGCACGCCGGACGTGCCGCTACTTGGAGAGGGCGCGGACGCCAACGCGTCGCGTCCGGTGACGTAGACGCGCGCCCCCGCGATAGGGTGAGCCGCCAGCGCCCGCTGGACCGCGGCGACCGGCGGCGCCTGCCCTGGGTGGACGGCGGGGTAGACCAGAGCGAACGTCGTCCGCCCATCGGACGACACGAAGGCGCGATCGCCGGTCGAGGCGTAGGAGGCGACGCGCGCGCCCGGCGCGGCGGCCTGGACCGCCCCCAAGGCGGCGGTGAGTCGCGCCTTGACGCCGGGGGTGGCGACTGTCGTCCCCTGGGGCAAGATGATGACGGGGACAAGCGGAGACGCGCCGCCGTCCGCGCCATAGGTGTGCAAGATGGCGTTATTCGTGTCGACGCCTTCGTAGCCCGGTGGGATGGAACCGCCCGGCGAGAGGGCCTTGGCCGCCGACCCGGATGAGGCCAGGCTGGCGATGGCGACGACGATCCAAAACGCGGCGACGAGGAGTCTATGCCGTAGAATCCAACGTGTGATGGTTGCCATATTGTTACCTTTTCCTTTCTTCGCTTCCGTGTCGCCGCCATACCGGCGGCTATAGCTCTATTGTGGGGGTTGGGCGGCGTGGGCAGTAGTGTGCGGAGTCAGGAGGTTGGGGTGACAATTGTCAGGTATTAAACGGGGTTGAGTACACTGAAGGGGTAACGATAGGGTTTAGAGAGTAGGGTCGTACGAAAAAGCGGATGGCATACCGGCAGGAAACGGCCTTGCCTCTCTCGGCGACGCGTTCGCGTCGCCTACGCCGCGTCGTGGGTCGGCTTGTGCTCGGCGTGACCGCACTGGCGTTCGCGCTGGCCGTCGCGCTCGTCGCGTATGGGACGTTAGTGGTTGAGCCGGCTATCGCGCCCGTGGCCGCCACCGCTCCCGCGCGCGTGCGGGCGGTGCTGGCGGCGCGCCAGGGTGACTATCTCTCCTTGAGAAATATGGGGACGTGGTTGCCGCGCGCCACCATTGCCGTGGAAGATCGTCGCTTCTACGCGCACGGGGCCGTGGACCCGCTGGCGGCGGCGCGCGCTCTGCTGTACGATGTGCGCGCCGGCCGCGCTGAGCAGGGCGGTGGGACCATCGACGAGCAACTTGCCGAGCGATTGCTCCCGTCCAAGGCCGTCGACCCCGTCACGCATGTGCTGCGCGTCCTGCTCATGGCGAGCCGTCTGGACCGGCTCTACGGCAAGGCGGGTGTGCTCACGCTTTACCTGAACGACATCTACTATGGCAGCGGGGCCTATGGGGCGGGCGCCGCAGCGCACACCTTCTTCGGGGTCCCGCCGGGCCAACTGACGCCGGCGCAGGCGTCGTTTCTGGCGGGCCTGCCGAATCTACCGTCCGTCTTCGGCGATCACCCGGCATCAGCGTCGGCGCGTGCGCGCTGGCAGGTCGTGCTCGGCTCGATGGCGCATGCCGGTCAACTCACCCCCGATCAGGCGCGCCAGATCACACGGGCGGGGCCGCCGCCGCTACGCGGACTATGATCGGCGTGCTCCCAGCGCGTTATCACTTTCCCATTCTATTGCTATCGCGCCGCCGTGCTACATTGTGTTTATGGCGTGCGCGCTTGATACACAGGTGATCGACGGGGCGTGATGGTAAGGAGAAAATGAGTGGACGTTTTTATCCCCGCCTTCCTGCAGCAGCACATTCTCCAGTTCGGCGCCGAAGGAGCCCACTGGCTCGCCCACCTGCCCCGACGCATCGTGGAGTTAGAGCAGCAGTGGGGCTTGCGTGTCGGCCCCGCCTTCGATCATGGCGGGGCCGTCTCCTGGGTGGCGCCCGTCGAATGTGGAGACGGATCTGAGGCCGTCCTCAAGATCGGTCTCCCCCAGGTCGAGGCGCGCTTTGAGGCCCAAGCCCTCCGTTGCCTGGACGGTCGTGGCGCCGTGCGCCTGCTGCAAGCGTCCGACGATGGTTTCTCCCTGCTGCTGGAGCGCTGTCGTCCTGGAACGGACCTGTGGTCCTTGAGTGACGAGGAAGGCAATGCCATGGCGTGCCAGATGTTGACCCGCCTGTGGCGAGAACCCGATCCACACGCGCCGTTCATGTCCTTGTCGGACTATGTCGCAAGTTGGTGGGACGACCTGCCGCGCCTCACAGCCACCGCGGACTACGAGGGGGACATCGTCGCCGAGGCTGTCGCACGAGGGCGAGAACTCGCCGCCAGTCAACCGCGGAGCGTGCTGCTACACGGCGATTTTCATCCGGGGAATGTCCTGGCGGCGCAACGGGAACCCTGGTTGTTTATTGATCCCAAGCCGCTTGTGGGGGAACCCGCCTACGACCTGGCCCAATGGCTGTATAACCGCGCCCGTTTTGTGATCCAGTCCGACGATCCGGTCGCGGTACTCCGGCGCCAGATCGACCGCTTCGCGGCAGACCTTGGCTTGGACCCTGCGCGCATTGCCGGTTGGGCGTTCGTAAAGGCGCTCGGTTGGCAAGGCGGGCCAGAGTTTGTCACGCTGTTTCAGAAGGTGGCGCAGGCCTGATAGGAGCACTGCCTTAAAGTGACCGCATCAGGCGAACACCTTGATGCGGCGCTCTCCCAACAACCGAGCGACCTCATCGCGCTCCGGCATGCCGTCGAGATCGACGCCCATGCTCACGTTGAGCAACTCGATGCCGCGCGGCCGGCCATCGGTCCCGTAGTCGACGATGCGATCGGAGTTGAGTTCTTCGGTATGCGCCACGGGGACATCGCGCAACACGACGTACACCGCGTCAGCCTCGGGATCGTGCGTTATACGTACGGCCATATGATACCTCCCAGCGTCCCTAGTCGGACCCGATGCGCGGCAACTGGAAGCCCTCCGGCCCTTCTTTGTTGACATAATCATTGCTCTGGGTAGGATGGGTGGGCGGTTCGCGGCGCGGGTGGCGTGGCGCGGGAGTGGCGGATGCGTCGGGTGCGTTGGGGACGCCGATCATGGGTAGCGCCGGCGCCTCATCATGCGGATGTGCAGGAGCGGTCGGCGTGGTCGGTTGGTCCGGTTCCCTTCGCGCGGGCGCCGGTAGGGGAGCGGGGACCTCGCGCACGCCGTCGCCAACGCTGGGCAGCACGACAGGCCGCTCCACTTTTGGCTGCGGCGGGGGCCGTGGGCTGGGCGCGGCGGCGATGATGGGCCGCGGCGTGACTGGCGCGGGGCTTATCGGAGCGCGCTGCTCTCGTACGACGGGTGGGGCGGGCGACGCTTGGGCGTCCGGCGTGGGGGCATGCGGTGGGGGCGCGCCGGGCAGCAGGTGTGGTTCGCGCAGCATCTGGCCGGTCACCAGAGCGGTGTTGAGGACATCCCACAGTTCGGCGCACAACGCAGGGAGCGTACCGTAGTCCGCGCGCGGCGCGCGTAGCAGCGGTGCGAGTCGGACCTCGGCCGCATCCAGCCGGACCCGCGCCGCACGTAACTCGCCGCCGACCCGCCGCAGCGCCGCCGTTAGCCAATCCGGCGCCGGGGACCGCCCAACCAGTGACGCCGTATCGTCCAGGGCTACTTGCGCCGCGCCCTGGACGCGCGTGGTGGCGAGGAGCAGACCGCGCGCGTATGGAAGAGGGACCGGATCGGGTATGAGATACGCGGCGATGACGCCGCGCGGACCCACCGTCAGCGGCGCCGTCAACCCCGTTGGACGCGCCGGATCGATCAAGGCCGCACTGACCTCGGCGATGGTCGTTTCGACCGGCTGCAAGAGTAGGACGGCGAGGGCATGAGCCAGGGGGCTCAGGTCGTACGGGCGGTCGGGGTGTCCGGCGGCCTCCGCCTCGACGAAGCTCTGCGCGATCGTTACCAGGGCTTCGCCCAGCCAGAGCGGCGCGGCCATAGGCGCCAGCGCCATACAGACGCGCCACTCATGTCCGGCGTGGTCGAGTTCGGCGCCCAGACGCCGGTCGGCCAGGTCGCGCGATAGGTCCGCGAGGGGCGCTGTCGCGGCGAGCATAGACGAGACATCGGCCCCCGACACATCGCCGCTCAACGCCGCCTGCAACCGCGCCCCCCAGGACATCACTCCTCCTCTAGCTGTCAGCGGTCAGCGATCAGCTTTTTAAGCGGCCACAGTATCGGTGACCGCTAATAACCTTTGGTGCTAGTAGTCCGTCACCCGTCTTTTTGACAGTTGACCGTTGAATAGGGCATCCTCTTACCAAGAGCCGTAGGTGGACACCTGGGAGGAGGATACGTCGTGAATAAGAAGTATATCGTGACCCT
>JAABUV010005625.1_pt1 | contig 14173 bp, 12 predicted proteins | sample 5559971 | NCBI WGS metagenome assembly JAABUV01 (sample SAMN10711881, study PRJNA513362) | rock metagenome | isolation source: Antarctica rocks | place: Antarctica: Victoria Land, Knobhead nord | collected 2015-12-19
ATCGCGCTCCATCATTCCCGTCAGCATGTCCGGCTCCGTGATACCGCTCACGCAGTGATTCGAACAAAGACCGATTCGGGATCCGTCAGAAACGCATGTCAGGGATTCCGTCCACACGCCCTAGCTCGTCAGGAGAAGCCGAGATTGGCTACGGCGTCGCCAAGAGTCGTCGTGGTAGAGGATACGCGACCCAAGCGGTCGCTCTCATGCTGAACAAGGGCCGCCAAGAGGGGGGCTTCGACGCTCGTTGCAGAGACGGCCATCTTCAACCCTGCGTCACAACTCGTGCTTGAGCGGAACGGGTTTGATCCTGCTGGAACTCGTCATGACTCAGAAGACGGCGACTTGATACTCTGGGCGAAAGCCGTGCCAGGATAAGTGGGTCGATCCGTTGACGGCAGGGTCCGGACTGGGTCGAAGGCCTCTGCCAAATTTCTGACAACGCCAAATTTCTGACAACGAAGGTCTGCTTACCTCGTCCGGGCGCTCCGAAGCCGCCTGTCCGCTCCCGGCCAGGTCAGGCCGCACTGTCCGCTTTTCATCGATGCTGCCCCGGAAGCGGACCGGCTGCTTTCCACCAAGTCCAGCCGGTCAACAGTTGCAGAATCGCGTCCGCTTTCGGGAACGCGCGCGCGGTCCGCTGATGACCAAGATGGGCGCTGAGCGGAAGTGGGTGCCGCTGGTGTTCCAGATGCGGGTCTCAACCGAACGGGTTTGGAACCTGGGTCATATCTGACCCGCCCTGATCCTTCTTGGGCAGCCGGTCTCCTTCACCCTCAAGCACCCTTACGACTGCCTCCAGCAGGTGGCGATAGGAGAGTCGTAGGGATGCGGCTGGTTTTACAGGCATTTCTGTGACATAATTACCGACCTTAGAAGGCATTCTGTGACAGGGTGGTCCTGAACAGGGTTCTTAGAGGGGGTTTGGTGACATGCTGCGTCCCGAGATCATCAACGGCCGTGGCCGATCTGCTGCCGAACGCCAGGAACTCAGCCGACGGGAAAAGCGCAAGGAGATCCAGCGCATCGGCCCTGGCCTCTACTCGGGCAACCTGCTGCTTTCCCCCTGGGCCATCATCAAGCGGAACGCCATGAATGTCGCGGCCGCCATCGAGCCTGGCGCGGTGCTGGCCTCCAGATCCGGGTTCGAACTGGTGCCCGCAGAGGGAAAGAGTGAACAGCACATCTTCGTCTCCGGCAGCACGGCGGGCACAACGGAGCTGGAAACGTTAACCATCCACCGGGTCAGGGGGCCTGGGCCACTGGAAGGAGACAACCCCTATCTTGGGCTTCACCTGCCATCCTTCGCCAGGCGCTGCCTGGAGAACCTAGTACCCGCCCGGGTGCGCAAGGGAGGCATCGGCATTCCCCGGACGCTGGGCCGGGAAGAAGTCGAGAGGCGGCTGGAGCGCCTGTGCGCTCAGGAAGGGGAGGCACGTCTCAACGAGGAGCGGGATCGTGCCAGGCGCATCAGCACGGCCCTTTCGCTTGAGGCACAGTTCGAGGAACTGGATTCCATTATCTCGGCTTTGCTGGGGACCCGGAAAGTAACCCTGTTGGAGCCCGCCGCCCGGGCCAGGGCGGCCGGGCAGCCCTACGACCCCGATGTGATCAAGCGTTTTGCCCTCCTGGCCGAGCACCTGTCCGCAGCCGCCCACGATTACGTCGCAGAGCCGGTGCCTGTAGGAGAAAGCTGGGCGGCGGCCTGCTTCATCGAGTCCTACTTCTCCAACTACATCGAGGGCACCCGCTTCCCCCTGGAGGAGGCCCAGCGGATCGTCTTCGACGGCTACATCCCGCACAAGCGTCCCCAGGACGGGCATGACGTCCTCGCCACCTTCCGGCAGCTCGCCGACATGAGGCTGGGGGAGCTTGGAACACCGCCGGAGAAGCTCGACTACCGTTCCTTCCGGGAAGAGACTCTCTCCAGGCACCTCGACCTCATGCGGGTCCGACCGGAAGTCTCGCCTGGAAAGTTCAAGGAAGAGCGAAACCAGGCGGGCAGCACATTCTTTGTGGAACCCGACCTGGTGGAGGGGACCCTGCGCGCCGCAGTCGACATCATGAACGACACGCGGGATCCCCTGGCGCGGGCCTTGCTGACCCACTTTGTCCTGGTTGAGGTCCATCCCTTCAACGATGGGAACGGCAGACTCAGCCGGATCATGATGACCAAGGCGCTGGTGTCGTGCGGCCTGTCGCGGATCGTGGTACCCACCGTGCATCGGGATGACTACGTCGGCACCCTCCGGCTCCTGAGCAAGCAGGATCGGGCGGATCCCTTCGTTCGCTGCCTGAAGCGGCTCCAAACAGTCTCCGCCGCGGCGCATGGAGCCACCGTGTACGAGGCCGTGGAACGATGGGCGTCTGCAAATGCTTTTCTCGAGCCGCATGAGGCGTTGCTGCGGGATGTCGACCCGTCTGCCGAAATCATACGCGGATCACGTGACGTGCCGATGCGGAAAGCATTGGCGGATGCTCTCGAGCAGCAGAGAAAGAGCGGCAGGATGATCCCGATCCTCGGTGGACCCGACGAGAATTAATGCTTCGGCGGGGCCTCAGTGATCTGCTGTCGGATGAGCGTGTCGGCATGTAAAATCCCGTGACGCCGCTGTTCCCGCATGTCCGCTTCGGAGCAAGCAGTCAGGTCAGTCGGACGGCGGAAATGAGGCGCGAAGCCGCCATAGACCGCTGCCGCCCGACGCCCGCTTTCAAGTTCGGCAGACCCACCTGTTCCTCGCCGAACTGGGTCGAGAACAGCTGTAGGGGGAAGAGGATGATGGAGAGGATGGAACGAGGATGCGCTCGCATCGCGTTCCTGCCGTCACCGCTTTGCTCCATCGCCGCCTGCGCCACCCCGACCCCGCGCCTCGCGCAGCCCCCGAGCGGGCCGCGCGCTGCGCAGGGTAGGGGCGCTCGCCCGCAATGGTGTCGGCAGGACCGCGCTGCGGCTGCGGGAGGGGTCGTCCGAGAGAAAGGGACGGCAGAACCCGACAGAGAGCACAGCGCCATGCACCTGAAGTCCGTCGATCCCCGCACCCTGAAGGTCAACCCGAACAACCCGCGCCGCATGTCGGCCGGCGAGCACCCGGACGCGCAGATGGTGGCCAACATCCAGGCCGTGGGCATCCTGCAGCCGCCAGTGGTGCGCGAGGATGGCGAGGAGCTGGAGATCGTTGCCGGGCACCGTCGCGTGGCCGCTGCGATCGCGGCGGGATGGCCGGAGATCCTCGTGCTGGTGCGCGGCCCTGACGACGGCAGCGACGCCCTGCGCGCGATGTCGGAGAACGTGGTGCGCGCGCAGATGGGGCCGGTCGACCAGTGGCGCGCCATCGAGGCCCTGGTCTCGGCCGAGTGGACCGAGGAGGCGATCGCCACCGCGCTCGCGCTGCCGGTCCGCACCCTGCGCAAGCTGCGGCTGCTGGCGCAGCTGATGCCGGCGATGCTGGACCAGATGGCGCTCGGCGACATGCCCGACGAGGGCAACCTGCGCACCATCGCTGCGGCGTCGTCCGAGGAGCAGGCGACAGTGTGGAAAAAGCACAAGCCCAAGAAGGGCCAGCGCGCCGTGTGGTGGGAGATCGCCCGCGCCCTGGCCAGGCGCACCCTGCCGGCGAGCGTGGCGAAGTTCGGCGCCGAACTGGCGCAGGCCTACGGCATCGTGTGGACCGACGACCTGTTCGCCGAAGCTGGCAAGGACGCCCGCACCACGAGCCAGGTGGACGCCTTCCTGGGCGCGCAGGGCGAGTGGCTGGCGAACAACCTGCCCAAGGGCGGTAGCCTGGCCGAGCTGGACCAGTATGGCAGCGTGAAGCTGCCGCCGAAGGCGAGGCGACGCTACGACAAGGCGCGCAAGGGCGACCTGATCGCCTGCTACGTCGATGTCCGCACTGGCGAAGTCGAGCACGTCCCCTACACGATGCCGGAGGCGAAGCGGAACGCCGGGACCGGCAAGGTGGAGCAAGCCGAGAAGCCCGCACCCAAGCCGCGCGCGGACATCACCGGCAAGGGCGTGGCGCTGATCGGCGACATCCGCACCGAGGCGCTGCACCAGGCGCTGCAGGAGGCGCCGATTGGCGACGACGTGCTGATCGGCCTGCTGGTGCTGGCCCTGGGTGGCAGGAACGTGCAGGTGGACAGCGGCGCACAGCACAAGGGCCACGGCTGGCGCGAGCGCGTCGCGGAGAAGCTGACCGAGGGCGGGGTCCTGACGCAGGACCTGGAGCTGCTGCGCCTGACAGCGCGGGAGATGCTGGTCGAGGTTCTGTCGTGCCGCGACAACAAGAGCCAGAGCGGCATGGTGGCGCGCCACGCGGGCGCGACGATCGGCGCCGACGACTTCCTGCCGAACATGGCGACGCAGGAGTTCCTGTCCTGCCTGTCCAAGCAGGCGATGGAGCGGGTGGCGTCGAACAACCGGGTGCTGCCGCGCACCACCGGCAAGCAGACGCGGGCGGCGTTGATCGAGCACGTCGGCAAGGGCTGCTTCGTCCACCCGGCGGCGCTGTTCGCGCCGACCCCGGCCGAGCTTGAGGCACGCCGCCGCCCGGAGAGCCTGATCGAGGCCGAAGGCGGCGAGGACGAGGACCCGGACGATCAGTCCGACGCCCTGGCCGACACCGACTTAGAGGACGAGCTGGACACCGGCGAGATGCCACCGCCCGGCGCTGGCGAGACGGCGAAGCACCAGGCCGCCTGAGCCTCGCTGCCCGGCCAGATCCGGGCAGCCCCTTCTTCATCCCACCCCATCCGCCACGGCCGGCGCGCGCACATCGGGTGCGCGTGCGCGGCCGTGCGCGTTGTCCCGAGAGGACCCGCCATGCCTGTCACCCTTAACCTTGTCCACCGTCCCCGGCACGCTGACCGTATCCTTCCGGCCAGGACCACGGATCAAGTAGTTGATTTTGGCTCGACCGCAGGTTTGCGGGTCCACTTCTTCGCGAGTGCCGCGACATCACCTGCCAGTCGGTCGACGTCGACGGCCTTGGGATCGTAGTTCCTGCCGGCCCACACCTTCATCTCGGCATGGCTTTCGTGGTCGGGATCGGCGAGAGCTTCCAGGAACTCGTCGTAGCCCCAGGAGCCGCCAACGTCTTCAGGGGGGCACTGCCCGGTGGCGTCGATCAGCAGCGGGTATGTGACGCCCGGCACTGCCTCGGTGACGCGCTCGACCTTGACCGTGTGCTCCCAGCCGTCGCCGAAATCGTAGAGATACCTGAGTGTCTTGATGCCGACGTCCTGCAACACGTCTGTCAGGCGAGTTTTTCGGGCGTCGAGCGGACCATTGTCGAAATCGGGATCCGGCATGCCCCAGCCGACGCCACCGGCCTTGATCTCGTAGAGGTGGCTATTGGTCCAGCCAAGCGCCGCCTGCAGCACCAAGTGCAACCGGTCGAGCCGGATCGTCAGCGGCACCTCGATCCGGCGCTGCACGGCGGGCTTGACGTCATCGAGCGTGATCTTGAGGCGGGCGATGCTGGTGGCGGTCATGCCGCCAAGCTACGGCGCTCCGGCGCCCGAGCCCACTCCCACGGCAGCAGTTCGTCCAGTTTGCGGGCGGGGTGCTCGGCAATCCTGCGCAGCACGTCGGCGAGCCAGGCGCGTGGATCGACGTCGTTCAGCCTGGCGGTGACGATGAGCGAATACATGGCGGCGGCACGTTCGCCGCCGCGGTCGGATCCGGCGAACAGCCATGACCGACGACCGATGGCGACACCGCGCAGCGCCCGCTCCGCCGCGTTGTTGGTCAGGCAGATCCGCCCGTCATCAAGAAATCGGGCAAAGGCTTGCCAGCGCTTGAGCATGTAGTCCATCGCCCGGCTGATGTCGTTGTGACGCGACATCCGCGCCCGCTCGGCACGCATCCAGGTCTCCAGCTCGGCGACCAGGGGCACGACCTGCTCGCGCCGCGTCGCCAGGCGCTGTTCGGGCGAGAGGCCATTGATCCCGCGCTCGATGTCGAAGATCGCGTCGATGCGGCGCACCGCCTGCAAGGCGATCGGCGCCTTGGCCATCTCGGCCAGCACATAGAACTTCCGCCGCGCATGAGCCTAGCAGGCTGCCTCGGTGATCGGGCCCGGTGTGCGCCCGGGCGTGTAGAGGTCGTTGTACCCGGCATAGGCATCGGCCTGCAGGATCGCGTCATAGCGGGCCAGGTGCCGGCGCGGGTGCTCCCCGCCTCGATCGCGGGAGTAGTAAAAGATCGCCGCAGGCGGTGCCGGTCCGCCGAACGGATGGTCGTCGCGCACATAGGTCCACAGGCGGCCGGTGATGGTCCTGCCCTTGGCCAGGACCGGCACCGTGGTGTCGTCGCCATGGATGCGCGTGCCCGCCAACACGTGCGCCTCGATCAGCGCCACCAGCGGCGACAGCGCGGCGGTGCAGGCGCCAACCCAGTCGGCCATGGTCGAGACGTCGAGGTGGATATCCTCGCGGGCATAGGTTTCGCTCTGGCGGTTCAGCGGCAGGTGCTGGCCGTACTTGGCTTCCAGGATCGTCGCCAGCAGCTCCGGCCCGGCGCGGCCACGGGCGATCGGGTGGAATGGCGCGGGTGGCTGCGTGATGGTCTCGCAGGCGCGGCAGACGAGCTTCTCGCGCACGGTCTGGATGACCTTCCACTGCCGCGGGATCACCTCCAGCGTCTCGGTCACGCTCTCGCCCAGCCTGGCCAGCGTGCCGTGGCAGCAGGGGCAGGTGGTCGGGCCCGCGATCACCACGCGCTCACGCGGCAGATGGGCGGGCAGAGGTCCACGCACCGGTCTGGCCCGGGGAGTGGGGCGCCTGGCACCGCCGACAGGTTCAGGCTGTCCGGCCTCGTCCTCCGCGCCGTTTGCCTCCAGTTCCTCGAGCTGCAGCTCGAGCTGGTCGAGCAGGCGGCGGCTGCGCTCCGAGGTCGGGCCGAACCGGTCGCGCTGCAGCCTGGCGATCATCAGCTTGAGGTGGGCGATCATCGCCTCGGCACCCGTGGCCCGCGCCTCGGCCTCGTGCCGGGCCGTGCGCTCGGCCACCAGCGCGGCGCGCAGCGCGTCGATGTCGTCGGGCAGAGGCTCGGTGTCGGGCATCACCCAAGGATTCAATCACGTCCGGAGCAGCTTGTGTACCCCCGCAGTCCGTCAGCCAGCCGCGTCCGGTCTCCACGTGCGCTGCGGATTTCTCCAGTCGATCCCGTCCAGCATGTATCCGAGCTGGGAGGCGGAAATCGCCACGCATCCGTCCGCGGGCGAGGGCCAGAGAAAGCGGCCCCGCTCCAGCCGCTTGGCATACAGCGACATGCCAATTCCGTCGTGCCAGAGGATCTTCAGCAGATCGCCGCGCCGACCCCGGAAGACATAGAGGTCCCCGGCGTGCGGATCGCGCTCGAGGGCCTGCTGCACCTGAAGCGCCAGGCCGTTCATGCCGCGGCGCATGTCGGTGTGGCCGTTGGCCAGCCAGACCCGCGTGTTGCCGGGCGGCACGATCATCGGCGCACCGCCGCCATCACCCGGCGCAAGGCCACCAGGCCGATATCCTCGCCCACCCGGATGCAGGTGCCATCTGGCAGCGCAATCTCGATCCGGCTCGCCTCGACCACAGCCACAGGCTCGCCCGACGGCGCGACAGGCGACGGGATCAACGCAACGGTTGGAGGCGGCGGATCCGCCACGATCCGCACTGGCATGAACATGGGCATCGGCTCTGCCGCCAGCGTGCCGCGACGCACCTGACGCCGCCAGCTCCACAGCAGGCCGCGGCTCACCTCGTGGCGACGGGCAACCTCGGCGAAGCACGCCCCAGGCTGCTCCACCTCGGCCACGATCCGGAGTTTCTCCTCCAGCCGCCACCGACGGCGACGCTCAACCCCGGTGATAATCTCCATCCGCACCTGCCCGCCCCTGCTCTTAACGACGCTCGTACAAGCACCCCTAAGATCAGCCACCATCAGCAATCCGGGCAGGCGTCACTCGCCGGGCGGATACCAAAAACTCGGCCGCTCATGGATTGGTATAGATATAACTCACCTTGCTATCAGCCTTATTGAGCGTCGGTTAAAGGACGCCTTTCCGGGCATTGCATTTGAAGTACACGGCACGCCGTCTGATATAGACGGAGCGCGCGACCTTGCGGCTCGCGACAAGTACCAGTTCCAGTGGTGGGCCGTGTCGCTGATCGAGGCCCAGCCCTACGGGGGAAAGAAGAAGGGCGCGGATGGCGGGATAGACGGCCTGATCTACTTCCGGTCCGACGCCAAGACGACGGAGCGGGCCATCGTGAGCGTCAAGGGCGGCGGGGTGAGCGTGCCCATGGTGCGCGACCTCAAGGGCGTGCTGGACCGCGAAAAGGCGCCTATAGGGGTGTTCCTGACCCTGGAGCCGCCCACCCGACCCATGGAGAAGGAAGCCGCCTCAGCGGGCTTCTACACGTTGGGCGACCGGCAATATCCCCGCTTGCAGATTATCACCGTTGAACAGGCGCTAGCCGGTACAAAACCAGCCATCCCGCTGATCGACACCGGAGCGGCCTTCAGACGGGCAGCTCGCGAGCCGACCGGCGGGCAACGGAAACTTGAGCTATGAGGCAATTTCAAACTGACCCACTACCCGCGCCTGAGTGCGGATGATCGCAGGGCGCTACAGCTAGATTCTCCATACCCAGGCATGCTCTCGCTTGAGTGCCGAGGTGTGGTCGACAAGACCGATGGTTATCTCAAAACGTTGAACTTGCACCACTTGGATGAACAAAACTCTGAATGTTATCCAGTAAGGCTTTGTTCACGCGTCGCTAGCCCCAAGAGTGACCGCATCAAGCACAATCTAGGGTTACTTTTTCGAGTGGCCTTCCCTAAAATGTAGAGATTGCTGCTAGAAAAACGATCTATAATTGTATAGCACGCACCGCCGAAAACCGGCGGCCTTCTGCGATGCCGAAGGAGCTATCCCATGACGTTCATTAATCGGCTTCCGGCAAAGTCGGGTGCTTTCGACAAGGCGAACGGAACGAACCCGGTCCTGGGAGAGAAGTCATCCCTCCGAAGCGTCCATCCGCTCAGGCTGGCCTACGAAAACCTGTCCCTCCTGGTCGAGGGAGCAAGCAAGACGGCCTGGTGCGCGATGCGGCCACCCGGTCGGCCTATCTACACCCTTGAGTTGATGGAGGACGTCAGCTCGATGCAGCGCGATCTCGCGGAGTGGCACGCGACGGAGGCGCAAGGTGGTGCAAGCCCGGTCGACTGGTTCGTGATGAAGTCGGACGCGCCTGGCATCTTCAACCTGGGCGGCGACCTGGGACATTTTGCGGAGCGTATCGCGGCCGGCGACATCGAAGCCTTGCGGCACTACGGCCAGCTTGCGGTCAGGGCCGTGCACAAGAACACGACGGGCTTTGGCTTGCCGATGATCACACTGGCCCTGGTGCAGGGAGACGCCCTTGGTGGGGGCTTCGAGCATGCGCTGTCCTTCGATGTCCTGGTGGCCGAGCGCAGCGCACGTCTCGGCCTACCGGAGGTGCTGTTCAACCTGTTCCCCGGGATGGGAGCCTACAGCTTCCTGTCACGCAAGGTCGGGCGGACGATCGCGGAGGAGCTGATCCTGTCGGGGCGGCTGAGGACAGGGGAGGAGCTGCACGCGATGGGCGTCGTCGACGTGCTTGCGGAGGACGGCCAGGGCGAGGATACGGTGCGCGAATACATCACGCAGAGGTCTCGCAAGCACAACGCCCACCTGGCTGTGCATCGGGCTCGCAAGGTGGTCAACCCGGTCACCCTGCAGGAGCTGCTGGAGGTGGTTGACGTCTGGGCGGAGACGGCGATGACCGTGACCCCGCTCGACCTCAAGATCATGACCCGTCTGACAAAGGCTCAGGATCGCAGGCTGGCGGCGGAGGGGGGAGCGGGCGTCACGGTGACGCCTCGGAACAGCGATGGCACCGCGGACGGGAGGATGTCTGCGGCGAGCTAGTCAACCCGCGGATGACAGGGAGACCCGTGCCGCATCGAACGCGGCGCGGGTCCGACCCAGCTCGAAGCGGGCGCGATCGGACACCTGGGCAGCCTGGGTGGCCAGTTCGTCCATGCCCATTCTCTGCCAGGGGTCGCAGAGCTGGCCCAGTCCCTGCGCTCCGACGTTGACTGCCGAAGAACGCAGGGCATGGGCGTGAAACCTGAAGGCAACGATGTCGTTGCCGCTTACCGCATCCTCCAGCAACGCCACCGTCTGCTCCGCTTCGGTGAGGAAGTCGTCTAGCAGGTCGCAGACGAACTCGTCCCCGCCCAGGTCGCGCAGCACCGCGAGCTTGTCCAGGTCCACAAGCCCGGCAAGGGGCGGACGATACCGGGGGTGCTCGGCAATCGACACGACACCTTCGACGTCGGCCGCAGGCCTCGCAACCGCGAGCTTGCCGATCAGCTCCTCGAGCTGCGCGGGCTCGATCGGCTTGGTGGCGACGGCATCCATTCCTGCTGCCAGGCACCGCGCGGCCATTTCCTCGCTGGCATCGGCCGTCAGCGCGATGACAGGCACATGCGGCCGCCCAAGGGACGCGATGCGGAAGAGCTTGGTCGCCTGGATGCCGTCCATCTTCGGCATGTTGATGTCCATCAGAACCAGGTCGAAGGCTTCATCCCCCTCAAGCGCGTCAAGAGCGGCATCGCCGTCCCCGACGACCCGTGAGCGGTGCCCGGCCCGGTCAAGGATCTTGACCATCACCCGTTGGTTGATCCGGTTGTCGTCCGCGATCAGGATGTTGAGGCCAAAGATTGCGGCGTTATTGGATGCCGGCGTGGGACTTGGCGCCTCCTCGGCATGGTCTTGTCCACGGGCAAGCTGAAGCGTGGACAGGAGATCGGAGGCGGTTACGTCCTCCAGCAGGACCGAGAAAAACTGATGGCGTCGGTCCGCCGGTGCGCTGGCGCTGGAATGGAGGAGCAAGGTCGAACGCGCCATGGCTGGGTTGGTCTCGCGCAAGCGAACCACTAGGTCATCGATGTTCTGATCCAGGTCGCGCTCGATGATGACGAGCACCGTATCGCTGCCGTTGGCATCCCGCTGCCGGCGGACAGCACCAATAGCGGTCTCCAGGTTGCCATGGACTTCGCAGGGCAGGCCGATCCCGGCCAGGCACGAGACCAGCAGCGCCGCTGCGTCTTCGGTAGAGGCGAGGGCCACGACCTGCGGCCTGGAAGGCTCGCTCTCCACCTGGTTCACAGCCTGCACGTCGACGGACAGCCGGAAGGTGCTGCCGACATCCAACGTGCTGATCAGCTCCAGCGTGCCACCCAGAAGCTCTGCCCTGCGCCTGGCGATCGACAGACCCAGACCAGTGCCACCGTAGTCGTTCAGGATGTTGTCGTTCGCCTGGGTGAACGGCTCGAAGACCTTGACCTGCGCCCCAGGCGCAATTCCGATTCCGGTGTCGATGACCTCGATTACTAGCCGGACGATACCGTCGTCACCGCGGCGAGCGTCGGCGGCGATGGTCACGCTCCCCGCCTTGGTGAACTTGACGGCGTTGCTCGCAAGGTTGGTGGCGATCTCCGCGATGTGGCGCCTGCTGCCGAGCAGATGGCGCTGGCTGCCCGGCGCGATGTTGAGGCTGAGGTGCAGCCCCTTGTCGCGCGCCTGAACGGTCACGAGGCCCGCGACCTCGCGCAGAAGGTCTGCGAGGTCGAATGCGACCGGCTTGACCGGCATACGGCCGGCTTCGAGGCGCGAATGGTCGAGCACCTCGTCAATCAGCCGGGTGAGCGCCTTGGCGGCGTCCTGGACGACCTGGTTCATCTCCCGCTGCTCACCACCGAGACCGGTGTCGCGGAGCAGGCTCGACATCCCGATAATGGCAGTGAGGGGGGTGCGAAGCTCGTGGCTGACGCTGGCCATGAACATGGTCTTGGCATGGCTTGCCGCTTCTGCCTGGACCTGGGCCTTCGACAGCCTCCGGATCAGCTTGCCCGCGTAGGCAGGCAACGCGATCAGACCCAGCATCAGCCCATAAGACAATCCTGGCTGGTCCCGCCAGAACGGCGTCATCGCCATGTTGTAGGCGAAGCCACAGCAGGCGGCGATGGCGGCGGCCTGGAGCCACCGAATGCCGAAGCGGAAGCCGTTGCCGAACGTGATCCAGAGATAGAGGGAGAACAGGGCGGCCAGCGATCCACCGCCAACGTGCATTTCATAGGTCACGATCGCTATGTCGATGACGAGGGCGAAGACGCGCCGCCTATCGTTGAGCTGCGGCCTGCAAAGGATGTGAGCCGACAAGCCGATGCCCAGTGTGGTGTAGACGAGCAAAGCTTGCACGGCTGCGGCGGACGATCTGCCGCCGAGGAGCATTACGAAGGCCAGGGTGAGAACTGCGAACCCGATGCGGTTGCAGCCCATCTCGAACTCGCCCTCCACCGGACGGCGCAATCGTCTGATCCAGGCCCTCACTGTCCGGCCTTTCGGAAGGAGCGCGCGCCTTGGCAATGCCTCGGATGACCACACGCTTCGACAGGCCTGGTCCCTATTTTGGCTCTGCCAAACGCTGACGTGGAAGCCGGCCAGTCCCGGGGGTCGGTGCCGATGGAGTTTGTCTGCAACGGCACCTGCTCTACCTCGCGGGGCTCGCGTGGATGCGGGCCACGGTTGTATCTGCCGCGGGTTAACCGTCCCTTATTGGCCGGAGCACAGCGCGGTATGCGAACTATCCTACCGTTTAGGTTGTGTCTCCTAAAATCCTGAGATCATAAATTGTTTCGGATTTCGGCAAATCAGCTTCAGGCAGTGTTTTACGGCATCGCATTACCTCTGATAGTGCACCTTATAAAATCTTCGTGATGGCTTTCACCCGGCTCTTTGTGCGATCGCTTGCGCGCCTGTTAGTAACCTTGCCACTTCGTAGGTATAACGGCGCGCAATGATGAGCAATCCGATGCGTATCAAGGGCAAGTTCCGGCGCAAATCGATTGAGATTGGGTCGAGTGCCCAACGCGGGCTGTTGAAAACTAGATGTACAACTCGTAAACTCAACGACAGTTGGTGATGATACCAAGGCAAAGGCGGCTATCATACCGTAGGATCTGTGTGTTCAGCTTCCTAAGGTTCACATTCTGGGACTGAACCCCGTCAACCTGGTAGGAGCGGAGGCAGCTCGCTCTGCCTCCTGCTGCTCCTCCATCGCGATCACCGCCGTCCGCATCCGGACACGTAGCGTCTCGGGGAAGGTATCGACAGCTTCGCCCAACTGGCGGATTGCCTCTTCCCGCCGATCCAGGGCGGCGGTCAGCGGCCCGATGTGCTGCTGCAGCACCCGGCGCAGCTCCTGCCCGCGTAGCCGGGCGCGCAGCTCGGTGCCATGGTCCCGTCCCGCCTCCTCCTGGGTGAACACCCGGTGCTCGGTGCGGATGAAGCGGTCCACGTCTGCCTCCTGCCCTCGCTCGATCGCAGCGACCAGGTCGCCCGCCAGCGACTTGTAGGGCTTCTGGCTCATGTCCTTGGCTATCTGCGCCCACAGGTGCTCCGGGGTGATCGGGTCCTTGTCCCCGAGTGCCCGGCTGCACCGCACTGCCTCGAAGGCGACCGCCTCGGAGAGGATGGTCCAGACCTGCGAGACGTGCCGGCTCTCGGCCACGTAGCTCTTGAACGCCGTGATCCCGGCCGTCCCCCTGGGCAGGGCGTTGATGTGCTCGCCCGACGTGATGCCCTGAGCGCTGTCGATGGTCAGGGCGTGGCCGAAGCCCAGCAGCAGCCGGTCGCCGTGCAGGTCCTTCAGCACGTTCCAGGCCACGTCGGCGACCTGACCGTCCGCGTTGCGCAGCCTGAGCTCCTCGGCCGACTGGCCGAGCACCTCCACGACGTCGCCATTGCTGCCGATGAAGCCAGGGCCCTCCCCCCCGATCCGCCCCCAGGTCTTGCGGAACAGACGCACCTTGTCGCCCCTAGCGATAGGCAGGTCGTAGGTCTCGCCGCGTTGGTCGACGGCCTGGTGGACGATCTCGTCGCCTCCGAGCTCGCCGCGAGCCTTCATGCGCTCGCGCACGGCCCGGCTGATGTCGGCCGCATCCTGGTTGGTCAGGGCTGAGATGGTCACGCCATGCCTCTCGACTTTGCCCATTTGGGCTGAGCTGGGTCGGGCATGACCGCGATCACGGCGCGTAGCAGACGGCGTCGAGGATGCCCTGGAGCTCCGGCGCGATCGGTTCCGTCACATCGGTGGTTTCGGC
>JAABUV010005628.1_pt1 | contig 14167 bp, 12 predicted proteins | sample 5559971 | NCBI WGS metagenome assembly JAABUV01 (sample SAMN10711881, study PRJNA513362) | rock metagenome | isolation source: Antarctica rocks | place: Antarctica: Victoria Land, Knobhead nord | collected 2015-12-19
TTCGACGCTAATCATGGAGTGTCTAATATCAAATTGGATGATCATAACGCTCTTGGTGAGATCAGGGAAAAGACGGCGCAGTATCTTGAAGAACAAGAAACGAAGGACTTGTTAGAAGAGGTTGGATTGGCCATTGCGACCGATTATCTCAACACCGGGCCAACCCAAGGACAGAACGTGCAACCAACCGACTTAGCTATCGACAAGTCGGGCCAACCGCTCAAGGCATCGAATTTGATGCTAGCTTCCTCCTCGCTATCGAGCGGTTCATCCAGCCATAGCGGCTATCCCGAGAGTGAATCTCACGTGCTATTTCCAAATCATGACAACCTTCAAAATGGCGGACTGGCACCATTGACCGAGCATCCAGCAGAAACCCTCCTTCCGCCAGATGGACAAGGACCTTCTAAACACTATGCTCACGAAGACTCCGGTATCGACACCACTGAGCCAGAAACATCAATGGCAGCAGCTTCGGTCTGAGTCTTTTGGCTATAGATCGTCAAAAATGAATATTCAGTCGTCAGATCTCGAATCAACAGATATTATATGGAATGTCTTCCTCGATGGAGCAATACACCAGACACTACCCCCACCATGAACCTTCGGACGCCCTTACCGCGTGGCAACCCCTTCTACCATCCGTCGATTCAGCACATACAGCTGCTGCCATCGTAACGGAGACGATTCGGCTCTTGAACGAACGATTCATAGCGGCCGCCGATCACCAGCGCGGAACAGAAGGTCAATATCATGCACGTAAGGGGTGTTAAGCTCGCAGGGGGTCATTGCTGCTCTCAAATACTAATCAAACGGTCACGGCAGGGTTACAAATGATGACACTCGTACGTTTTTGAGCTATTACAGAGATTAATATGATGGTCACGGCAGCTTGAATACTTGAGTATTTGAAAGAGAACACAGATTTCTACTTCTATATACGAAATTAAGCTCAGCCTGGCAAGTTCAACCAACCAGAGCGACCGGCTATCGGGCATCGCCTCCGTTTGAACGAATATATATTATGTGTTTGGGCAAACCCGGCGGCCCCTGGCGGTCTCCAGGGCTAAAATTTGCCCCGGAAGCCGCCCTGAGGTGCCAAGCACTCCCTCTATCTAAGCGACTGAGTCTATGGAGTGGGTGGGTGGGGCAAAAGCGCGTTTCTGGCTGAATCCTAAGGGATGGAGAAACAGGAAGAGATGATGGGGGAAACAGAAGGGGGAACGGCCTATTTATCCCCTTTTCCCTGCTTAATCTCCTTGTTCTCTAGCGGCCGGCATTGGCCGAGCCAAGCCGGCTAGCAGTCACCTTCGCTTGCCGATAGCCTTCAGTCAAGCTGAACCTTCTATCGAGCATCGTCTTCGTTTGAACGAATATATATTATATGTGTTTGAACAAACCCGACGACTTCTGACGATCTTCAGAGCTAAAATTTGCCCCGAAAGCCGCTCTGAGATGTCAAGCACTCTCAAATTCCAGAAACGTCGATACGAAGTATCAAGATCGACAAGAACTGACTTTAGTCAACTGATCAAAAGTGACTATCTTTGATGTCTTCTAGAGACATTTAGTATGTAGCTAGAGTGAGCTTCAATGTATAAGCAATAGCTGTCGAATTTTCATCTTTCTAACAGCTGAATTTCATTCTTCGAAAGCTTTGCTTGACGAGCTGAGATAGCAGCATCTCGATGAAAGAAGTGATTCAAGTAGCAATCTTTTATGCTCAGTGTGACTAACGTTCTACGCAGAATCTCGATGACGTGAATTCGTGTGTATGAATATTCTGAGTCAAACAGAAACATCAGCAGAAATGCAGAAAACTTTGAAAACAGATTGACGAATGAGTTTTTAACGCATGCTTCGTCATCGACGACAGCGATGATCAATGTCATCTCACGTTTGAAAGAATCAATTTTGAAGCTTGATAAAATGAGTTGCAAAAAGTCATTCTGAAAAATAATTGAACTTCTGATTAAATGTCATTGTTTGAAGTCAGATGTTTTATTCAATTGACTTCATGTAAACTCATTCATATGCAGAAAGTTTGTAAACATCAGACAAAATGATGCATGTCATATTGTCTCTTTAATGATAGATTGATCAAATTGACGTAATAATAGTAGCAGTAGATTTCATGTTATAGATTTTCGCTTGCAAGTCTGATCATCATCTTGAAGTTTTTGAATTTCAACTATGATTCGCTGTAATGTAAAATGATGAAATATCTTGATCTCAATATCAGAATATTCAACATCAATGTGATGTGATCGTAAATCAATCAGATAAATTTTAATGATCTTGACTTTGATCATTTTGTTCTTTAGATTCATTGATCAGCTGATCAGATTTGAGATTGAGATCAAATATTTGACTTTAACGATCAAGAAGCAGAACATAGAGTAGCTTCTTTTTGCTGTATCATAAATATCTTTGATGAACATCGCTAGATCTCATCAAAGATATCTGACTGCTGAGCAATCAAGAAAAATCTCGTTGTATCAGAAGTTCAATGACTTGCGCTGATTGACTGAAGTGTAGCTAGCTGAGAAAACTCGTTAGCAATAGTACTGAACTTCGCTTGAGAAAGTAAATCAGCTAAACGATTTTCATGAGTTGAAATTCACAAAGCATGTATGCAGATATCGTGCACAATCATCAGTAAGACTATTCATTGCAGATGCAGCATTGTCTCTTCGCACATGAAGATCTTGTTTATGTTGATAACAACAGCTACATTGTCATCATATATAATGAGATTGCATCTCATGAAAACGAAAAGTCATGCTGTCAAAGCTTGAAGCACTATCATCATTTCTTTAACATTGATATGCTTGTCACTCAAGTGCATGTTAAATCAATTAGAAAATGTTTGACTAGCAGCTGATGATAAATTTAGATGATGCAAATAATAATTCTTCATGTCATGCAGATCTGAAGTGTTGATTCAGAGATATAAAAAATGTTTGAATTCACACTTGTGAAGTAAATGTACATTGTTTCACTTTGAAAGAAATATCTTTCATCATAGTAAATCTTGTTACATTGAATAATTGATGCGCTGCTTGCATGATTTGATGATGATTAAATCATTGAACAGTCGTCTGAGAAAGACTCTTTCAGAAATTATGATCTTTGCAACAAATAACAGAAAGTTTAATAATGTTTGCAACTTCTTGTATGATAAAAAGTTCTTTGTAAGCATGCTGTTGATGAGCTGAATTGTCTTCTGCTGTTTGTCAGATGATAAATAAATCATCATATTGATTAAATCAAGCTCAATGCTCAAAAAGATGCATGTGATGTTGATAAGATTCTTTTTAAGATTAATGTTAAACTTTAACTGAGTGCACAAATCATCGAAATTGATCTCATATTTATGAGCTTCAATCATGTTCGCTTGTATGACTAGAAAGTCATTCAAATAATGTATCATTGAGTCTCATTGCAGAATAACTATGAGCATTCAGCAAAGATTTTTAGCGAAAAGATCAAATAAATATGATGATGTGCATAAATTGAAGAGAAGAAAGCAATTTATTCAGTACTTATCTCTTCAGAAGAAATTGAGCAGTCAATGATCTGATGTTGCTATTAACACATGACAAAAGATGTTGATCAAGTTTCTTTTAATGAGAATTGCATTTCAATCAACATCACATAAAGTGATGATTGCTTGATCAAAGATGAAATATTCAATTGATTTTCAGTTTTCAAGAATGAAGCAATTGACTGATCTTTCTTTTGAATATGATAAATGATGTATTCAACGTCAGCGATCATTCTTCTTCAATACTAGTCTCAGTGATGAAAATATAAAGTGATGAGAAACATGTTGAATCTTAATTAGTCAATTACAATGAACTTGCTGCATCAAATCAATCTGAAGAGTATTTGAAGCTTCATTTGTTAAGAAAAGATTCTTACTCAAAATCAGTTGATCGAGATCTCAATATTCAATTTTAGCTTCATGTTCAATGATAAACAGCAATATTTGAACATATCTATGATCAGAATGTTCAGTTAACTGTGTTTATCATGCACTTGCATCTAAAGAATCTTTGCGCGCTAGAGAAATTTTGATGATCTTCATGAATTGATATGAAAAGAATTTCAATATTGATATCAGCAAAATCAAAATTCAATGTCACTTTCTTTTAATGATTGATTGATTGTATTGAGATTGTGTCTAGAAACTAATCAGAGTGCGTGCGTGACTAGAATGTTTAATCTATAAAGATAGTTATAACTAAGACTTTAAAAATACAGAAGAAAGAAGATACAAAAGACAAGAAGAACATGCTTTATATAGTAGTTACTCAGATCAACGTTAGTCTCAAAGAGAACATGTTGAAACACAAGAAAGATGTTGATTTGAAAGATGTTTGCGACACAAAGAAATGTGTTTGTCATAGACATCTGTTAACTACTCGTAACACAAAGAAGTGTGTTTATCTAGAAGACAATAGAAGCTGATTAGAAGATGTCAGAAAAGAGAAAAGATGCTGAATCATATTTGAGTCAAATCTGAGTCAGATTTAAATCAGATCTCGACTAAATCTTGATTAGCTTTAATCAATTCTGACACATTCGTAACATTACTTCTTTCTCTGAAAATTCATGTTTGCATGAATAGAAACAATGAAACGCAAAAATTTTCACTGTTTTTTAATTTAATGTGACTTGTCTGAATAAAGCTTATGAAATTTGATTAGAACTTCTTTTGAGCTCTTGAATTCTTCTTTATCGACATAGTATCATTTGTTGTCTCGATCTAGTTCTGTTCATTTGATCTTGTATTGTATTTGATCTTGATATCATCTAGAGTTCAGAATGTCATCTATCTTTCAATGCTTATCGTCTTCGATAGTGAGAGATCTAAATGATTTTGAATGCTGTTCTGATAAAAGATCATCAAAATAAGAACGTAATAGCTTTGAACTGAACATCAAATGCAGCTGCTTTATGCTTATCAATAAATGAAGATGATAGAAGATTTCAACTTTGACAGTGATTTGATAGAGTTTTAGTTGTTTATCTTTCAAATTCTTACATGATCTAATTGTCTTTATGTTTCTAAAGAATAATCAAACTCAGTCGTCTACTTCATAGATGACGTCTCGTTTATGTTTATTGATTTGAGCTTCGATGATTTGCTTCGTTTTTCTCAATTGCTGATGATCGAAGATAAGCAGCTCTTTCATTTGAATGATAATATCATCTGCTTTTTTAGCTTCAAGACGTTCACGAGTTGTTTCATAATCAGTCATATCTGAATCAAAACTTATTCGTGAGTGAAAATTCTTATTGAAGTAGAACGAAGTCATTGAGATGATTGAGAAGATATTGAAATTCTCGCTGAATTCTATCATTGATAGTCATTTTGCTCAGTCATTCTGCATGTAATTACAGTAGATTCTAAGTTCGCGTTCAATATCTTGATTGACTCGCTCTGATTGATCATCGATCTCAGAATGATAAACTGTTGATAGACTAGTCGTGATTTTTAGTCGCTTGCAAAGACTTTGTCACATTGTTGATATGAACTGAGAATCTCTGTTCAAAACAATAAAACTGAGTAGATCATGAAGTCAATAGATGTTTCATAGCATGATTCAAACCGTTTCTTCAACTGAGATGCTTTCATCTTCTCAATGACAGAAAACATAGTGATGTTTCTTGATGAATCGACATATGATTGTGCAAATGACATTATAATCTTCTGATAGAAATAGCTCAGTGATGAAGTCTATAACTATATTCTTTCAGCGTTTCTGTGAAATTGAAAGAGAATGAAGAAGTTCATTGATGCTATCTTTAGATGTCTTACTTCGTTGACAGACATGACAGTTTCGAATGTAACGTCTAATTGTTGCTCGATGATCTGATCAATAGTAGAAACGTTGAACTAAATCAATAGTTCTTCGATTGTCAGAGTGAGAAATGAAAGATTGATTATGAATTTTCTTTAGTAATTTCGTATGCATACTCTCAGAAACTCACAGTAAATCTTTTCTGAACAGAACATTGTTAATGATCTTGCAGTGCTTCAATTCAGTGCTATGTAGCTTGAGCTTGTTTTCGCTTATAGCTTGTCTATACTCATTGCAAAGCTCATTCGTCTTGTTGACATTTTTTACTCGCTGATAAAAATCAATCTCAGATTCAATAGCTAGAATATTTACTCTATTAAGTGTCAGAATAGTCTGATAGCGATCTTCAGTATGCTGAGTTGATTCAAAGACGTCGATCAGAGACATTCTGATTAAAGCATCGACTTTAATGTTCATTTTGCCTGATTGAAAAATGATCTGAAAGTTAAACTCAAATAGAATGTCTAAATAATTGACTAGACATCGAGTTAACTGTTTGTTTTTCATGAAGATCTTCAAAGTCTGATGATTGATGAACATCTGAATGAGCAATTCAATGCATTCAAGCTTGAATCTTCAATGTTCAAAACATCAAATAATGATCAGCAGTTTCTTGTCATAAATGTGATAATTGCATTCAGCGAGAATCATGCTCTTGCTGTAGAAAGCTATTGAGTGAAGAACATTCTCATTATCATACTGAGATAGTATTTCATCTTTGACGTAGTCAGATGCATTGATTTTCAGAATAGTCTGTCGTTTTGAATCAAAGTGTCGTAGAACTGAAGTTGAGCTAATCTGTTTCTTTAGATCATCAAAAGCTTGAACACAGACTTTGTTTCAAACAAAAGACGTGTGTTTATGTTTTGAATTGAAAATGACTCTTTCTGAATGATTGAAACTGAGTGCTTGAGAATCTTTGAAGCATTGCTATGAGTCATTGAAGAAGTGAGAGTTGATCGCGATCAACTTGAGTGCTTCGTATTTGACGAGATTGAAAAAACAGAAATAGAAATATTTAATTGATCAGAGAATATGATAGTATCATGTCTCATGTTCAATAATATTTCATTTTTGTTCATTCAGAGTTTGCTCAATATAGCTTCATGATGCTCGATATCAGCTATCAGCATTGACATAGTCAATTTCTTATGTCTTTCGATCGTGAGATTGAGTAAAATCTTATGAGTAATAGTCTTTCTAGCTAACTTCTCGTCATATTCTTGTATTAACTTCTCTTTTGCTAGTGATATAGATGATATTTCAAGTTTCTGACATACTTTATCGACTAGCTTGTCATGTATCAGCGTGTAAACGACGAAATCACTGTTTATTAAAGAGCGAAGGCTGAAAGAATTGCTCTGAGAGATAAGAGAAGCATTGATCAGAAATGACTTTTTAAAATAATTTTCTTTCGATAGAACTTTGATTTGACTGCACAAAAATATGATCTCTATCTCTTCAATGATTCTGAAAGAAATAGTTAGTTTTTTGAATCAGAATCTGACTCAGAGTTCAATGTAAATCAATCAAACTCGTCATTTTCTAATGCATTGATTCTCGAAGTTCGATCAGAGCACTCTTTAAAAGAATGATCTGACTTATGACAAATGAAACAGCTTTCAGTTTGTATATTTATCTCTTTGACGTTAATCAAAGTTGCATCACACGATTTTGACGAGTCAACTGATACGATAACTTCAATCTTTCTATAGAAGTTCAATGAATCTTATTTCTCAGCAAAGATGACTTGCTTTCTGACTTTGTTCAGAGATTTTTTTTTCTTTGATGTCACTCATGACTCGATGCTCATTGTTCAAATGAATCAGATAACTACGAATTTCATTCAGAGATTCTGACTGAATCAATTGACTACTTCAAGCTGCACGAAGATAATAGACTATCTTGTTTCGTAGATCGACAATCAATTGCTTTTCGTGATACTCTAGATAAAAGAACAGACGTTGAAACATTGAATAGAAATCGCTGAATTTGCTCTTTTCTTGAAAGAAATTAGCATACTCTCTTCGAAAGTTTGTTTCTTTGTCAGAATCATTGTATAGCTGAGTAAGTTCATCTAGTAGATCATTGATTGTTGAATAAAAGTTCAATGAATCTCGCTGACGTCTGACTAGAATGACTTTGACTGCATCTTTGCTGATTCAAGAATGAATGTAGACTAGTATAGTTTTGTCATTGTCGAAATGATCGACGTTGATTTCTAGCTTGTCGCGAATCTTTTCTTGTCAATCATCTCAGATAGATTCTTTTTCATCAGTAAACAAAGATGAATTCAAAAGTTTCTGAGATTGCTTGCTGAATGTGAAAAGAATAGAGATTGATGAAGTGACATTCACTCGCAGATGATGTTGTGCTTCAATCAATTTGTTCTGAAGTGTCTGATTTAATTGATTCAATCGTTTCTTTGCTCAATCAATTTTCTTAAAGCGAGTCTTTCATATTTGTTCGCTTGATATCTTGTCAAATAGCTCATAAGCTTTCACATCAAGATCTCATTGAGTTTGAAGACTGTTTAAATCTTCTAGAAACACTTCTGAGTTTTGTTCAACTCAATGTTGTAGCTGCTTTACATTTTTTATATCTCAGAGAATAAAAGCTTTCAGAGATTCATTGAGAGTTTGAGAATGAGACACAGAGTGACGACGTTTTCGTACGAAGTTGATTCTAAGATATTTCAATATGCGAGATGATAGCTCAGAATAAATGACTGAATCTGCAGTGACAGAAGAATAGAGACTTTGATAACTCTCAAAGAGATTTTTCACAGATGATCGAGTCATAGCGAAGAGTTGATGATCGAGTGAAGAGCGATGCTCGACGATATGTAGTGAGATTGTAGTTCAAGTTGTTTAATCTTCAAAGAAGAGTGTTGCTAATTTGAAGAGAATTTTTTGATAATTCTCAAGCAATCAAGATCTTAATCTCTTGATTCTATTAATCAATTTGAACGAGCGCGTACTGAATGAGCTATAGATTTTCTAGCAATGCAAGATCTTAATCTCTTGATTCTATTGATCTCTTGATGTTGTTCTGTCTTTCGATGTCGTTGATCATCAGATACACAAATTTCTTTATACTCATCTCATTGTCAGTTGAGTGAATTTGAATGAGTAATGAGATCAGTATCATGTGATTAATGAATTCTTAAAGTAATGTTGAAATCATGTCTAGAAACTAATCAGAGTGCGTGCATGACTAGAATGTTTGATCTATAAAGATAGCTATAACTAAGACTTTAAGAATACAGAAGAAAGAAAATACAAAAGACAAGAAGAACATGCTTTATATAGTAGTTATTCAGATTGACGCTAGTCTCAAAGAGAACATGTTGAAACACAAGAAAGATGTTGATTCAAAAGATGTTTGTGACACAAAGAAATGTGTTTATCATAGACATCTATTAATTACTCGTAACATAAAGAAGTGTATTTGTCTAAAAGACAATAAAAGCTGATTAGAAGATGTCAGAAAAGAGAAAAGATGCTGAGTCATATCTGAGTCAAATCTGAGTCAGATCTAAATCAGATCTCAACTAAATCTTGACTAGTTTTAATCAATTCTGATGCATTCATAACAGATTGTTTGAATTCAATGTTTTGCAATTGATAGCAGCGTGATTTTCATTACATTCATTGCAAATATGTTGATATATGCAATTAAAATAAATGCAGTTGTCATCATTGAACTTGTTGCATACTGAAAACTCTGTGCTTGTTTCTTTAAATTTGAGATCATAAAACTGTTTTCTGACTCTCTGACTTTGATATTTCATTTGAAAAGCAATAGCAGATGTTTTCTTTATCAATGCTTAATCAACAAGTTCATCTTCAGCATTGTATCACTCGTTTAAGTCATTAATTTCTTTTATCATGTAAATCTTGTGAAAGTGAAAGTGAAAAATTCATAAAGACTTGAAAATGTAATGCAGATGAAGTTTCTGCAGATAATCAATGTATCAAGCTAAGCTTGCTTGCAAAGAATGTTTCAATTGATCATTAATTGTTTCAATGAAACATTGATTATATACTTCTAGACAGCATAGAGAGAAGATCATGTTCTTAAAATTCTGCTGAGTGACATCATCATCATGAGTTCAAAACTCATCAATTCATGACAATTGCAGATCTTGCTTGTTGATTGAATTTAATATATGATCATTGATCAGCTTGAAAATATTGACAGCTTGAAATTCATTTTTGAAGATGAGAATCAGTTGAGTGATATCAATAAAGAAATAGCGAGATATCATTGTTTGAATGCAAGAGTCACTTGAGAAAATAGTATCCGACGTTTGACTGATAGTGTTCTTTATCACTGAGTTGTTTCTCGACTGATTCAGCGCTGTACTCTGAGCTTTCAGTCGTCGAAGCTTCTGTTTCAGCTCGCGTTTCATATTCGTTTGATGAACGTCTTTAATTCTCTGTCGCATGACGAGAGTAGTCGATGTTTCGACGGTTTGTTTCGAGTCGATTCTCTTCAAGGGAACACTCGAAAGAAGGGGATTCGAAGGGACAGATGAACCCGACGGGGATGACGACGGTGATGCAGGCGAGCGAGAGCGAGACACATGGGGGGAGAGGGAGCGGCGGCGGCGGCTTCGCCTCCTGCTGGTAGCGGCAGCGGCGTCGGCGTTGACGCGGCCCTGGCGGCGAGTAGAAGCGGCCATCGGCAGTGATGGCAGTAGTGGATAGCAAATGGGGTAGCAGTGGCAGCAGTGGGTAGCGGTGGCAGCAGTGGGTAGCAAAAGCGCGTTTCTGGCTGAATCCTAAGGGATGGAGAAACAGGAAGAGATGATGGGGGAAACAGAAGGGGGAACGGCCTATTTATCCCCTTTTCCCTGCTTAATCTCCTTGTTCTCTAGCGGCCGGCATTGGCCGAGCCAAGCCGGCTAGCAGCCACCTTCGCTTGCCGATAGCCTCCAGTCAAGCTGGACCTTCCTATGACAGATATTCCAAACGATTGACACGATTCAAGCTTTGAGAAGGAGAGAATGACACGGTTGATAAGACTAATGCTGGTTCCTCCGTAGACCTCAAATGTACGAGCAACGAGGTTTCTTGAAGTAGACGGTTTCAAGGTCTGACAAGCTGCGGGCTTCGAAGAGATCAATGGGGGGATAGCAATATGTTAAATGTGATGGCAACGAAATTCCATTTCAAGTTGCTAGCAGACTACCGAGAACACTATTGTCAAAGCTACAGCCATGCTTTCTCCAAGTTTGTTCCTCATGATGGCCAGCGCCAACTGATGTAGTGATAACCGAAAACGAACATGTCAGAGTATCCAGATTCCCGAGATGGGGATCTTCGATTCGATTACAACCTTTTCTCATGTGTCCTTTTTCTCTTGCTCAAGCCGGACTTGTCTCCGTGTCAAAGGTGTCGAATAATCCGTCATAGGCAGTATCATACGAGAAGCCATTCCGAAAGGCCTCTTCTCGAACCCGGTGGCAGGGTTTGGTGTGTCGAATCTCCTTCCCACATTCGCTCAGTCATTCTCGATCGTCGTTCTTCATGTTGGCGATGAGGGGGCGCCTCTGTGTATTATAGAATCTTTGGCTAAGTGTAACCAAAGTCTCTAGATACATAGAAGATCAGGACGAATTGGATGATCCCCAAAGCCAGCCAAGCACAGCCGAGCTTGGGCATACAAAGCATAATGCTGTAAGAGACCCATGAGATCTGAGAGTATGTTAGCCCATGTACGTGAGTTGCTTCGTGATGGACATACGATGTAGAGACCCCGTACAAAGTGAAGTGATAGAAACCACCGCAGGTGAGCATGGAGATGGTATGAGACTTTAAGCGTGACGGCAGTGTGCTTTCCTGCACGGAACTCTCCGAATGTCTCGACAGTTTACTTTTCGTGTACGGTATTCTTAGTAAAAAGCTAGGGAAATGTAAAGTTTGTATGTTCAAGTCCTATAAGGAATGTAAATATATAGCCGCTTTGAGAGCCACAGCTAAATTCCGCTGCTTCTCTTCAACATGTATCAACTCGATGACACTCTCGGCGGCGTTTGCTATACTAGCTCCAAGTACTTGCTCTTGTTGCTCGGCTCAAATTTCGACTCCAGTACTAGCTTCACAAACTCGGCCTCGATTTTCGGGTGCCTTGTCTCTCGAAACCGTCGGTGACCATTGTTCCAGGGTAAAAACTTTGTACTCGAGGAAGCAAGGTGTATTGCGGTGGCTAAATTCCGACCGGACTATCTCTATTTTTTGAAAGACTACTCGATTAGGAGGACTTCAGACCGTCGTTCTAAACAGAGGTATTGCAGATGAGAGAGTAACACGTCACAGGCTTAAGATTACCGTCTTAATCATCATATCTTCCGAATGTGCATATAGTCCTTTCCTTCTGTTTGTTTCTTCTGGTGTCTTTGTCGTTGAAAACTATCGATCAATGCTGTTATTCCACAATGGAATCAACTATCTCGAGGCAGCGAGATACATTGCTGTAGCTAATATCGGTTCTTATTAACCCTCTTACTGAAAGACAATTGGATGAATGTTTTGTGATGACTCAGATGTTCCTTGCACTTGTACACAAGATTCAAGGACCTTTCCGAACTTTTGCGCTCTCGATCACGTGATACCTTGAAAGCCCTAACTTCCGTAAGCGAGGTACGACAAAAGTCTACCTGGAATTGCAATAGCCCCTCTTATACTGAACTTTTTATACAGATTTTGGAGGTATAGACAGTTTAAAGATAATTGTGTTCATCCAGGTTAACATGACCTTTAAATGTCGTCCTGACGATTCTTCCAGCTGGTGCATTCGACATATCGATGTGAGATTCGACAAGCAATCGAGAAGCGATTTGCATATACCTTGACCCTGTTGTATAGCAGCAAATTTTCTTCCGGAGCTTAAGCATTCCGAGACCATTCACCATGAAACGTGAGCAAGTTTCAATCAGAGCGAGCACTTGCGTGTAGTGCCTGCTCTTTTCACTGCTTGCGCTGCCCCTCTACTTGTTCCTTGTTCAATGTGTCTGTTGGTAGTCTAGAAATCTTCAGTGCCTAGAATGTTTCAAACAAGTCAACTTTGCCGTCATACTCACCTCTGCTACATACAACTGTACACATTAAATCAGTCTCCAGCTCTATAAAAATCTGGAACTACACCAATATGCCTACTTTACCACCATCAAAGCACGTCACATCGCAGTTGACGACTTCTCCTACTCCGTCCGCTTCTTCTTTCCCCTTCGTTTCTGCTGCGTCTTCAGCGCAACCAGGTTAGTGGACACTTTCTCTTCGTAGAACAGTTGTCCTTTCGAGTCTTTAGGCTTAGAGTACTGTATAACGCTTCACTTAGTTGCTTAATGGTTCGGGAATATCAAACGAGGCCCTTGATGAGGGCGACTTCTAGGTAGCCCAACGGTCAAGCTAGCTAGATCATGAATGGTCGAGCATGTCAACGGACTTCTTGGGGACTGCCAGAAAGCCGCGTACGGGGTGCTGATCGAGGGGCTCGTTTGATACTCCCAACTAGCCAAGCCATCGATTTCGGGCGCTTCGTGATATACAAGTCATTCAGCGGGTTTCCCTGTTAATCAAAAACTGAGGAGCCATCTTAGCTAGCCAGTCCACCACGACCACCACCAGATCAGAATCCTACTTTACATACAAATGTACACATAAGAAGGTGACCGGAGCCGATGGAGCTGTCCGCTGCCACGATTTCGACGACTCTGTTATCGAAGGCAAACTTATATCAGAAGAGTGCGAATCGTGCCGAAAGTCCGATGGGGAACATGAGAAGAACGAAGAGAAGAGCGACAAACCTAATCTTGACCAAAAGCCGACGGAGACTAGAGAAGCAGCGGGCGAAAAGAATGCAGAGGTGGAGAATATATCGGGAGAAGGCCCGGCCGCTTGGGGTGAAGGGACTGATGGGGCGGGCGAAGGCCAGTAGAGAGAATAGAAAATAATATTTCAGCGGCTTCTATGCTATGTTACTAGAGTGAAAAATACGGATTTCGTATGGCGGATACATGAAATGAGATACCCATACCCGCAAAAACTTGCATACCTGGCTATATTGCACCATTGCTCATCAAAACCGAGTTCTAAATCTTCCTGGCTTCAAATCTGCTGCTGCTACACCGTCAACTCCCGCAATTTCGCATCCAAACCCCTGTGCCCTCCGTCAACGGATCGAACCAGGACCTCCGCTAACCCACCACCCTCCCACACCATTGCCTCACTGATATCCTTCGTGCCATCCTCGTCCTTAGGCATCAGTTCCTTCTCTCTAAAGAACTCCAC
>JAABUV010005631.1_pt1 | contig 14162 bp, 9 predicted proteins | sample 5559971 | NCBI WGS metagenome assembly JAABUV01 (sample SAMN10711881, study PRJNA513362) | rock metagenome | isolation source: Antarctica rocks | place: Antarctica: Victoria Land, Knobhead nord | collected 2015-12-19
CAGGTAGGTGACGGTCGTGGTGCGGGTGGTGTAGCGGTAGACGATGGTGCCGCCGGCGAAGTCGCTTCGCCGGCCGCCGGTGACGGCGTACTCGTCGGTGACGGGGTAGCTCAGCCGACTGCGCTCGTAGCCGAGCTTGGCGTAGCGACCCAGGATCGCGCCGTGCGCTTCATGCGCCCCAGTCCGGGGGGTCCAGAACATGATCCCGGCGGCGAAGACGCTGAACCGCCCAACCCGGTCGGTAGTGCCCCGCTCGTCACTGACCGGGTAGCCGAGCACTCCCAGCGGGCCGCCGATCTTCAGGTAGTGCTCCAGGATCGCCCCGTGCACCGAGTAGGCCCCGGTCCGGACGGTGAAGAACACCGCGGCGCCGTCGGCTCCGGCGAACAGGCTGACCCGCCCGATGCGGTCACGGACCGCCAGCTCGTCACTGACCGGGAAGCTCAGCAGCCCCGCTGGTCCACCCAGGGCCCGGTAGTGCGCGGCGATCGCGCCGTGCACCTCATGTGCTGCGGTGCGCGGGGTGTAAAAGATCGACCCGTACTGGAAGTTCTGCCCCCGCCCGCCAGCCACGGCATACTCGCCGCCGACCGGCTTACCCAGCACCGAACGGGCCCCGCCCAAGGCGGCGTACTTCTCAGCGATCGGGTCCCTGGGTACCGGCGCCCTGGGAATCACCCGGTTCGAGGGCGCTGAAGCTGGGCTGGTGCCCCCGCTGTTGGTGGCAGTGACGGTGAACGTGTAGGTGTCACCGTCGGCCAAGCCGGTCACAGTCGCCGACGTTTTCGGTGCTGTGGTGACCGTGCCGCTGGACGTGGCGCTCTGCCCCCCGCGGCTGGTCCGGGTCAGGTCCGCCGCCGTGACCCGGTAGGAACGCACCGGTGCCCCGCCGCTACTTGCCGGTGCGGTGAACATGACGGCCGCCTGCCGATCACCCCCAGTCGCTGTCACCATCCGCGGCGCTGAAGGTGCGGTCACCGGAGCAACCACAGCCCACACCGGAGCGGCAGCACCGCCAACCGCAGCCACGGGCAGCCCCAGCAGCACCACACCTGCTCCCACACGACGAACCCGACGACGACCAGCTGACGCGGTGACAGTCATACAAACCCCTCCCAAAGACACGCAGGGTCGCGGGCGGGTGCCCGGCCCAGACCTGACGGCAGCACCCCTATCGGCCCCCGACAGACCCAGGAAAGCTCGCCACTACGGGCCTGGGCGCCGGTGAACGTAACCCCACGCATGGGGAGCGCAGCCAACCCCAGACCCGTGTCGACTCAGTGCCGGTCTCTCCGAACCCACCCTGGTGATCCGCGCCGGCCGGCCCCCGACCCGGGTGGCGCTAGCGCCCAAGATGCGGGCCTCGTTCGCCTACCGCTTACTCCACCAACCGGCCGGACGGCCAGTCCTGCGCCGACTATTCGGCCGCGTCCTACCTACTATTCACCCCACCTGATGAGACCGATTCGATCACCGCCCGGTCGAAGATGCGCCGTGCACCGCGGGGGCCGGATCGAGGTGAGCGCGGTGCGGCCTGGGACCGCCGGACCGGTCGCCAGCCGGTTCTGACACCGGCCGGTTGCCCCTCGTGTGGTCGGCGCAGTGCGAGGATCACGCCAGCACGCCAACCAGACGACGGGCAGCATCGGCTGCCTTCGGCCGGTCCCGACAGCGAGAAGAGCACCCGATGAGCAGCCAGACCACCGACCGGCCCAGCCAGAACCCCTCAGACCCCGCACCCGCAGCCGCAGCCGGCACCAACTCGGGGGTCCTGAGCCCGACCACTCATAGTCAGCTGGTTACCGAGCGGGGAGCGACGTCGATCGCGGACAGCGTCGTGGAGAAGATCGCCGGGACCGCTGCCCGCGGGGTTCCCGGCATCTATGCCATGGGCACCGGCCGGGCACGTACCTTCGGCGCGGTACGGGAGATGATCCCCGGTTCTGGCGGTCTCAACGCCGCCCAGGGGGTGTCGGTGCAGGTCGGGCGAACCCAGGCGGCGGTCGACCTCGACATCGTCCCTGAGTACGGCTTCCCAGTGGCCGAGCTGGCGCTCGCTGTCCAACGCAAAGTGATTTCCATGGTCGAGCGGATGACCGGGCTGAAGGTCCTCGAGGTCAACATCGCAGTCGACGACATGCACATGCCCGGTGACGACGACCATGACCAGCAGTCACCAGCCCGGGTGCACTAGAGCTTGCAATGCACCCGCTAGACGCTCCACGCCGCGAGCTCCCCGCCGAAGCGCGGGCTGGCCGAGGTGTCAGCGAGGCCGTAGACCCCGGGGTGCACCTCCGTCGGCGGCACCAGACGCACGGCCGGCAAGGTCAGGCGTCTGGCGCTGGCAAAGGACTGCGGTTTGCCCTCCTCTTCTTTAGTAGCCCTGCCCCTGCCCCTGCCCGCCCTGGCCGTAGCCCTGCTCCTGGCCACTGCCCTGGTCGAACCCTTGCTCCTGGCCGCTCTGGCCGTAGCCCTGCTCCTGGCCGCCGCCCTGCTGCTGGCTGTAGCCCTGGCCGCGGGAGGTGTCGAAGTTGGGCTGCTGGTCGGTGTAGTTCCCCCCGCCGGGCTGGTATCCGGCGAACCCTGGCTGCTGCTGGGCGTCGAAATGCTGCTGGTAGCCCCCGTTCTCCAACTGCTGCGGGTCGACCCCCAACCCGCTGAGCATCCCAGCGTGCTGCTGGGAGTCGACCTGGCCCATACCCTGCAACTGCTGAGCGGCCTGCTGGTGGTCACCACCGAGCTGACCAACCAAGTTCATGATCGTGGAAGGGTCGAAGTTCACGGCACAGCCTTTCCGTTGTGGTGGGTTCGCTACCGCTCCAGCTGGCACCCGGGCCGCTGACCTACCAACTGCCGACTACCGACTACGTGAAGCTGAGGTCGGCGCGGGGCGGCGCTGGGCCAGCCACATCCCGGCTGCGACCAGCCCTACGACGGGCCACTCGACCACCCCGGTGACCGCCAGGGCACCGGCAGCCAGATACACCACCGGCATCGGTGCACCGGCCAGCGCCTGCTCGGCGACAGTCACCGGCGCCAGCAGTACCGCCTTGACTGTCGCCGCTGACGGTCCGGACGGGGCAGGGCCGTTGGTGCCAGAACCGGATGGCGTGTGGGCGGTTGGCGCTTTCGGGCGTGGCGGCATGCCCCACCTGTGCCCACAACGGCCGAAGGGCTACCGCACCCGCTCATGCTCGCCCTGAGCCCCTGCCGGCAAAACCCTGCCGGAACACGCTCGGACGGCTGGACCAGGGCGGCCTGGGCGGAGCCAGACCACACGTCGGCCACCCACAGCTGCCAGCAACCCCGCAGCCTGCTCGCGGCCGCCGCCCCGGTCCTGTCCGGCCGACCCCGGGCCACTCCCCCGCCGGGCTGATGGCACGATCCGCGCCCGCCGGGTCTGCTGTCAGTCGCGGTGCCCCGCGGGCGGTGACCCGACGGCGACTGCAATGTCGAGGGGGTCGGGCAGCAGCCTGGTCAGCGGCGTCTGGACCCAGCTGCCGGCCAGGTCGACCAGGGTCGCGCTTCCCGGGCATACCGCGCGACCCGCCACGGCTGGCCCCCGGCACGGCGCAGCACCAGGCTGCCCGGCACCGGCAGATGTCCCTCCACGCCGGCCGCAGCCACCACCTCAAGGGCGGTGCTAGCCGCCGCGTCGGCCACCAGCCCGGCGGCGTCCTCAGCGTCGGCCTCGGCCGGGACCGCCAGCGTTACCAGGACGGTCACCAGCCGCTCCCCCGGCGAACTCACGACGCTTCCTGCGGCGCCGCTACCGGCCGGCGGCGCCGGGCCGGCTCTGCTGGCTGTACTGGCGTCGTGTCCACAGCGGCCTGCGCCGGGGCGGGTAGGGCGGTGTCGAGATGGCGGTAGATCGTCGGCCGGGACACCCCGAAGGTGTCAGCGATGTGCGCCACGGTGTGCTCCCCCGCGTCATACATCGCCCGGGCCTGAGCAATCTTGGTCGGGGTCATCTTGAACTTCGGGCCGCCGAGCCGGCCCCGGGCCCGGGCCGCGGCCAACCCATCGGTAGTGCGTTCGACGATCAGGTCGTGCTCGAACTCGGCGATCGCCGCCAGCATGTGGAAGAACGGCCGCCCGCCTGGGGTCGTGGTGTCGATCCCCTGAGACAGGGCCCGCAGCCCCACCTGCCGCGACTGCAGCTGATCAGCCAGGACTTTGAGGTTGCGCACCGAGCGGCCGAGCCGGTCGAGCTTGGTGACCACCAGGGTGTCGCCGGCCCGCAGGTAGCCCAGCGCCTGCTCGAGTGCTGTGCGCGTGGCCAGGGTCCCCGACGCGTGGTCGACGAAGAGCTTCTCGCACCCCGCCGCGGCAAGGGCGTCTGTCTGGGCCTCGGGATGCTGCTCGCGGGTCGAGACCCGGGCGTATCCGATCAGCGGCACCCGAGGACCGTAGCGCGAACGTGCCTGCCGTTACGTAGAACACGGACACGACTCGCGAGACGGTCTTCAGGCCCCTTCGTGGGCCGCTGGCACTGTGTCTTGTAGACGATCGTTCGTGGAGTGCGATGCGTCGGGCGTCACGCGCCGGGCGGCTGGCAGGAGAAGCCCGCCGGTGCAACCACACCAGCCGGCGCCGGCTGGTCCTGCGCCACGTCACCGACGCTGCAGCGCGTCGCGGGGATGAGCAGTCCTGCGGTCGCGGTGAACTGTTGCGCGACCGCCAGCACTGTGACGGTGGGGCCGCGCCGCAGGTCGGCGACGACGGCGACCCCGTCCGCTGCGGAGATCTCCGGAACGCGGGAGCTCGTTTGTTGCCCCACGGCCAGGTGCGTACTGGCACCGGCCCGGACAACGGCCTTCCCGTCGGTGGTGGCCGGCCCTGCTGTGCTCAAGGTGATGTAGCAGCCGGTCGGGCCACCGGGGAACGTCCAGCCGGTGGGCACCCCCAGGTTGGAGGTGCACGTCGCCCTGTCGGCGGAAAAGAAGCCCCCGAAGATGTACAGACCCAGGCCGCTGTCGGCTGCCAGCGGCAGGTCCCGTCCAAGGGTCGCGTTCGCCAGGTCGACTGAACCGACAGCAGTCCACCGGAGCCTGGCCTTACCTGGAGTCGCGTGTGCAATGTCCAGGCTTGCGTCAAGCGGCGGCATCGTGAAGGACAGGACCGCGGAGTAGCCTGCCGTGTCGGCGATCTTTGCCGTGCCCTGCGTCAACGGGACGGGCCCAGCGGCCAGCGACGTGCCAGCGGCGAGCTGTGCTGACCTGCTCGAGCGGGCCGCAGAGCTCGTCGCTTTTCCTGTTCCGCACCCGCTCATCACCATCAGGCCGACAGCAGACAGTGTCAGCGCGACGGGCGAGCTTCTCATCCCGGCCAACGTTACCGACCAGCTAGGGGAGCTGCCGCTAAAGCTACAAACTGGCCAGCAACCGATTGCCTGAGCGGTGTGTTGGGGGCGGTGTTCGGGGGCTAGTTGTGGCCGTCTCGGGCCATGTCGTGTTTGAAGGTCGGCCAGTCGGCGTGGCCCAGGGCGTTGGGCATTACCCAGTCGTAGAGGACACCGGCGACCCCCCCGGCGGGCATGTTGGCGTCGGTGGCGACAAGTACGGACGCCTTGCCGTTGACGTTGGCGACGGTTGGGGTTGCGGTGAACTGGTGGGCGACGGGTCCGTATCCGACCCAGCCGCGGGAAAGTAGCTGCAGCGACCCGCCGTGGTAGGAGTAGATGTCGAGCCACTGCTCGCCGCCGACGACGATCTCCTGATGGCCGTCGCCGAACACGTCAGCGATCGACACCGAGCTGTGCAGCCAGTGCGGGCAGCTGGTGAAGCTGTCCGCGACACAGGTGATGGCGGTCGTGCGACCGGAGGAGTCGAACACCGACATCCGGCCGTCCTCGGCGATCTCGACTGTTTCCTTCTTGCCGTCGCCGTTGAGGTCGCCGACGGCCGGCGAGCCGGTCGCGTTGGCCGCGACGTGCGCTGGCCAGCCGGGCAGCGTCGCGCCGGTGGCCGCGACGTAGGCGTTGACGACGTTGCCGCCGTCCATCTTCTGCTGTCCCCCGTCATACATCGTGGCGGGCATATTGCCGGTGCCGACGACGACGTCGAGCTGGCCGTTGCCGGTCAGGTCAGCCACGGCAGGGGTGGACCAGACAACCTGGTGCGGGACGAAGCGGGGCCAGCCGGGCTGGACTGTGCCGTCGGGGCGGATGACGGTGACGAACCCGCCGTAGGAGTTGTACCGGGTGCGGCAGTACTGGCCAGGAGCACCGTCGCAGTCGTAGCCGAAGATGATCTCTTTCTTGCCGTCGTGGTTGATGTCGGCGACGGCAGGTGAGGACCAGGAGGTGTCTTGCAGGTGCAGCGGGAAACCGGGCAGCTCGGGATAGGTGCGCCCATCCCACCGGGTGGACCAGACGTGCAGCATTTGGTCCCAGCCGGTCTCGATGATGTCGTTGACCCCGTTGTTCAGGATGTCGGCGACGGCGGGGGTGGCGAACGCACCGTTGTTGGTCTGCCCGTTGCCGATGTGCTGGTGGAAGAACTGCTGTCCGGTGGAGGGGGTAACCCCCCAGATGTCACCACTGGTGTTGGCCACGACCAGATCCAGCCGGCCGTCCTTGTTGACGTCGGTGACCACCGGGGAGGAGTGGACCGCGCCCGGGCCGGTGTAGAAAGAGTAGACGACCTGGCCGTTCTTGGCCGGGTCGAACACCCGCACATAGCCGTCGGAGTAGCCGGCAGCAACCTCCTGATGGCCGTCGCCCCAAAAGTCGCCGACTGCCGGCGCGGAAAAATGCTCCCCGGTGATCGAGAAGTTGTGGGCGAACGTCGGCGTCGCCCAGGGGCCGAGCCGGTTCAGCAGCGTCCCGTTGCCGGAGGGGTAGTACTGCGCCGGCAACCCCGGCCCGCACCCGGCAGCCAGCGCCCCAGTCAGTCCCACCGTCAACACAGCGATAGCGAAACGGCGCACGAAACACTCCCAGTCAGCCGGTGAAAGCTGCCCAGCCGCCCGCCCCGGCACAGGGGTGGACAACAGCAACCCCATAGGAGTCGGCACCGGAACCTGCCGGTCTTGCCGCCCACACGGGTGACAGCCCACACGACACCCCGGAACCACAGCCACCGCCCTGGTCCCGTGCCTTGTCCGTTGCCGCACCCGTGGGCACGGACATGTGCAACCTCAGCCGGGGCGGACACTCAGGTCCAAGCGAACGCGGGACCGTCGTGACCCGACCTGCACCGTTCGCCGTCAGTCGCCACCTCTACTAGATGGCCGCTTTGTTGAGGCGCGGATCGCACGGGGGGCTGTCCGGGTCCAATTGGGCGCGGTACTGACCTGCCAGGGGGGGCGCAGGTGGGGCGGCAAAGGCGGCAGTCGCGGCGGCTTTGACACTGGGATCGAGCCGGACGGTGATCGACACGTCGGTACCGGCCCGCCCGCGCGGCGCCCACCGCGGCGGCGCCGTAGAACGCCGAGTCGGCCCGCAGTCGCAGCAACGTGCGCGGGCAGCTCAGCCCTCGCCGGGGTGCCTGCCCGAGCCGGCGCAGCGTCGCGAGCGCGTCGCTCACCAGCCGGGCTGCGCTGTGTGGTGGATGAGCCGCATGACCCTTTCTGCAGTCGCTGCGCCACGATCACCGGCGCCACCCGCTCGGTGCTGACCGTGGCAAGCAGCGCGTTCCGGCCGTCGCTCGGTTGCCGATGGCTGGTCCTAGGGGCGCAGCATGAGCCATACCCTTGATGCGCGTGGCTGTGCCCAGGGGCCGGATGCCTTCCTTGGCGGGTAGCCCGTACCGGCGGGCTGGTCAGATGCTGACTTGGCCGCCCATGCTGATGCTGCGCTCGATCGGTAGGCCGAAGTATTCCGCGGGGTTGGCGGCGTTGTGCGCCAGGGTCAGGAACAGCCGTTTTTGCCAGCCGGGCATGCCGGGGTCGGCGGTGCGCACGATCGTCATCCGGGACAGGAAGTAGGAGGCGCCCTCGACGTCGAGCTCGGCGTCGAGGTTCTGGGCGACGGGTGAGCGCAGCAGCTGCGGTACGTCGGGCTGGTCCTGGTAGCCGAAGTGTGCGGTGATGTGGGCCATGCCGTCGACGCGGTAGCCGGGGTCGTTGATGATCAGGCGCTGGTCGTCGGGGACGTGCGGCACTTTGTCGAACTGGACCGAGACGATGACCACGGCCTGGTGCAGGGTGTGGTTGTACTCGACGTTGGCCCGCAGCGCCAACGGGGTGGTGGTGGTGCTGGCGTTGAGGAACACTGCGGTGCCTGGCACCCGCAGCACCGGCGGTTTCATCGCGTGCAGCTGTTCGGCGAACTCGGCGAGTGAGCCTTCCTTCTCGGTCCGGTTGCGGGTGACGATGACCCGCCCGCGTTGCCAGGTCATCAGCAGCAGGAAGATCGCGGCGGCGACGACGAGCGGCAGCCACCCGCCGTGCACGACCTTGGTGAGGTTGGCCGCGAAGAACGTCACTTCCACGCTCAGGAACAGCACCCCGCCGGCGGCGGCCAGCCACGTCGGTTTGCGCCAGATCACCCGGACCACGGCCAGGAACAGGACGGTGTTGATGATGAACGTTCCGGTGACCGCGATGCCGTACGCAGACGCAAGCCCAGCCGAGGACCCGAACCCCAGCACCAGCGCGACGACCGCGACGTAGAGCCCCCAGTTGACCGCCGGAGCGTAGACCTGACCCACCTCTTGCTCGGAGGTGTGCCTGATCGTCAGCTGCGGCAGCACACCGAGCTGCAGCGCCTGCTGACTGACGCTGAACGCCCCGGAGATCACCGCCTGGGAGGCGATGACGGTGGCAACGGTCGCCAGCAGGACCATCGCCAGCTGCGCCCAGCCTGGTATCAGCAGGAAGAACGGGTTGGCCACCGCTGCCGGTGAGCGCAGGATCAGCGCCCCCTGACCCAAGTAGTTCAAGGTCAGCGCCGGTAATACCAGCACGAACCAGGCCCGCCGGATCGGGGCCGCCCCGAAATGGCCCATGTCGGCGTACAGCGCTTCAGCGCCGGTGATGGCCAGCACCACCGAGGCCAACGCGACGAAGGCCACCACCCCGTGGCCGGCGATGAACCGCGCCCCGTAGCTCGGCGAGAGCGCTTTGAGGATCGCCGGTTCGCGGACCACTTCGCGGGCGCCGGCCACGGCAAGGATCGCGAACCACAGGGCCATCACCGGGCCGAACAGCTTGCCGACCAGGCCGGTGCCGTACCGCTGGATGACGAACAGTACCGTCAGCACCGTCAACGCGATCGGCAGCACCAGCGAGGCCAGGCCCGGGGCGGGGACCTTGAGCCCCTCCACCGCCGACAGCACCGAGATCGCCGGGGTGATGATCCCGTCGCCGTAGAACAGTGACGCCCCGAAGATCCCGAGCGTCACCAGCACGACCTTTGCCCGGGCCGACTTGAACGGCTGGTTTTGCAGCAGCGCGGTCAGGGCCATGATGCCGCCCTCACCGCCGTTGTCAGCCCGCATGATGAACGTGACGTACTTAATCGAGACGATGACCATGATCGCCCAGAAGATCAGCGAGATAACGCCGTAGACCTCGACCTGGCCCGTGCCGACCGCATGGTTGTCGGCAGTGAACACTGTCTGCACCGCATACAGCGGGCTGGTGCCGATGTCGCCGAACACCACCCCCAACGCACCCAGCGTCAGCCCCGCCTTCCCCGCGCGGTGCACATCCGGACGGGTGCCGTCAAAACGGCCCGCCGGTCGCTGCCCACCCCGCTGCCGACCCGGCACTCCGTCGCCCGGATCCGGAGATGAAGGCACCCGCTTAATAGCCATAGTGGTCAGCAACGTAACCGGCCGCCGCGACGTATGTCCCTCTCGGGCCCCGCTCATCAGGCGGCCGCGCACGAGTGTCCACACCTGCTTGCCGGCATTGTGCCCCCCCGGCCGTGGCCGCCCCGCTGCGGACCGAAGCAGTCAGGGTCGCTTGCCGGCAGCCGGTAGCGGCTGCTCGGCGAGCCCGGCATCGTTGCTGACGCCCGCACTGCTCTCGTCGCTTACGGCCACGCTGCTACCCGATGTGCCGAGGCTGCTGACCGGGGCTCCCACCGGCTGACTGTGGCGGATGTGCTCGAGCGGGCGCCGGCGCTGAGCCTGGTCGCGGAGCCGCTGAGCGCGCCGGGTGCCGGATTGCAGCTGGTAGGGCACGGAGGTGACCATGACGTTGGGCTGGTACAGCAGCCGGCTCTTGAGCCGCAGCGCGCTCTGGTTGTGCAGCAGCTGCTCCCACCAGCGCCCGACGACATACTCGGGGATGTACACCTCCACTACGTCGCGGGGGCTGCGCTGGCGTAGCTCTCGCACGTAGCGCATCACCGGGCGCGTCACCTCACGGTAGGGCGAGGTGACGGTGACGAGGTCGACGGGCAGCTTGAGCTCGGCCCACTCCCGTTGCAGCGCCTCGGCCTCGTCGGCATCGACCTGCACTGTGAGCGCGACCAGCGAGTGTGGCCGGGTTGCCCGGGCGAACGCCAGCGCCCGCAGCGTCGGCCCATGGATCTTGGATACCAGGACCACGGCACGAACTCTCGCCGGGGGCGCAAGCCGGAGCTGCTCCTCGGTGGCAGCGAGTTCGGTGCTCACCTGGTCGTAGTGCCGGTGGATGCCGCGCATGAGCATGAACAGCACGGCCATTGCGGCAATGGCGATGTAGGCGCCGTGGGTGAACTTGGCATACAGCACGACGAGCAGCACCAGCCCGGTGAACGCCGCCCCGACCGCGTTGATCGACTGGCTGCGGCGCAGCCGTGCCCGGCCCGCCGGCGTTGCCGTGTTCAAGGTTGCTGGCGGGGTGGCGGTGCCGGCCTTCACCCTGTTCCAGTGCCGGATCATCCCGGTCTGCGACAGCGTGAAGGAAACGAAGACGCCGACGATGTAGAGCTGCAGCAGCGTGGCGACGTTGGCCGAGAAGCCAATGAGCAGCGCGATCGCGGCCGCCGACAGGATCAGGATTCCGTTGGAGAACACTAGGCGGTCGCCGCGGTTGTGCAGCTGACGCGGCAGGAACCGGTCGCGGGCGAGGATGGAGGCGAGCTGCGGGAAGCCGTTGAAGGCCGTGTTAGCAGCAAGGATGAGGATCCCCGCGGTGAAGAACGTGATGTAGCTGTAGGCGAGCGAGCCTGGTCCGAACGTCGCCCTGGCGATCTGCGACAGAGCTGAGGGCTCGTTGTCCAAACCGAACACCGCCGGCGTCTCACCGATTTTGACGTGCGCCCGCAGTGCCAGCACCGTGATGCCGACGAACATCGTCACGGAAAAGAACGCCATGATCGCCAGGGTGTTCGCCGCGTTGACCGCCTTGGGCCGCCGGAACGCCGGGACGCCGTTGCTGATCGCCTCCACGCCGGTGAGGGCCGTGCAGCCGTTGGCGAACGCACGCAGCACCAGCAGCAGGGTGAGCAACCCGCCCGTCTTCTCCAGCTGGCCGGGCACCACGTGGTAGTCAGCCGACACCGCCCGGAACGGCTCGCCTGCCACGTAGATCTTGTATAACGCCCAGCCGAACATGACGTAGATGCCGAGGACGAAGCCGTACGTCGGGATGGCGAACGCCTTGCCCGACTCCTTCACCCCGCGAAGGTTGACCAGCGTCAGCAGCAGCGTGAACGCCACTGCCAGCAGCGTCTGGTGCCGCAGCAGCCCGGAGAACTGGCTCGTCAAAGCGGTGACCCCCGCTGCGACCGACACCGCCACGGTCATCACGTAGTCGACGAGCAGGGCCGCCGCCGCCACCAGCGAGGCGGTCAGGCCCAGGTTGTCCCGGCTGACCGTGTACGCGCCGCCGCCGTTCGGGTAGGCGAAGATCGTCTGCCGATAGGAGGCGACCACGACGATGAGCAGCAGGGCCACCGTCGCCGCGAGCCAGGGAGCGACGCCGTAAAAACTCAGCCCGCCGTAGGCGAGGATCGCGAGGATGGCCTCGGTGGCGTAGGCGACGGACGACAGCGGGTCTGAGCAGAACACCGGCAGCGCCAGCGTTTTCGGCAGTTCAGTCTCTCCGAGCTGACCGGCGCCAGGATCACGACCTCGCTACAGCAGTCGAGCCCCGGCGGCGCAACCTCGGCGCAGCGACCGCCCTTGTGGCCGTTCCGCTCACCACCGTGCTCCTGGTCGCGGCGCGCAGCCACCTGTCCTTGGCTGATGACCTGCTGGTGTACCTGCTGCTCGTCGTCGCGGTCACCGTCGTGGGCGGCTTCTGGCCAGCCGTCGCCTCGGCAATGGCGGCGAGCCTGCTGCTCAACTGGTTCTTCACCGAACCGTTGCACACCCTGTCCATCGACGCCCCGCAGAGCCTGCTTGCGCTGCCGCTGTTCGTCAGCGTCGCCATCACGGTCAGCAGCGTCGTGCACCTGGCCGCCCGTCGCGCCGCCGACGCGGCCCGCAGCTCGGCCGAGGCCGCCGCCCTGCTCGACCTCGCGCAAACCGTGCTCGGCGGCGCCGACAGCCCGCGCGCCATCCTCGACCAGCTCACCGCCCGCAGCGGCGGGGCGGCCGACCTGCTCGAGCTCGTAGGGGAGGACTGGGTCCCCGTGGCGATGAGCCGCGCAAGCGCCGGCAGCCCGGCAGCTCCATCGCACGAGGGCCCATCGTCGCCCCGGCTCATTCTGCCGGCGAGCCCCCGCCTGCGGCTACGCGTCAGCGACGAGGTACTCGCCCTGGGCCGGCGGACGCTCGACGGCTTCGCCGCGCAGATCGTCGCCGCCCTCGAACGCGACCGGCTGCGCACCCAAGCCGCCCAGGCCGAGGTGCTCGGCGAGGCCAATCGAGTGCGAACCGCCCTCTTGACCGCCGTCAGCCACGACCTACGCACCCCCCTGGCGTCGGTCAAGGCGGCCGTCTCGAGCCTGAGGCAGGCCGACGTGCGCTGGTCCCCCCAAGATGAGCAGGACCTGCTCGCCACAGTCGAGGAGGGAGCCGACCGGCTGAACTGGCTCGTCGGCAACCTGCTCGACATGAGCAGGGTGCACGCCGGCGCCCTCCGACCGTTTCTGCGCCCGACGTCGCTCGACGAGGTCGTCCCACTCGCGATCGAGGGGCTTGACGCCGGTCCAGCAATCGACCTCGACCTGCCTAATGGGCTCCCGCTCGTCCTCACCGATCCCGGTCTGCTTGAGCGGGTCGTCGCCAACCTGGCGGCCAACGCCGTGCGCTTCTCCCCCGCCGGTGTGGCCGTCGAGATCAGTGCGCGCGATGAAGACGGCGAAGTGGTCCTGCGCGTCGTCGACCACGGGCCGGGCGTGCCCGAGGCCGAGCGGGAGCGCATCTTCGAGCCGTTCCAACGCCTGGGTGACCAGTCCGTCGGCGGGGTAGGGCTGGGGCTCGCCGTCGCACGAGGCTTCGTCGACGCGATGGGCTGCCTGCTGGCGGCGGACAGCACGCCGGGTGGCGGCCTCACCATGACGGTCACGCTGCGCACGGCAAGCACGAGTGTCGCCGCCCCGTGAGGATGACGAGGTTCATCCACCGTGAGGGGTTCCCGCGACCCGAGACGCCAACAGGCCGGAGGCATCCCCTCGTGGTGTCTGGCGGGGCAGTGCGGCAACCGGTGGTCTCATCTGGCTACTCCGCATGGTGCAACCTGGCCCAAGCCCCCCTGTGTGGGTGCCCTGGATGCTGGCGTCGACAACTACTTTTCCTGGCTGGCTGTGGCCTCGCCAGGCGCCCAGACCGACACAGTCTGAAGAAGTTTGACCGCACACACAGCCCTGGCCGCGCGGCCACCGGCGCCACCACTGTCCGCTACCGGTAACCCGCGGCCCCGCGTTGTCGATAGGGCCGGCCAAGGGGCGGCCACACGGCAGCGGCCTGCACCCCTGCTCTGGCGGGCCGGCCGCCCCGACCGCAGGGGGAAACTAAGCCGCCCACACTGGCCAGCGCCACCCTTACCGCGAAGCGCCTGGCCCGACGAGCAGCGTCGTGAGCGAGGCGCAGGACCGCTCTTGGGGCGACCCTGAATTTGCTCTGGCTCGTCCGGCAGGAAGCTACCGGCGGTCCCAGAGCCACTTGAGGGTCAGGAACTCGGCAATCTTTTTCAGCATCGGCGTCTCCTCGTGTGAGGCCGGAAACGTTACGTCAGAGGGCCTGGCTATGTAGCCCGCTACCTGACCTGCAGGTGCTGGGGCAAGATGTGCTTGTTATCGGACACCGCGGTGCTCACGGCGACGGGGTAAGCCGCAG
>JAABUV010005633.1_pt1 | contig 14160 bp, 23 predicted proteins | sample 5559971 | NCBI WGS metagenome assembly JAABUV01 (sample SAMN10711881, study PRJNA513362) | rock metagenome | isolation source: Antarctica rocks | place: Antarctica: Victoria Land, Knobhead nord | collected 2015-12-19
GCTGCCCGGCACTGAGCTCCCTCTGGCAGGCGCGTATACCGCGCCCGGCTGGCGGTTGCCGAGCGCGGTACGTTTACCTGCCTCCTCTCTGATGAGCCGATCAATCACTGGCAGGGGCAGTCAGAAAGGCATACCTTTTCTGATGAACTGCTGATAAGCCTGTACATCACTAGCAAGGGGATCAGAAACGCAGAGCGTAAGCGACGGGGCAGGCGGCACCCGTTGGCCGCTGGTCGGCCACGAGCGTGGACTCCGCTTTGACGATGGTGCCCTGCGGGCCAGCCGGCAGCACCGGCGCCGGGATGCTCTGCTTCAGCCACACCTGCGGGCGCCCCACACGGTCCTCGCGACCTCGAAGGTGCATGACCTCACTCCAGCCACACTCGTTCACATGCGCGAGCAAAGCCCTTGACACAGACATGGCACATACCGTTGCCGCCTGACACATCTTGACTCTTGGCATATGCCAACTCATTTGACTCGCCTAGGCATGCCAGTCGTCTCCGCAACCAAGGTCCGCGCGTCGCGCGGCGCTGAGCAGGGCGGCGAGCTGTTGCGCGCCTGCTGCGCTGTGGTGAGCAGGTTGTTGGTGAACCAGTAGAGCGTCAGCCCGGACGGCACGTTGAGCGAGAAGTACCCTGCACAGCATGGCGGCGGTAACGAGAGAGGACCGCGTTTGGAGGTTGCGCCGCACAGCTCGAGACGGCACTTGCCTGGTTGGGGCTAACGAGCACGTCATGCATGGCTGGGCAGGGTGCCATCCCCATGACAGCCAGTCACAATGCAACACACACTTGCACCAGCAAGCAACAGATGACCTGGTGTGTCAGCATGCGAACAGAATGCCGTGGCTTGCAGTGAACGCACATGCAAACATGCATGCAAGGCGGCAGAGCTGCGGCGCCGCGCGCTGCTGCACGCCCCGCGCGGGCGGGCGCGGGCGGGCGCGCCGATCATGAGCGGCAGGAAGCGCAGGATGTTCTGCGTCTGCTGCTGCTGCGGGTCGGTGGACGGCGGCGAGATGATCTTCTGGCTGGCGTACTGGCTGACGACCAGCAGCACCGGCAGCACCAGGTAGGCCGCCGCGTCGTGCCAGCCGATCGGCGGCGCGCCGTTGGTCAGGGGGAACAGCCACGACGACCCTGAGCCCTGCGCGCGGCGGCCCGGTCACCGCTCCGCGCAGGAGAGCGTGAGCACACTGTGCATCAGAGCAAGGCATGCCCAGCAACGCACGGCACAGCAGTAGCGAGCGCGTTGGCTCCCGCCCCGTTCCAGTCGACTCGCGCAGCCGGCGAGGCGCACTCACATCCGCATCACGAACCGTGGCAGATCACAAGATGCGCCGGACTGCACTCTTCGGCCGCCAAGACACGACCAGCACAAGCTGACGGCCAGGGCCTCGCATGGCGCCACCAAGAGCAGACTGCACTCCTGGGACTCCTTCCATGCACAGCTACGGGCGCGGCGGCCACGACGCACCGCCTTCTGCGCGGCCAGCGAGGTGGGCCCGGCGAGCGAGGGGATCCAGAAGAAGCCCTCGGTCAGCAAACCCTCGTCGGCCACGTTGCTGAGCGCGCGGTAGAGCCCGATCCAGACCGGCAGCGTGACCAGCGTCGGCAGGCAGCCCGCCAGCGGGTTCACGCCCGCGTCCTTGTACAGCCGCGCGACCTCCACCTGCGGCGCCCGCCGCCCAACCCTAAGCGCGAGACCTCCACCAAACCCTAAGCCCCGCAGCCGCCTGGGCCCGACGGGTTGCGCGACCCGGCTCCGTGTCTCGCACGGCTCACGCGTCGGAGCGATGTCTCATAGTAGCAGGTTTGGTGGCACCGCGGAGCAAGCGCAGCACAGCCTCCATGCCAGCTCGTGACAATGACAGGGTGCACGACTGCACATGCTTGGTCAGCGCAAGCCCCTAATGCGGTGCCACGTCCTGGCTTCATGGAGCCACGCCCTGGCTTCACGGCAGACACGTCACAGGTCCGCTGTGAGGCGCTCGCGCGCATTGCTTCACAAAACCCGGGCCCGACGCGAGGGCGGCCTGCCTGCATCTCGTCCTGCGGCCTGCCCTTGTACCGCTCCTGGATCTCCTTGATGCGCGGCTGCAGGGTCTGCATCGCCACCGTGCTCTCCACCTGCCGCACAAGAGAGGCGCCGCCTCTCAGCTCGCTGCTCTGCATTGAAGTCGCGCCGGCGCCGCCCTGCCTTGCGCCCTTGAACCGCGGCGAGCCGCTCGCGAGGGGGGCCCAGCAGGCAGTGGGCCGGCAGCGAGCGGGGCGCGCGCCTGCTTGCGCGACAGCGGGAACGTCAGCGCCTTCACGATGATGGTCAGCAGGATAATGGCGAAGCCGTACGAGTACGGCACATGCAGCGTCGAGAGCGCGTTGTCTAGGACCTGCGCGGTCGCGGCGCGCGTCACGCGGCACGTCAGCGGCGCGCTTTCCTCGCCCAGGCCGCTCCGAGCGGGGCCTCGGCCGCCGCCCAGCACTGTGCGAGCGTCGTGTGGGTCTCTCCATCGCACACTGCGTTTGTGCCAGAGCCCTGTGAATCTCTATACCGCGCACTGTGCTGGGGTCGGGTCCAAACGGCAACTATGCAGGCATTCTGAAGAGGAGTCATGAAAGACAGATGCAAATGACGCTGTGCTGGCAAGCATCTCGCCAAGGGGACCGCGCGTGCACCTTCAGCGAGCTCTCAAACGCCCACGCAAAGGGCCCGAAGAAGCCGCCGCCGCCGTCGCTTTTTACGGCCTGCGTTGCCGCGTCGGTCGCGGCCTGCACGCCGGCCGCGGCGTTCGTGGCCGCGCCGCCGAGCGACGCCGCGGCGTCCGACGCGGCCTGCGACGGGTCGCTGGCCAGCGAGGACAGCGCCTGCTCCTCAAGGGAGCCCAGCATCGTCAGCCGCGCCGCCAGGTGGTCCAGCGCGGAGGGCGCGCCGCCCGCCCTGCGCGCGGCAGCCGACCCGTGTGCGCGCGGGCAGGGGCAGGGGGCTGTCGTGTGAGCGGTCAACAGTGTCCTACAACGACGCCGGGCCGTGGCAGGTCTGAGCACCCCGTTTTCAGCGCGGCGCCGTTGGCGGCGCAGGCTGCGCGCCTCTGCGGGCAGTCGCAGCCCGTATCAAGCCTGGTTGCAGCACGTGCTGCGTGTGCAGGGCTGCCGGCGGGCACAGGCCTGCTGACCCCGCGGCGTGTGCGTGCCAGCACTGCCAGCGCGCCGGGCACGCAATGACGGGCGGCCTGGGCCACACACAGGCTGCGCAGGCACGGCGGCAGGTCATGCAGCCGGGCGCGCACCCGAGCGCTGCCGCGAGCGCTGCCGCTGCGCCGCTGAGGTGTCCCTCCGCGCCGGGCAGCGCGGCTCGCACGCATGCCGGCCTGCTGCGGCGCTGCGCCCGCTGCCGGCAGGGGAGCCTCAAGCCTGCGCGAAGGCGGCACGTCTGCGGTCTGCAGCCCCCGAGACCTGCTCGTGAAAGCTTTTTGATGTGCGTGAGCGGCCGCACCTGGCAACGACAGGGATGCAGGGCACTGTCCGGCTCGAACGCTGGTCAGCCTGCGCGCAAGCACTCGGGCGCTGGAGTCAGCGAACACGAGCAAGGTGCTTTTGCAGGCAGCCACACGCAGTATCCGCGTCGTACCTGCCCGCAGGCAAGCAGGAGGTGTGCATCTCTCTTGTGTTGGCGCTCCGAGTGACTGCGCGCCTGCCACACCTGCTGGCGCTCTCCTCTGTTAGAGCAGCTCGAAGGGCTTAGCAGGTTCTGTTCACCTTGTTGCGCCCCGAGCCGGGCTAGTTGAAAAGGATGAGGGGCGGGTGCCTGGTAGGCATAGTCTGCTTATGTTAGGAACGTGGGGCGCCGATGTGCGCGCCGGCGGCTGCAGTGGCAACACTCTTCTGCCTCACCTGCACCAGCCCCGCTTGGCAAAGCGTGGGACAACAGCAATCAGAGTGTGCAGGGCTGCACACGTAAATGCCTGGAACATCGGGCCCAGGCGCTGCGCCGCACGCTTGGCACACGGCACGCCGCGCTGCCCGCAGCGGCGCTGCAGGCAGCAGGTGGTGTGTGCGGCGGGGCAGAGGTATATCTCGCCGCGGCAGAGGTGGCGGCAGGTGAAGCAGGACGTGCTGGACCTTGCTGAGAGGGCGCGCCAAGGCTTCATGTGCGCACACGCTCATGCACGCGCCTGGCAGCACGCCCCCGCACAAGGCTGTAGCCCTTTGAATGCCCGTGAGCTTCAAACGGGGGAGCCTGCTGCCAGTGCCGTGTGCAAGAGAGGCAAGCTCACTAATGCTATTTGCTGGTGCGGCTGCAGGGCGCTGCCGTTTGTTGTGGCGCTGCTGCAGCTGTGGCAGAGCTTCGTCCTGTGGTCCGCGCCCTACCGCGCACGCTTCCGCGCAGCAAAGAGCGTGTTTGACGACTGGTGGGAGGTCCGCACCGAGAGGTCCGCGCCTGCGCTGTTGGGCGCAACACGTCTGCCCAACTACGCAACTATTGCGCACCCGCCTGGCGCAAGGGGTCAGCGGTAACAGCTTGTGGTGCTGGTGCTTGCTGGTGCAAAGACCAGTAAAAAAACAAGGGTGGAGGTTTGGGCTGCTCGGGTCGAGGGCGGCAACTCGCTGTGCACCAACAAACTTGCTGGTAGTACATGCGGGCGCACTCAGGTATCATGCAGCAGTACGTGAAACGCTCTGCAGCGCTGTGCGCTTGGCGCTAGTGCGAGGGTGGCCGGTGCAGGGGCTGGCGCCTGCCGTGTTGTCCATGTTCATGCAGACAGGGGCGCTTGCTGCCTGACGCCTAGAAGTGGCGTGGTCCTTGCACCACTAAGGACAATGTATCGGCATAGCACCCTGCTGTGCTGTGTGGCGCCCTATCTTTGACACTGTGTCACTGTCTGCTAGTGAAGTGTCTGGCGCTGCGCGATCGAAGGGTCTGGCGCTGCGCGGTTGGGAACTTTGTGACGATGTTGGCACAGGTTCGAGGACTTTATCTTGGATGAGACGAAACGCAAGTGGCGCTGGCGGCGGCTGCACGACCCAGAGCACGACTTCTGGAAGGCAGTGGTCAATGGAGGCTACGGTGTGCGCCCGCGCAACCCCTGCCCTCGTAGCACTTTGGGTGTCTGGCCGGCCTGCTCAGCCACAGAGGCTGGCCTGCTTCCCGCCGGCACCGTCACTACATCCCCACATGAGAGACGATATGTATTTTACCACCAACCCAGAAAGTGGCGTTTGCTTTACACAATGCACCTGTGCAGTGCGAGGTCGAGGTCGGGGCTTAGCGCATGTCCTGCGCATTCGCGTCACCGTTTGCGCATGCGTATGTATTGCCACTTCCGGCTGATTTCCTCGCTTGCTTGGGCTGCGCACTGACGGTCCACCCATGTTCACCGGCGCGCAGCAATCATGATGACCTTCTGCTGGCAGCTCATGACGCCGCACTCGCTGCTGCCGTCGCTGCTGCCGCCGCTGTGGGTGTCGTGGGCGGCGTCAGGAAAGGGCGGCCCATACCAGAGCTTCCTGTTCAACCCCATCAGCTTTGCACTGATTGTCATGATCCCATCAAAGTTCGTGCCCGGCGCTTACTGGCGCTGGATTTGAGTGGCAGGGCGATGTCGTGCCTGATAAGAATGGCCGGGCACTGTAACTTCCACTGCAAGAGGCAGCGCACGGCATGCAGCACACGCCACTTGCCAAACACAGCCACATTCGACAAAGAGTTCACTGGTGCAGCACAGTTCGTCGAACCAAAAATGTCCTGCAGCATTACTGTACACATATGGAAGGGCAAATCTGGGCCGCCAATGCAGCAGCCCCGTTCCACCCGTGCCAGGCCTCAGGAACCCCGCTCCAATTTGCGCGCATCCGCTCCCTCCTCCTCCTCCTCCTCCTCCTCTTCCCCCGACTCGTCATCATCCTCCCCACCCTCCTCCGCATGCTGTGCAGACGCAGGGCGGTCCGCGTGCGCGGGGCGGTCCAGCCGCTCGGTGACCTCATGGTCGTCGTCCTCACTGTCGTCGTCATTACCGCGCCCGGCAGACGAGGACCCGAGCGTGTTGTGGAGCTCCGACATGAGCTCCTGCGCCGCGCAACACCAGTCCCGGTCCTTGTTATTGACATCCACACCAAACAAAGCAGGTTGGGAAGCTGGAAACGACCCTGCTATCACGCTCTTGCGCCGAGGAACCTTGCTCACATGGCACAGCACACTCATGGACAGAGGCTGCAAGGCAGACACGCCCGCATGTCCCACTTATGTACGGACGAGATGTCTTTTCACTGCAGGACGCGGCGCAGTTGCTATACATGATGCTTCATACGTGCAGGAGCAGTGTCCCCTCCTGGGGACACGCGCACGCACCGCCTCCCTGGACTTGAGCTCGCGCAGCCGCTCCTTGCGCTCTGCGGCCTCCTTGGGTCCCAGCCGCCGGCTCTTCCGCGCAGCCTTCCGCAATGTCTGCTCGCCGCACTCCCCGCACCACAGGTCAGCTATGACCCGACACTCGAGGCATGCCCGGTGCAGGTAGCATATTAAACCAGGGCACCCCCTCTTCTTTCCACGCATGCAAGCGAGTATCTGCGCTTGCAAAGGAGCAGGGCACGAGGCGGGCAGCACCTCAATGCGCCGCTGCAGGTCGCGCAGCTCGCGCTGCATGCGCTCCCCAGGCGCCTCATCCTGCACTGACTGCGCGTGCAGGACTGCGCGAGCACCCAGCAGCACCGCCGCGGCCGCCGCGGCGCCCAGCGCAAGGCCGCGCAGCGCGCCGCGCAGGCCGCCGCCGCCCTTGCCATCGCTTGGCCGCTCGCCTGTGCAAGTGGGGACCAGGCTGGGCTGCTTACAGACTGCCATAGCACACAAGCCAGTCTTGCATGCTGCCAGTAGGCATGCACTGCTGGACTGAGAATGCTCACCAGCATTGTCCTGGATGATCTGCAGCAGCTGTGCAGGCGTGCCGCCGACCACCGTCTGCCGCCGCGACACAGCCTCAGCCCTTGTTGCCGGTCCGCGGAGCTCGCTGGGCTGCAGATCCACTGAACAGCCTCACCTCGATGCACTTGCCAGACTTCCAGGCCTGCACGGTCGGCAGCGCCTGCACGCCCTGCTCCTGCGCCAGCTCCTGCACCAAAGAGTGGCTCCTCAGCACTACCAAACCTGCCGTGGCTGCGGCAAGGTGCGCCTTGCGAGCTCGAACTGTCTTGCGTACACCCTTAACGGACGTGCTCCCTTGCTTCAGCTTGCAGAAAACAGCACGCCATAGAACGCGTGAGCCAGGCGTCACCACTGCCCGCCTGCATAAGAGCTGAGCAGCCTGCTTATGCTTGTAAACTCGCTTGAGGGAGTGCGCACCGACGTGCCCTCCGCACCGACGTCCAACTCAGCAAACGTGACATGGTTGAACTGCGGCTTCCTGGACACCTCGCTCAAGAAGGGCCGCATCCGCTTGCAGGCGGCGCTCCAGGACTGCAACAGAGGTTGCATATTGAGAGACAAATTGCTATCGAGATGTGTAGCAAATTATGGACGCACAACGAAGGCAGGCAGCCGCCAGCGAAACATCAACAAAGGAAGGCGCACCGCGGAGTAGTGCACTATCAGCAGCCGGTCTCCCATCTTCCCAAGGACCTTGTCCCAGTGCGCACGGTTCTTGATGTTGATGGTGCGCCCCTTTAGCGTCTTCATGCGACGCTGCTTCCGGACCGCCATGTTGGCACACAGCTAACGCTCGCTTGGGAACTTCACGAACTGTGGCCTGACCAAGGAGGGTGGCTGCGCAAAGCAAAGTACAACATCTTGTAGGGCCGAGGGTTTGCACAGCTCTGCCAACAGCGTGCGTCGAGAGTGCAGTACTTTGCGCCGCCTCCATCCAGGCGAACCCAGGTATAGCTGTGAGCGTGCGCGCCAGCTGCAGCATCCGCCTGTCCGCTGTGCCCTAGAGAATAGATCTTCTGTGCAGAGCGTCAGCCTAAGGCAGCGCGTAGCGCGTGCACCAATGGCTGACGTGCTGGCCACCCAGGCTACCTGCTCCTCCAGCCTGGTGTCCGAAAGCGCCGACACAGGGGGCCTACGTGCCACGCTCGTGAACGTGCTCCTCGCTGGTAGGTCGCGCAGACTTGCGTGCTTGGTGTGCGCCTCCCACACACCTCAAAGAGGCTGAACAGCTTGGCTGTGCGCAGGCGCTGTCTTCCTGCTCTTTGAGTGGTTCCTGCTGAAGAGCCGGTGCGGAACTGTGGCGCCCCTCGCGCTCCTGTCCAATGCGGCGCCTCTTCTACGCCTTTTGTGCGCGCCTGAGGAAGAGTGGGGCAACACACCCGCCTAACGGCTGCGGCGGAGGCGCACAGGTGGCCGCGGGATTGGTTCGCGGCGCAGTTTGCAAAGGCGCAGCCGCTGCTGACCGCCCAGCAGCTGCGTGAGCGTGTGCTGGCCGCAAACTGCCGGCTTGTGGGTACCCTGCACCTGCTCATCCAGGTGAGGTCTTGGACGGGCTCCTGTGGAGACACCAGCCGCTCTGCAAGCAGGCCAGGGCAGAGTCTGGAGAAGACTTGTTGAACGAAGCGCCTGAAGAGGGCACTTTGCTGATTTACGGCGAGGGCAGTACGCTGGGTGCGTGCGCGAGCGTACTGGCGCGCTTGGGAGGCTCTCAGGCGCTGTGGGGCGGTGGTGAGGCCAGGGGAGGTTCTGGCAGCTTGCTGCGCGCTGGGCCGCGGCGGTTGGCTGAGTGCCGTGGGGTGCTGGCCAGGTGCCGCTGGCGGTGTACATCATATACTCGCCCAGCATCCTGGCGAACAAGCTGTACTCGCGGACAGCGGCTTCGGTCACCTTCTTGGCTATCTCAGCGGGTGGGGCGTCGGCTGGCTCTTGCCCGCATGTAGCTACAGTGCCTTCACCGCATGACCTGCGCCTCTGTAGCGCATACCTAGTAAGTTCGGCAATTCCTTATGTGGGTTCTTGAGAGTTCAAATTGGCCACAGGTTACTTCTTTTACGACCTCCTCGTATCCATATTCCGGTACGAGGGCATGGTGCGGACCCCAGCTGCATGCTCGCTCATCTGAAGAGCTGCCTGGCCTCCCGGTCTGCGCTTGGCACTGACAGTTGTCCTTTGGCAGGCATACCTAGTGCATGGCGCCTTCGCCTTCATACTGTACACGTACGGGGCACTGACCGGCGCGCTCGGCTAGTACGGTGTGTGCTCCCTCCTGGTGCCTGGACAGGTGTTAGCTATCATGCAAACAATCATGCAGAGCATGTGCGTCCTGTCGTGAGCATTTTGCAGTGCACTGACGTCTCTGGCTGCCGCAGGCGCGCTCTTCATTCTTTGGGAGTGCTCGACGCCCTTTGTCTACCTGCGCTGGTGCGCCGCTGCAGCATGCTGTGTGAATGCCCAGCCGCTCTGGCTCAGCGTCTGCATATGGCCTGTCACGTGCCATGCATGTGACTGCGCTGCCCTTTGGGGTGCGAGTCATCTGTGCATAAACTGCATCGACTGGTGAGCGACCACGCAGGTTCCTGTACAACATGGGGCAGGCCAAGAGCCGGGCCTACATCATCAACGGCCTGGCCATGCTCGCATCGTTCTTCATTTTCCGGAATGTGCTGGGCGTCGGTGCGCCCCCGTGCCGTGGTGGCATGGCTGTCCATGTGTAGGCGTGCATTTTGCCCAACCAGTCCTTACGTCTTGTTGAAGCTGCATGTAGTCCTCGGTCACGTGCACACGCATACTTAGCTGGCCTGCACGGCATCAAGCGGCGCAATCGGCGACAGCACCAGCAGAGCATCGGAGTCGTCCCGGTATGATTGTGCCCGGTGCGCGCGCGCAGCCATGTCCGTGGACTTCTGGCAGACGAGCGGGAGGGAGATGGCGCAGCCGAGCGTCGCGAACGGGCTCTCCCCGGCGGTGCTGTGGGTGTACAGGTGCGCCGACCTCAACTTTGCCAGCGCCAGGCGGCTGCAGCCAAGGTGCCACCCGGCACCGGTTGTGACGGCCTGCCGGCCGGGGGAGCTGACGCGGCGGCCGGGCGTGTAGGGTGTTCAACTGCTGCCTGAACGTGCTAAACTTCTTCTGGCTGTCCAAGATGGCCAGCGGCGCGCTGAAGGTGCGGCCGGCGCCTGCGGGGCCTGCGCTCGTTGACCGGCGGCGTCTGAAGCTCAGACTCTGAACCAGACCCTGGCTGCCAGACAGATGGCAGCGCGCGACAATGCGCTTCGGGTCGTGTGTCATTGAAATGACCGTCTGCTTGTTGCAAGTTTGGGCAAAGGTCCGACGCGGTGCAAACGACATGCCATGCGGTGGCGCAGGTGCTGGTGGGCGGGCGGGCAGTGAGCGCGACCGTTCGAGGGGACTCGTAGCCAGGCGTGGAGCCTGCAGCTACGACTGCGTTCAAGTGCGCGTGCATGAGCCAAACGCTCAAATCGGGCACAGGGCTCATGCATGCATACAGTGTAAACCACAGGGCGCATGCCGCCTGTGGTAGCTGAAGTTGGGTGGTAAGCCTGCTCGTGTGTCTGCAACGAGACAGTTGGTGCTTTAAAGCAAGCATCCTTCGTCAGACAGAGCCTCTCATGTTTGAACTTATATACTGAATTTAAGCGCAGTCACAAGGTGAAGTATTTGTGACCAACAGCTCAAGGGCAGCACACACACTGATGGGCAAGGCCTGTCCGAGCTGCTATGTAAGCGACAAGAGCTGCTTGACTGCAGCAGCAGGGTCCCCCGTCTTCACCAAGCTCTCGCCCACCAGGATCGCACCGCAGCCCGCCTCTTGCACAGTGCTGACATCGGCGGGCGTGAAAATGCCGCTCTCCCCAGCCATCACGAGCCCGCGCCGCTGCACCTGTTTGGAGTTCATGCCCATGTGTCAGCACATACAGCGCCAGCAATGTCACCTAACTGGGCGCACAACGAACAATTGCACCATTCACCATACCATACCAACTTAAAAAAAACTGACTGACTCAAGGTTGACATGCGACCAGCGCACCATCTGTCATCATCATTGCCTTCCAGGCACAAGTTCACACACCTACTTGTGGGCTTACGATAAACATGACAGCGATCGCCGTGCCAGGATAAAGTGCTTGTGTGCCAGCCGTCCAGACAGCACTGGGAATGCCCACCACCTCTTGAGCACGACACTCTCCTGTCCTGTCCAGCGGGGGCTGCTCGGCAACGGAGACCGGGTGCGCGCCTCCTGTCCGGCGGGGCTGGCCATGATGGCGCGCGTGTTGCCCAGGTCGACCGTGAAGTCCTCCAGGTTGCGGTTGTTGATGCCCAGCATGGCGTTGCCCAGGTCCAGCCGCAGCACGCGCTCCAGCTCTGCGCGCGCGCCCGCCGCGCCGCGCTGACTCAGACTGGCGCAAAAGCCCATATCGGCCCGCCGCTTGCGGCGACAGCCACCCGACACGCTGAGCGGCGCGAGAGCGCTCGCCAGGCACCGTCGCGGGTCGAGCACAGCAGCGGGAGCGCGTGCGTGCGGGCGTGCCGGGCGTGCGCACCCGCGACGGTGTGCACCTCGACCAGGATCTGCAGGCGAAGCTTCGCGGCGGACTTGAGCAGGTAGGCCAGGTCGGCGTTGGGCAGCACCGCTGCAATCAGCAGCGCGGCGTCGGCGCCCATCGCGCGCGCCTGCCCGCGCGCCCCGCCGTGAGGCGCTCCCGCACGGGCTTGCGGCGCGCCCGCGCACAGAGGCTGTCCTCGATGTCGGCGCAGCCCCTCAGCACACAGGCCAAGGACAGGCCAAAGCCAGTGCATTTCCCTTGCTGCAAGCAGGTGGAGAGCGCGGCGCCCCACGCGCGGCGGGCCCAGCACGTGAGCTCAGGCAGCAGAGGCGTGTGTGGGCCCTTGCCTTGAACAGCTGGTACGCCTCCACGATGAACTCCTTGCACAGCAGCGGGCAGGCCACGCCGGCGCCGCGGATGTCGGCCAGGAACTTGAAGCTGCCCTGGAAGTAGCGCGCGTCGGTGAGCACCGACAGGCACGCCGCGCCGCCCGCCTCGTACGCCTGCGCGATCTGCGCGCCGGCCCCGCGCAGCACGTCGGCCACAGGCGCAGCACCATGGCCCTGCTTGCGCCTAGAGGGCAGGGTTCTCGCGAGGCACATCCGGAACGTGAGCGCAGCCCACAGCTGCTGGGCGCGCGCGGGGCGCGGCGTGTCCGTGTGCAAAGTCGGCAAGCGCTGTCATCACGCGCCTTGCTTTACAGTTTGCTTCGGCGTCGCAGCGGGCGCGCGCGCAGTGGCACGGCCCGGCCGGGCGGCCGCCGGCGCACCCGCACGGCGTCAAAGTCGGGCTGCAGCACGCCGCGGCTGGGCGAGGCCTTCTTGACCTCCGCGATGAGCCCCGGCTTACCGGTGCGCTGCGCGGCGCCGCGCAGCGCGCCGATGAAGTCGCGCGGCGGCGGGGCCTGGCCGACCAGGATGCTGAGCTGCTGGATCGACTGCCGGTTGCGCATGTCCTCTATCTCGTTGGCCTTGAACCTGCGCCGTCGGCGCGCGCCACGCTGAGCAGCGTGTGGCAGCAGAAGAGCTTGTCAGTGCAGCCATATGACCGCGCCATGCCCGTCTTGCCACGGCACGGCTAGCGCGAGCAAGGAGCGCGGCTCACCACACAATCTCTTCCAGAATGTTGCGGGCCTTGCTCGCCTCTGCCATGGGCACCTCGAAGCCCACTATCCCGCAGCTGCGCAGCAGCAACCTCAGCCAGTTTGCGTGTCGCAGTGCGTGCTCGAGAAGAGCCACAAGGCAGCATTTGTGGTGTGCGCGCACGGCTGCCGGGCCTTGCCCTCTGGCGGCCTGCGCCGGATCATGACCTCCGGTTCGTTCGCGAGCTCGGCGGACTGCGCGGCCGCATGTGCAGCCACGCTCTGTCGCGCTGCGCGCCTCTGGACACAACCCCGGTGTGCGTGTACGCCACACCGCTCCTGGCCCAGCATCTGCATCCCGTCTGCCTCACAGCAGGCTTGCCTCGCCTTTAACGGTGACTTGCAAGCTTCAGATACAAGAATATACAGTCAGATGACTGACAAGCTTCCCCTGAGCGTTCTCTGCTGCTTCTGCTGAGCACCTGCTTCTTGATGTGCATTTGCCCACAAAAGAGAGCTACGGGGCACTCTCTTTTGTGCCTCCCGTAGTGTCCCGTACAGAGCACTTGCTTCCAGGCCTTTCCCCAGTGATGCACTCCAAGATCTATATATAGTGTGTCAAGCCATCACAGGCCTGCCATCAACGCCGGCCTGCATGGCGGAGGCTCAGCCACCGGCCGAGGACGCGCCTGCGGCCATCAGCCTGCGCGTCAAGACGCTCACGGGCGACGAACACGCGCTCACCGTCGCGCCAGACGTGCGCGCGAGCGCGTTTGCACTCTCCTATCGTGCCCGGAAACAAGACCGCGGCTGTTTGTGAGTGCTGGACTCCCCTTTAGTGCCTGGAAACAAGACAGTGGCTGTTTGTGAGTGCTGGATTCCCCTTCAGCGCCTGGAAACAAGACACGGCTGTGCGTGGGAGCGAGGGGCTCACTGGCTGCACGCGGCGCGCGCAGGCGCTCGTGTCTGATGTCAAGGCCAGGGTGTCCGAGGCGACCGGGATCCCCGTCCCGCAGCAGCGCCTCATCTTCCGCGGCCGCGTGCTGCGCGACGCCAACCGCATCACGGAGCACAGCGTGGAGGACGGCGCCTGCCTGCACCTCGTCATGGCGCCGCAGCCGCAGGAGCCGGCGCAGGCGCAGGCGCAGGCGCAGGCTCCTGCCATCCACCTGCCGCCGGGCGGCATCCCCAACATCGGCGCGGTGCGCCGCGACCAACACTTATCGTGGCTGGGGCTGCAGGCTCACGCGTGTCGCGCTGCTCTGCTGGAGCTTGGCGCCGCGCGTGCTGACAAGCTGTGCGCACCGCTGCAGATGATCGGGACGGTGCTCGGGTCCCTCGGGCTGCAGGGCGCCATCAACGTGCAGACGACGGTGCACGAAGGCGCGCCCAGTAGGTCCTCTGCACTTGCGGCGCACAGGCACCGCGCTCGCTCAGGCACCGCGCTTGCCGAGCTCAGGATAGCTAAGCTTTGCAAGCGCGAGCAAGGAGTGACCCGGCGCGCGCCGCGAGCGCGCGCGCTGACGGCGCCGCGCGCGCCGCGCGGCAGTCGTCGGCCCGCAGGAGCTGCCGCCGCACCTGCTGGAGAGCGTGACG
>JAABUV010005636.1_pt1 | contig 14154 bp, 25 predicted proteins | sample 5559971 | NCBI WGS metagenome assembly JAABUV01 (sample SAMN10711881, study PRJNA513362) | rock metagenome | isolation source: Antarctica rocks | place: Antarctica: Victoria Land, Knobhead nord | collected 2015-12-19
TCCTTGCCCGGCGCCGCAGGCGGCGGCGGCCACGCTCGCGGACTGCCTGCCCGTGCTCTACTTTAAGACGTCGCGCGAGGACGTCCCGCGCCTGGCGTCGGCGGGCCTGCAGGTGCCTCGCCCTTTCTTCCTGCGTGCGGCGCATGAGCGTCCTGCCGGCATGCTCTATAGCACGCGCACTTGCAGGCAGGGCGACGGCCACAGTGTACACTCCGCACAAAGTGCAGCAGCAGCAGCTGCGCTTTGGGGGCGAGGGGTGGTTCGGAGGCTGGCAGGGGCCGGCAACACGTTGCTGACATGGCACACGTGCGGGGCGAGCAGGCGGTGTTCCTGCTGATCATCCTGGTGGAGCAGCGCTGCCTGTACAGGCGCCACGGCGAGCGAAGCACTGGCGAGCCCGCCGACCGCGACGCGGGCGTGCCGCTGCTGGAGGCGGACGAGGCCGCCGCTGGCAACGGTGCGGCGCACAAGACTGAGGTTCTGGTCGTAGCGGGGGGGCGCTGACCCGCTCTGCGTCGCGGGGGCGCTCGCGGCGCTGGCGGCCGTGGGCACGACGTACAGCTAGGGTAGGTGGTACGGTTAGGGGGTCAGGGAGTAATAGGAGTTGGCATGGGGCATGCAGGCGCTGTCTCTGCCTCTGTGCGCGCGCGCGCTCATGTCGAATCTGGTCTCTGATTTATTTGGCAGCCAGGGGCGTGCCTGGGCTGGGCCTGGGCACAGCAGAGCCTTCCTTGCAGACTCCTGTGTTGCCTTGTAAGAGTTGGTAGTAGGCGCCAAGAGTTGATAGTCGGCGCCACTCGCACTTAGCTGCGCGTGCATCCCATGGGCTCATTGGCCATTCCTTGAAGTGTCACAACAGGTTGTCAGTGGCTTGGCTGCCATGCGCAACGGCGGTACTCGTGCAGGGTGTCATCTGCCGACGCCCTGCAAACACGTTGAGCTGGTTGTGAGAGCACATGTTGGCACAACACGTTGCTGGCGGGGTTGGTTGTGCCGGGATGTGACAGTGTAACGCATGCACCAGGCGAGGCACCTCATCCAACACATGCTCTGCGCACGCTGCTGCAAACATGCACACCCGCTGCCAACTCAAGCGGCAGCTAGAGGCTGCCCTGCGTGCCGACGGCGAGTGGAGTGGTTGCACGTGCAGGTCTCCGCAGAAGCCCGACTCTCCTAAGTTCCGCCGCCGACTGCAGTGGCGACACTGACGCTGCAGTGGCGACACTGACGATCACATGCCCCGCTTCCTGCGGCGCAGAACACAGTGTTGCGCGCTGTGCTGCACAGGGGGCTGAGCTGGCGCACGCTGTGTGCGAGGACTTGAGCGCTGGCCGCGCACCACCACACGCAGACAGCGTGGCCCCGCATGACGCGTGGCCGCCGACGCCTGAGACGCTGCGGGGCGGCAGGTGCGCCGCCGCTGCGCGCCGAGCGCGGCTGCGCCGCGCGCCTGGGCCTGTGCTGGGTGAGCCCGCTCATCGCGCGCGGCGCGGCGCGGCAGCTGGCCACCGCCGACCTGTTCGCGCTGCCAGCGGACCTGCGGCCGGCCGCGTGCGCGGCAGCGCTGTGGCGTGAGTGGACCGAGGTGGCACCCCTCAGGATAGGGTAGGGTGCCGCAGCTGCGGCAGCTTATACGGTCGCGGCCGCGCTTTGGGCCTGCCGTTTGTGAAACCCCGTCTCACAGCAGCTGCCAGGAGACAGCCGGAGGAGTGCTGCGGCCTCGGCAGTCGCGCCGTCTCGCTCTGCTGTTCGTGATGCCCCACTTCACAGCAGCTGCAAGGATACGGCCTCATGAGTGCTGCGGCCTCGGCAGTTGCGCCGGCTCGCTCTGCCAGGCCCGGCTGTCACCCTGCCGGACAGCTGCACCCGGCCGCCGCGGGCGCCGCAGGAGCGCGCCAGAGCGGCGGGCCGTGCGGCGGCCGGGCGCGCGGGGCCGGCGCGGCTGCTGGCCGCGCTCTGGCGCGCGTTCGGCGGCCCGTTCTTGCGCCTGGGCGGCCTGAAGCTGTGCAACGACGCGCTCAACTTTGCGGGCGCGCGCCCGACGGTGTTCATGCCAGGGCCGCGGCAGTCACGGGCTGCTGTGCAAGGCCGGCGGCGTGCACCCATGCTGCATGCGTGTCCCTCCTGGTCCAGCTACAGGCCAGCTGTCGCTCTGGCGCATGCCGCATTCCCTCGGCAAGCGCCATCAATCCAGCGCCCCGACTGGTCAACAGTCGGCCCGTGGCCACTCCTGATCCATGCGCGCTGCGCGCCCAGGGCCCCTGCTCCTCAGCGCGCTGCTGCAGCACCTGGGCGCCGCGTCCGGCGGCGAGCGCCCCGCCCGCCCCGGCCCTGCGCCGGGCGCGCCTGCGTGGCTGCCCGCGCTGGGCAGCGCGGCGTTCGGGTACTGGTGCGCGGCGCTGCTGGGCCTCACGTCAAGCAACCATGGGGTGGGGCCACGCCGGCCCGCTCTATGCCTAGCAGCTGGCAGCTGCCTTCAGATTCCTCCAAGCCAGTACACCACAGCAGCCAAGAGACAGGGTGCCCTGAAATGGTCTGAGTTTTCAAGGTGTGATGGGACACGCGCGTTCACGGCAGGGGTCATACATGAAAAGCAACCTTGTCACCCAGCGCGTCTGACGGTGCACGGTCTGCGAGCCCTGCAGGGCGGAGCGGGGCACCTGCGCCAGCGCGCCGGCGGACCACTTCTTCACGCACTCGCCGTCCAGCAGGTACGCCTCCAGCGCATCGCTGCCGGTTACCCATTGCAGTCAGTGGCCAGCTGGGCCGAGCGAGAGACCGGGCTGAGCTTTTAGAGAGGCACCCACAGCGGCCGCCGTGGAGCGTAGCCACATAGCCTTAGGCTGATATGCTCTGGTCAAGCACGCGGCGCAGTGCTACTCAGCAGCCTGGGACAGCGGCCAATCGCCAGGCTGCTTGACACACTGGGTGAAGTACACTACGAGCGTCGCAGAGAGGGAGATACGTGCATGCTGCTTGAAACAGTAACAACAAGGCAGAAGAGCTGCGCACCTGGAGGTGTAGTAGCGGTCAGAGCAGACCTCAAACACATAGTCGACTACAATGCTGCCCAGGCCGTGGCTCAACGCCACATCAAACAAGGCGTGCAGGCGCGATGCGTCATCGCCCGCTGCCGCTCCCGTCAGGCCCGCCGCGCGGCACTGCGTTTGCAAACGGTCCCACTTACGGATTCAGACAATGTACCAAAGCATAATTGAGAAAGCTGCAAAGGAGGCTGCGTCGGTCAGCTGCTCATGAAGTGCCAATGCCACTACAGAGCCTTGAGCATCAGCCCAAGCTGGCGGCCTGCCTGACTTGCACTGGCAGCACAAGCTACAAAGAGTACTGAGAGGCGGCAGCACGTGCCTGCAGGAAGAGCGTATGCAGCACGCGCTTCCCGTCGCCGCCGGCGCGGGCAAGCTCCCGCGGCGGCGTGTCCGCCAAGCGCTCAAGCACTGACATCACCTCCGCCATCTGCGGTCGGTGACGTGCGCACACACGCCCGCAAGCGGTAGGCTCCTGGCGCACTTCTGGCTTGTAAAGGCTAGCACATGATGTTAATCCTTTGGTATTTGCCTGGCCCTGCAGACTGATGCCGCAGCTACAGCCCGCCACCAGGCGCGGCAACGAGGTGGAGTCCTGGTCCGGACATTTTTCAGCTTTCCATGCATGTGAATGCTGGCCAAAACAGGCTCTTGTGCTCTGGCCAGCAGTAAGGTGGTGGTGTGGTAACAGTGCACTGCGCCGCCTGGACGTGGGCGTGGTAGCCGAGGTGTCTGCAGTATGGCAAGCATGCTGCGACAGCACAGCCACTACCATGCAACATGCGCGAATGCGACTCAGCAGCCGCAGCGCTTGCACTGCCAGCGTTCAGCACAGGGCTGGCAGCGCCGCACTGGGCAGGTAAGGTGCAACAGGACGTGCGCCAGGCAGGATCTGGCACTCGCGTGCGTGTGGGCGACGTCTCAGAGCAGGACGGTGTGGGCTCGAGCCTCAGGCAGCCTAACAGCTGACGCGCCGGCAGACAGCTCGAGCGAGGACGCCAGGTACTTAAATCTCAGAGTTGCATGGTCATGTGCGGTGCTCTGCACTTGCACTGGCTGAGGCTTTGAAGCTAGGAGGAACAGCGAGCCTCTCAGCATGCAAGCAAGCTTCAGCCCTAGGCTGCTTTGCTTCGCAGCCATCTTCTGTGCGCGCAATGGGAGACACTTTCCTTTCAGCGAAGCTACAGGGCGTGGCTGACACTGTGAGGACACTGCAGGGAAAAGGGGGACAGCAGCAGCGGCGGCGGCAAGTCCCTTGGCTTCTACTCAGGCCTGTGCGGCAACAAGGCGATTGCAGACGAGCAGCTGGAGAGCTTTTCTGAGTTCTCCAAGGTGTGCGTGTATCACTGCATGTACAAGTGTGTTGCTCAAAGTCACTGCACGCTCTCCCATCTACTGACACATCACCTGGAGTCCTGCCCAGGTGATGCACCAGGCCTCCGTGGCCTTCATCGCTGTGTCCGCCACCAACCTCATCCTCACTTTCTCTGAGGTGCGGACCTTACGGGGGGGTGAGAGCAGCTCATGCACTTCGCATGTTACGCTCTGATTACAAAAGCCTGGCCTGCCCCGCTGACAAATTGGGCGTGGGGCCAGTCTGGCGGCAAGCTGCTCACGCGACCGTTCTCCCTGCTGGGGAGTATCACGGTGCGCCTCGCTGGCTGACCTCCACCAAGCGCTGCGGGAAGCCGTCGACTTGACCTGCTGCAGCCAAAATCAAGATTCAATTTTCAAGGGCCGCTTATCTGCCTCTCATCTGCTCTGAGCAAGCTTGTGGCGTTGCAGCTCATCTGGCTCTCATCTGCTGTATGCAAGCTTGTGGCCTTGCTTGCTTGCGGCGCACTAAAGAGTCCCGAGGCGCCTAGGTTGGCAACTTTGCTTTCTGGCTGGACAGCCTGCTCGTGGCCGTCCTCGCCGAGTATGGGGCCCGCGCGTTCTACCAGGTCGCCCCCCACCACCGAGCTAGTTGAGGTGCACAGCTACTGTGCACCAGCCCGAGTCGCCGCTCGAGCCTGATCACGTGGGTGTGCATGTCGAACTCAATGGCAGCCTGTTGCTTAGCGCTTATGTGACCCTGCATCCGAAGGACTTTTTCAACACTGCGGCACCTGCAATTTTTACTCGTGCCTTCCCAAGCGCAAGTGCTAAGTGGCTGCCTGGAGGAGCATGCATTGCGTCAAGCTGCCATCCTCACTATGGCGGGGCCGCGGTCAGGTGTCCAAGAAAGAGAGCAAAAACAGGATACCACTGATATTTCAGGTGCGCTGTCGCTCTACTGTGACGCCCCACTAGCTTGGACCAGCCGGGTTGCGCAAGCAGCAGCAGCAGTGCCTGAAAGCGCGGCTGCTGTGCGCATGCGTGGAGTGCTGCAGCCACGCACACTCTTTTGCATTGGGAGTCACTGGTCACGCGAAACGTGACTGCACTGCCTTGATGTGTGCAAGTGTGGACCGGTGTACAAACACAGGGCAGCGTTAGGGTGCTGGCAGATGCGGCCCATGATGTGTGCCCGCCTGCAGGGCATCGGCCGGCTCACGCTGTCGTTCCAGCAGCTCGCGGTCGCGGCCATGAGCATCGGCGCCATCCACACGCTCCAGGCCGCCTCCGTGCACCCGCCCATCACCCGCCTGGCTTCCGGGCTCTTCTTCCTCATCGGCGGTACGCCCCCGTCCTGCGCATCCAGCCTGGCACCCTGGTTCCAGGCCCTGGTGCGAGTGCCGGCCCTGCGCAGGAGTGCGCGCGCTTGCGCTGGCATGGCTGGTGCGCAGCCACGGCGGCGACATGGACGACGGCGAGCTGCCGGCCATGATCGAGATGGTGAAGACCGGCCGCGGAAACCGCGTGGAGCGCTTTGCCGTGAAGCTGGTCCTGGGTGAGCACCTGGCCCGGCCCTGCCTCTTGCGCAATCCGGCAGGGCTATGCTATCATGAGTGCAAAGACAGGAAGAGGCTGTGCGGAAGCGGGCAGCTGCTTGCAAGCACTGAGCGCATGCAGCTGGGTGCGGTCACCAGCTTGCCACTGCTGTGCCACACTTTGGCTGTCTCATCAAGGCGCCAAGGTGGCGAGCCACCAGTGCATGGCGAGCACATTGGTCCTCATCCAACGCATGCAGCCCGTGTTGGCTGTGTAACACTGGCCAGCTGGGAGGTGCCTGGGCGGGAGGCTATGTCATACTCAAGTGGCACTGATGCTGTGTCATGCAGGCCACATCCTGGCGTTCGACGCGCCGAAGGACAGCAAGCAGCAGGTGCGGTGCGGTGGCCATGCGGCCAGTTGATGTATGCTGCTTTGCTGCATGCCAAGACGTAGGCGAGGAGTGCTGCCCGTCTGTATGACTGTTCGTGCACGCTCAAGGGCCTGGGGGTTGCACTGTGTCACACGCGGGCGCAGTTACTCACCACACGGTTGCAAGCCATGCTGTAGAAGTGCCCCCCCAAAAAATCAAGCCTTTATTACGCGTTGTTGTGCAGAATGGCAGCAGCAGCGAGAATGGCGCCGGCCAGGAGGCTAGCTCGTCTGGTGACAAGGCTGAAGGGGCGGAGGAGTACGAGTTTACAGGTGCCGTACGACGCGTTGTAACTGAATGCTTGGATACATGGTGTGTGCAGGATGCGCAAAGCCGTGCATGGTCCTTCACTCTGATTGCCTCGTGTCCATGTGTATGATCTGCATCGCTGTGCTAGACATCGAAGATCTCTGTGTTTACCGCTTGTGGGGGTGCAGGCGGGGAGGCGCAGCTGCTGCGCATCGCAGTGGATGCCATGCACACCTGCGGGCTGGCTATGGCCATCCAGGGCCTGGCGACGGGGCTGCTGGGTGCGCAACAGCCTGCGCTGCAGCAGAGTGGAAGCCTCCAGGCAGTGTCAGGTGTACATACACAAAAAAGAATCTTTACGCGCAGCTTGTCAAGAGCCAGATGGATGCGCGCTAGCAGGATGTAAGCTAACGTGGGGATGCACAGCCGGCTTGAGATAGGCAGGCGGGGTGTGGCCATGGGTCTGGCCGTGCTGTGTGCTGAGCGGTTTTGGCATGCGCAGGTTTGGCGCATGGGCTCAACGGCAGCGTTACCAACGCCTTCAACATGGTGCGGCGCTCATGAAGCTCGGGAGAGCAGTCAGTTCCGCTCAAGTTCAAACTGCACCTTACCAAGGCCGCGCAGTGTTTGCCTTAGCTATGCGCACCGCCAATCACCTGGCATTGCTGTTGAGCGGCCCTGACGCGCTTGTTCGTTTACGCGCTGGTGTTGCAACAACGTGCGGCTATCCACGGCCCGCCCTCCCACCAGCTGCGCGGCACAGCGGGCGGCCGCGCGCGCAGGGTTACAACGGCATCAGCAAGGGCCTGATGGCCTCGTTCATCTTTAGCGCGTCCGAGCGCTTCGACCGCGCGGTGGCGGAGCCGGGCGACAACATCACCAACCTGCTGAAGGGCCTGAGCAAGGAGGAGGGCCTGGGCAAGCTGTTTGCGCAGCTCAGCACGCTCGCGTGGGCCGTGGCCGCGTCGCAGGCGCGCCCATGCCAACGCAGAGCAGCAAGAGCGCGGACTGTGTGCTGATTGGCTGCATGTTGCTTGTGAACTGGAAGTCGAGCGGATAGTCGTGGCAATATAATAGCTGCCACTAAAGACTGTTTGGCCGAAAGCTGGCATGAGGCCAGGCAGAGCTCTCAAGCGTGGATGCTGACACGCAGGTGTTGCAGACGGTGGTACCCTTCCTGAAGGACAGCACGGCTGCAAACATGGCTCTCAGTGCTGGCGTGGGCCCCATCGCCAAGGCGCTGACGATCGTGCAGAACGCTCTTGTGGGCTTTGGTTAAATGCAATTCGTGCTGTGTTTTAGCAATTCTTTTCACACTTGAAAATTGCGTGTTTCAGGTGTATGCTGATGGTGCCCCAATGTACAATCATGCTGCGTGAACGTGTGTGCGAGCCGAGGTACCTGAGCACGGCTCTGTATAGGAGTGCAGGCACTACAATTTTTGGAAGGTGGCCTGAAATGAATGAATGACTTACAGCCGGCTGTCAGCGAACTCTGGCTGAAAAGGTGGAAAGCTGGTATGGCTGGAATGAAATGGCCAGAAGCTACTCCATCTGGAAAGAATTGAGGGGACTGCAGGCCCTCAGGTCAGGGGTGCGTTACACATCTTATAAGAACATGCATGGTGACGCGTCTGCCATTGAGTGCAATGTGCATAAGCTAGTTCGCTCAAATTTGCTAGCGCCAGGTGCAGCGTGTCCTCTGTCCAGCTGAGTTTGTGTGGTGTAGAAAGACGGCCTCAAGGACTTCTCATCTCTGTATAGTGTCTGGCTACAGGCACTGCTCTTGTCTCCGCGCACCACTTGCGAACCAGCGCCGCGCGCATGCAAGAGCAATGGTGCGGTGCAGCTAGGGATGTCACTGCGTTCCGCCTGCAAGGAAAAGCGTCCAAGCATGGAGCAATCATGGAGCACTGCATGTGAAGTGCCGGCGGTGGCTGCACTCACTGGTGTGGCGTTTGCCGCCCAACTAATGCATGCTCACTTCTTTCACGGCATGCTCTGCCAACCCGCCGCAGGAGCACCTGTTCACGCTGGGCGAGGGCCTGGGCACGGGCGCGCCCGTGTTCGCCTGGAGCGGCCGCGGCGAGCTGCTGGCAGGGGCCGGGCAGCCGCGCGCTGTGCTGATCTTCGCGCGCGGCGGCGACCTGCTGGACACGCTCGAGCTGCCCGGCCCCGAGTTCCCCTTCAGCGACAGGCTGCCGTCCGCGCGCCAGCTGCAGGCGCTGCCGCAGCCTGCCCACTGCTGCTGTTCGGTTTCCCTGTCAGCCCAGCCCCGCGGCCGACCTTCCAGCTGGGGACATCCAGACACGCTTGCGCTGCTCGGCCCCGGCTGTCCCAGCAGCAGCTGGCACACCAGGGGCGGGCACAGGGGTCGCGTGTCCTCTGCAGCTGGGGGCGGCGAGGTTGCTGCCCCAAGCTGCTGCCGCAGCCGTGTGCACTCCTTGTGGCAGCTGGGGTCGAGGGAGGTGCGAGACCTGTTAGCGGCGCACGCAGCCAGGCGCTCCAGAGGGAGCACCTTCATTTGCTGTGTGGTAAAGGTGCTTGGTGACAAGCTTTGATGCCAGGCAGGGTGTCCGCAACGCGCAGTGGGCGCCAGACGAGCAGCGCCTCGCGATCCTGCCGCGCGGACAAGCCTTCGCCTTGGTCTATGACGCGGCGGAGCGCGAGCTCTGCCGCTTGCCTGTCTGCCGCTCTGTGCGCCCCACTCTCTGCGGTGGCTATGCACTCTGCATGGCAGACCAGCACGCGCAGAGCGTGAAATAGCTGCCATACAATGCTGCAAGCTCTCAAGCCGGGAGGCGCGGTCCAGGCGACGCCACGCTGCGCCACGCGCAGGGCAGCGAGGCCGCGCGGCTGGCCTGGGCGCGTGATGGCGCGCTGCTGGCGCTGTGCGACGCGCGCGGCGGCCTGGCGCTGCATGACGCGGCCACGGGCGGCCGCCTGGCGGTGCTGGACCGGCACGCGCGCGGCGTCACCTGCGCGGGCTGGGGCGCGGGCGGCTGCCTGGCGCTGGGCGGCCGCGACTGCCAGGTGCGCGCCCCCGCTCGTGACATCAGCTGGACGGGGCCTGGGACCCAAGGCAATGAGCGGCCTGCAGGCTGGCCGGTCAGCGAAGCTGGTTTGCTCCGACGGATCGGCACGTTCATGGACACGCTGATCCCACTCCTTTTGCGATGGTGCCGCACCTGGCAGGAGCTACTGTGATACTGTGAATGTGTGCAGCTGATTGGATGAGTGGCGTCCTTCAGACTGTCACTGTACCATGTCAAGGTCACTAGCCTGGTTGTCTGCTTGGGTGCAGGTCAGTGTGAGCGAGGGCGGGGCGGCTGACGTGCACCGCGCCTGGGACGTGCGCGGCGAGCCGCGCGAGCTGGCCTTCCGCGAGCGCGACGGCGATGCCGCCGGCGCTGTGTCCGTCAATGTGGCCGGCCGCAGCATCTGGGTTTTCGAGGCGCGCGCCCTTGATATGTTTCGTGTCTGCATGTCTTATATGTGGCTCAGTAAGACCTGCAGATTACCAAGCAATTCATATCCATGTGTGACAACGCGTGCATGGGAGCATGCACGGGGATGAATCATCCTGCTGCTGCAGCTGGGCAGCGTGGCTCGCGGCGCAAGGCGCAACAAGCCCCGGTACACAGCCAAGGCATGCCAAGGTCAGGTGTCCACACATTTTCTTTTATTCTTTCATATGTGCACAATGATATGCGCCCAAAGAAGAAAACGCGCAGCGTTGCAGTTGGGCTGCGAGGCGCGCGGCGCGGCTGCGGCGGTCGACGACGCGGCGGCGCCGCAGGAGCTGCGCTTCGCAGACAGCCGCGGCCTGGTGGCGCGCCATGCCTGGCTGCCCGGCGGGCGGCTGCTTGTTGGCTTCAGCACGGGTGGGCGCCCTTCACCCATGCAGCGGATCTCGTGGCTCGCAGCGCCCGCAGCTGGACCCCAGCTCCTAGGCCTCTGCGCAGGCATCAGGCGCACATGAGAACAACGACCTGTCCAGCTCCATTGCAACAGGGGCTGCTCGCCATGACACCCTGCCGCCCTTCAGCCTGGCTGTGCCGCATCTCTGACGAGCCGATGCGTCATATGCGTGGCGGCCTCCCCCAGCCACCGCTCCAGGGGTTGGTGTATTCGCAGAGAGAGGCTGGCGAGTTGGCTCCTGTATGCAGGGAGCGTGACGCTGCTCGCCGCCGGCGGCCCTGTCCCAGGCCATGAGCTGTCGGCGCACAAGCTGCTGGAGGCGGGCATGGCGGACATGGCGCTCTCCCCGGACGGCTCGCTCGCGGGTGCGCTCTGCCGACTGCGTGTGACGCCGCACACTCATCCCGCAAGTCGCTTGCCTGGCGCTGCTCCTGGTGTGTCATCTCGGGCTGAGCCGCAGCTTGACTAGGGGTCCAGATGGCCAAACAGCACTGTGGCACAATATGCACCATGCGCATGCCACACTCATCAAGCCTTCGTTCCGTAGTGAACGCAGCGGCCGAATGGTGTCCGACCCTTATACACCACAAACCAAGGATGCGCCTCATACCTTCTCTCCCTCACCACACCCGGGTCAGCCGTCGAACTTGGGCTAGCCAAACAACCTCCTCCTGCACCACCCTGTGCCGGGCCCCCGTGCTGTCCCAGTGGGCCACAGGCATGCTCGGCGCACAAGCATGCGGCCGGCTGCGGTGGGCTCCCCGAGGTGGGCTGCCCTGCGGCGTCACCCTGCAGCACACTCGCGCATCGTACCCCTCACTCAGCCCACCAGCATGGTGCCCACGCCCTCATCGGTGAGCAGCTCCAGCAGCAGCGAGTGCTCCTGGCGGCCGTCGATGATGTGCGTCGCGCGCACGCCCTGCGCCAGGCACCGCACGCAGCACTCCACCCTGCGCGGCCGCGGCCCCGCCGCGCCTCACATCCGGCTCCGTCAGCGGGCTGCGCTGCTGGACTTGTCAGGTGTTTGGCTCTCAGGCACGCATCCCCTCACCTTCTTATTTACCTGCTTACAGCTGCTCAGGCACGGACCGCTCCTGACATTGGGATGCTGCGAGTGTGAAGGCAACGGCGCCCCCGGCTGTCACACGCCCTCATTGCCCGCCTGCTACACGCCGCACGCCTGCGTAAGACTTGGTGCAGTCCATGCACGATGCCAAACGGCAGCCGCGCGCTTGGGGAGCATGCCGCTGGCAATGACCCTGCCCCAACCCAAAGCCGCGCACTTGGGGATCATGCCGCCGGCGATTACGCCCTCTGCGACCAGGTTGCGCGTCTGCCGGATGCTCAGCTCGGCAAACTTGGTGGCCACATCGTTCTTGTCGCGCAGCACGCCCGGCACGTCCGTCATCAGGATCAGCTTCTCGGCCTGCAGCGCCGCCGCGATCTGCGCGCGCGCATCAGGCTTAGGATTAGGTTAGGGTAGGGGCCTGACGCCTACCCTCTACACTATGCTGCGCCGCGCCCGGGTACATCGCATCCGCTCGTGCTCCGCGCGCCCTTGCTCGCAGGCGACGAGGCTCTTATTCACACAAGGCTCGCGCTTGCTGTACGCACACGCCACGTGTGCCATGTTTTTTGGCTACATCCTCGGTCAGGCCCCGAGCCCGCGCGCTCTGCAGAACAGCTGCACGCGCGTCCCTGTCCTACCCTGTCTCCCGCGCACCCAGGCTGCAAGCCGAGCACCGCCCAAACCCATTCCGCCCGCACTTGGGCTCCGCCCGCACTTTGAAAGTCTGCTTGCAGGCGGGCCGGGCGCGCGCGCGCCTCGCCGGCGGCAATGTCGGCGTTGACGTTGAGCGACTGGCCGGAGTGGTCGGCGGCCACGCTGGCGACGACGGGGATGTAGCCGTCGTTGACCAGCGTGCGCAGCAGCGCCGTGTCCACGCTCGTGATGTCGCCTGCCGCCGCGCCGCCGCCCCCAGCCCCTCACCAGGCACGTCAGGGGCCCTCTGTGCCAACTAACGAAGCATCCCGGCCTGCATGGCGTGCTGGTGTCACCGCCATTTGTGCTCCCCCTCTTGAGGCGACTAGACTCAGCTTCCTGCACTGCCATGTGCCGGGCCAGCTTTGCTGCCTGTGTACCGGCAACAAGCTGGCGCGACTCTTCAAGCACGCAGAAGTTGTCCGACGATTGCTCGCCGGGCGCGGGCGGGACGCGCCCACAAAGCCGATCTCGGCCTCGACCATCTGCCGCGCGCGCAGGATGCTGCTGTCCTTGCCGCAGAGGCCCACGGCCTGCCCACCCGCGCTCTGGATGAGCGTCACCAGGCCCTTGTTCACGCGCCCGCCCAGCACCATCTCCACCACATCCATGGTCGGGCCTGCGCGGCCGCGCTGCGAGTGTCTGCATTTTGTTTGTCTTATGTCAAGATATTGCCTTGCTCGCACCGATCTGCCTCCGCCCCGTCCATAGTCGAGAGCCTGTGCGGCTGTCCTATTAAGTGCGATCTGCATGCCAGGGCTACACGTCTGCGGGACTGGTCTCACGAAAGATCGACGCGCGCCCGCTAGATAACACTTCGACCCAGTGGCGGGCGCTAGTCACGGCGGGCGCTGATGCTCAACATTCTCGCATGTCTCTGCATGCTATCAGCATGCTGAACCGCGCAGAACCCGAATGCAGCGCTGTGTGCAGCGTGCCCGCCTGCGGAGCCGCACTCAGCACGCATAAACCGCCGCCTCTCACGCTGACGCGGCAGCGGTCAGACCCTGCCTGCCCGCCTGTCCAGCATTAGGTGCACGTGCTGGGCAGCGAGACTCTCCTCCGCGCACCAGTGCACACCACGCACGGCGCCAGAGATGTGGGCGCTGCCGCACGGCGCACCGTCCGTGACACGCAGGCCGTTCTTGAACTGCGCCTCGATGCCCAGCTTGTTGAGCCAGATGTTGATCTCTGGGCCGCCGCCGTGCACGAGCACTGGCCTGATGCCCACCGTGGAGAGGAGCACCAGGTCATTGATCACGCCTTGCTGTGCGCGCCGCGCACCCGCACGTTAGGCGCCGGGTGTTGTGTGCTGACACAACGAGAGTAAGCGCATGTCAGATTGCAAGCGACTGCATGCTGTGGGGTGAAAGCAGGCCTTGATGCGCTGCGCATGCCCGCGGACAGTGCTAGTGCCGCTGGCGAGCTGGCTTGCGGTGGTCAGCATTGCGCGTGAGTGGGACGGAAAGTTAGGATGCGTCATCGTGACATGCAATGCATGCAGCGCTGTACTTGTCCTGGCGGACACTGTCGCACGCAATGCGATATGGGCACAATAGTGCCCATATGCACGCATGCCTGACGCAATACCAAACCCCTAGCAAGCCTCTCCACGCCGTCCAGTCGTATAAGTCCCGGGTCTGAAACCAAGACAGGGAAAGGGGAGAGCGAAGTGGCACCTGGCAGTCAGGCACTTGTCAGAGCCGGGACACTGCCAAGCATGCTTTCTGAGGTGTCCTGTCTGAGGCGCACCCCCGCCGCAAGCTGCGGGCTACAGGCTTTCGTCCGTTACTCCAACCCGCGCGTCTTGCCAGTGCCACATGGAGCAGGGAAGGCAAAGGGGGCGCTGCACCTTCAGAGTGGGGTCCTTCATCGCGGCGCCGCCGTACTTTA
>JAABUV010005638.1_pt1 | contig 14150 bp, 10 predicted proteins | sample 5559971 | NCBI WGS metagenome assembly JAABUV01 (sample SAMN10711881, study PRJNA513362) | rock metagenome | isolation source: Antarctica rocks | place: Antarctica: Victoria Land, Knobhead nord | collected 2015-12-19
CGATGGCGGAGTTCCACGCCATCGGCGCCTGCGGCATCGTGATGGACGTGCGCACCGGCGAGGTCGTCGCCATGGTCAGCCTGCCCGACTACGACGCCAACAAGGCCGGCGAGGCCACGGACGCGCAACGCTTCAACCGCGCGGTGACGGGCATGTACGAGCCCGGCAGCACGTTCAAGCTGCAAACGGCCGCCATGGCGCTGGATTCGGGTGCGGCGCAGCTTTGGAGCTCGTTCGACGCCTCGCACGACATCAAGATCGGCCGCTTCACCATCAAGGACTTCGAGGGCAAGCACCGCGTGCTCGAACTGCCGGAGGTCATCGCCTACTCCAGCAACCTGGGCGCCGCGCACATGGCGCAGCAGGTCGGCACGGAGCGGCAGCGGTCCTGGCTGCAGGCGATGGGCATGTTCACCCGCGTCGGCATCGAGCTGCCGGAGCAGGGCCAGCCGATCGTGCAGCCGGCGGCGAGCTGGAAAGAGGTCGCGACCTTGACCGTGGGCTTCGGCCACGGCATCGCCGTCTCGCCGCTGCACGTGGTGCGTGGCACGGCGGTGCTGGCCAACGGCGGCATGATGCTGCACCCGACTATTTTGGACGTGGACGGGCCGCCTGCCGACGAGCACCGGATCATGCGCCAGTCGACGTCGGACACGCTGCGCAAGCTGATGCGGCTGGTGGTGACGGACGGCTATGGCAAGCCGGCGGACGTGCCGGGCTACTTCGTGGGCGGCAAGACCGGCACCGCGGAGAAGACCATGGGGCACGGCTACCGCAGGCACGCGAACGTCAGCGCCTTCATGAGCGTGTTCCCGATGAACGCGCCGCGCTACGCCGTTTATTTCATGCTGGACGAGCCGAAGGGCAATGCCAGCACCGCCGGCTACTCGACCGCCGGCGCGGTGAGCGCGCCGGGCGCGGGCCGCCTGATCGCGCGGATCGCGCCGATGCTGGGACTGATGCCCGAGACGGCGACGGAGGCGGCGACGCAGGCGACGCTTGCCATGCCGCTGCGGCCGGGCCGGCCTGCGGGCTGGCGGACGCCGGAGGACGCGATGGCGGCGCGCCCGCCCGCGCATCAGCCGGTGCCGGCCACGGTGACTGCCCCACGTGAGCCCACGCTTCCGCGCCAGGAAGCCGGGCCGGTCGTCACCTCCGTTGCGGCTCGCTGACATGCTGCAGCGTACTGGGACCGCTTCGCCGCCAGGCTTGCCAATGGGCGTCACCGGCATGACGGCCGACAGCCGCGCGGTCCGGCCCGGCATGCTGTATGCGGCCTTGCCGGGCACCCGCGCCGACGGTCGCGCCTTCATCTCCGACGCCGTGGCGCGGGGCGCTGCCGCCGTGCTGGCACCGGTTGGCACGGCTTGGCCCGTGGGCGTCCCGGTCCGCCCGATGATCCTCGACGCCGAGCCCCGCCGCGCGCTGGCCCGGCTCGCCGCGATGCAGGCGGGTCCGCAGCCGGAGCGGATCGTCGCTGTCACCGGCACCAATGGCAAGACCAGCACCGCCGAGTTCCTGCGCCAAATCCTGGCGGGCAGCGGGGTGGAGGCGGCGAGCCTCGGCACGCTCGGGTTGATCACCCGGACGAGCCAGGGCTGCCCTGGCCTCACGACCCCCGACCCGGTGGAACTCGCGGAGACGCTGGCGGCGCTCGCCCGCGACGGTGCGCAGGCGGTGGCGCTGGAGGCGTCGTCGCACGGGCTTGACCAGTTCCGGCTGGACGGCGTGCGGCTGGCGGCGGCCGGGTTCAGCAACCTGACGCGGGACCACCTGGACTACCACGGCACCATGGAGGCGTATCGCGCCGCGAAGCTCCGGCTGTTCGACGCGCTACTCCCCGCGGGCGCCCCGGCCGTCGCCAGCGCGTCGCTGGATGCGGCGACCATGGATGCGCTGCGCGGCATCGCGGCCCGGCGCGGTTTGGCGCTGCACCGGGTCGGCGAGGACGGTGACCTGCTGCGCCTGTTGCGCGCCACTCCGCAGCCCGGCGGGCAGGTGCTCGAAATCGACGCGGGCGGCGTCCGGCGTGAGGCCGTTCTGGCGTTGCCGGGGCGGTTCCAGGCGGACAACGCACTGCTCGCGGCCGGGCTGGCGATCGTGACGGGCACGGCCGACGCATTGGACCGGCTCCCGGCGCTGCGGGGCGTCCGCGGCCGTATGGAGCTGGCGGCGACGCTGCCCAACGGCGCAGCGGTCTATGTCGACTACGCCCACACGCCTGACGCGCTGGACCGGCTGCTGTCCGCCCTGCGCCCGCACACGGCCGGGCGGCTGCATGTAGTGTTCGGCGCCGGCGGGGACCGCGACCCCGGCAAGCGCCCATTGATGGGCGTCGCCGCACGGGCGGCCGACCGCGCCATCGTCACCGACGACAACCCGCGCAGCGAGGACCCGGCCGCGATCCGCCGCGCCATCCTGGCCGCCCTGCCCGGCGCCGTCGAGACCGGCGACCGCGCCGCCGCCATTGCCGCCGCCATGGACGGCCTGGCGCCCGGCGACGTGCTGGTCGTCGCGGGCAAGGGGCACGAACAGGGCCAAGCCGTCGGCGGGACCGTCCTGCCGTTCGACGACGCCAGCATCGTGCGCGGCCTGCTATGACGGCGCTCTGGACCGCCGCCACGCTGCGGGTCGCGACGGGCGGGGCATTGCTGACGCCATTCGACGCCACAGGCGTGTCGATCGACAGCCGCACGCTCCGGCCCGGCGACCTGTTCGTAGCGCTGCGAGGCGATGCGGACGGCCATGCCTTCGTGCTGGACGCGCTGGCCCGCGGCGCGGCCGGCGCGATGGTCCACTGTACGGAGGGGCTGCCCAGCGACGCGCCGTTGCTGGTCGTGCAGGACACGCTGGCCGGGTTGCACGCCCTAGGCCGCGCGGGCCGGGGGCGCTTCACCGGCAAGATGGTCGCCGTCACTGGCAGCGTCGGCAAAACCACGACCAAGGAAATGCTGCGGACGGCCCTCGCGTCCTTCGGCCCGACCCATGCGGCCGAGGCGTCCCACAACAACCATTGGGGTGTGCCGCTGACCCTTGCGCGCCTGCCGCCCGGCGCGGCGTTCTGCGTGGCCGAAATCGGCATGAACCACGCGGGCGAGATCGCGCCGCTGGCGCTGCTCGCCGCCCCGCATGTCGCAGTCATTACTGCGGTCGCCAGCGCGCATATCGGCCACCTGAGCAGCCTCGAAGCGATCGCCGACGAGAAAGCCGCGGTCCTTCAGGGTTTGGAACCCGGCGGCGCCGCGGTCCTGCCCGGTGATGGCCCATTTCTTAGGCGGCTGGCCAAGGCAGCGCCCGGCCGCGTGCTGACATTCGGCAGCGCAGAGGGCGTGGACGCGCGCCTGCTACATGTTAATCCGGTGCGGGCCAGCATCCTCGCCCAAGACGTCGAGTTCCCGCTCGCGGCGCCGGGCGCGCACATGGCGCTCAACGCCGTCGCCGCCCTGGCCGCCTGTGCGGCGCTGGGCCTGGACGCGGCCCTTGCCGCGGAGGCGCTCGCGGCGTTCCGGCCCATGGCCGGCCGAGGCGTGCAGCGCCCGGTCCGCAACGGCGACATCCTGTTGCTCGACGAGAGCTACAACGCCTCGTCGGCCTCCGTCCGTGCTGCGTTGGGCGTGCTCGCGGCGTTGCCGGGCCGGCGCGTCGCGGTGCTCGGCGACATGCTGGAGCTTGGCGAGTTCGGCCCCGCGGAGCACGCCGGCTTGGCCCACGACGTCGCCGCCAGCGCCGACCTGCTCTATGCCTGCGGCCCATTGATGCGGCACTTGTACGACGGCGTGCCGGGCCATGCCCGCGGCGCGCACGTGCGGGACAGCGCAGCCTTGGCGCCCCTGGTTGCAGCCGCGGTCCGGCCCGGCGACGCCGTGTTGGTCAAAGGCAGCCTTGGCAGCCGTATGCGCCTTATTGTCACCGCGCTTGAAGACTATCCGCCCGAAGGCCAGGCTGGGAGCGCAGCGAGTTCCGATGTCCCAGGCGGCGCTTCCGCGCTGGGAACTGCGCGGGCTCCGCAGCAGGCGGAGGGCGCACCTTGATGTTTGTCTACCTTTCCCGCCTGTCCGCCGACCAGTTCATCCTGGCGAACCTTTTCCGCTACATCACGTTCCGCGCCGGTGCTGCGTGCCTCACGTCGCTGTTCATCAGCTTCCTGCTGGGTCCGATGGTCATACGCTGGCTCGGCTCCGTGCAGAATGGCGGCCAGCCCATTCGGCTCGACGGACCCGCCCGGCACCTGCTTGAGAAGAAGGGCACGCCCACCATGGGCGGCGTGCTCATCCTGCTGTCGCTCACCGCGTCGACGCTGCTCTGGACCGATTTCCGCAACGGCTACGTGTGGGCGGTGCTGTTGCTGACACTCGGCTACGGCGTCATCGGCTTTCTTGACGACTTCCTGAAGCTGTCCCGCCGCAACACCAAGGGCGTCTCGGCGCGGGGCAAGCTGGTCGCGCAGGTGCTGCTCGGCCTCGGCTGCGCCATCTGGATCACGTCGTTGACCAGGGAGCCGCTGGGCACTTCGCTGACCATTCCGGTGTTTAAGGAGGTGCTGATCCCGTTCGGCCTGCTGTTCCCGGTGGTCGGCATGGTCGTGATGGTCGGCAGCTCGAACGCGGTCAACCTGACGGACGGGCTGGACGGCCTCGCGATCGTGCCGACGATCATCGCCGCCGCGGTGTTCGCGCTGATCTCCTACCTCGTCGGCAACCGGGTGTTTGCCGACTACCTGCAGCTCCATCCGGTGCCGGGCGTCGGCGAGCTGGGCGTGTTCCTCGCGGCGCTGGTCGGCGCGGGGCTGGGCTTCCTGTGGTTCAACGCCCCGCCGGCGGCGGTGTTCATGGGCGACACCGGCAGCCTCGCCCTGGGCGGCGCACTAGGCGCGGTGGCCGTGGCGACGAAGCACGAGATCGTGCTGGGCATCGTCGGCGGGCTGTTCGTCGTCGAGACGGTCAGCGTCATTATTCAAGTGTTCTGGTTCAAGCGCACCGGGCGGCGCGTGTTCCTGATGGCGCCGCTGCACCACCACTACGAGAAGAAGGGCTGGTCGGAGCCGACGATCGTGATCCGGTTCTGGATCGTCTCGATGATCCTGGCGCTGGTGGGCCTGGCCACCTTGAAGATACGATGAGCACGCGCAAACCACTCGGTTCCAGACAAGCGGCTCCGCTTGGCTTCGCAGCGTTTCCCCCCACGCTGTTCGCCGGCCGACGCTTTGCCGTGGTTGGCCTTGGCCGCAACGGGCTGCCGGTTGCGCGTGCGCTGCTCGCCATGGGGGCCGAGGTGGCGGCGTGGGACGACAAGCCGGAGACGCGCGCCGCCGCTGGCCTGCCAGTGCTCGACCTCTCTGGGCTGCGCGAACCACTTGGTTCCGCTGGCGCAGCGAAATCGCACTTGCGATTTGCGCGGGCTCCGCAGCAGGCGCATGGGCTTGCCGGATTCGACGCCCTGGTGCTCAGCCCCGGCATCCCGCACCGCCTGCCGGCGCCGCACCCGGCGGCGGTGGCCGCGCGCCGGGCCGGCATCCCGATCCTGTCCGACGCCGAGTTGCTGTTCCAAGCCGTGCGCGCGACCGGGTCCAAGGCGCGGTTCGTCGGCATCACCGGCACGAACGGCAAGAGCACGACGACGGCTCTCCTCGCGCACATCTTGTCCAGCGCTGGCATCGAAGCCGTGGCGGGGGGCAACCTGGGGGTTCCCGCGCTGGCGTTGCCGGCCCTTGGCGACGGCGGCGTCTATGTCCTGGAGATGTCGTCCTACATGCTGGAGCGCCTGACCACGTTGCGCTTCGACGCGGCTGCCCTGCTGAATCTCAGCCCGGACCACCTGGACCGGCACGGCGACATGGCCGGCTACGTCGCCGCCAAGCGCCACGTGTTCGACCGGCAGGGCCCGGCGAACCCCTTGGTTCGACGCATGGACGCGCGCAAATGGCCACGCCAGCGAAACGGAGGCGTTTGCGCGGATTTCGCTGGCCTCGCGGTGGTCGGCATTGATGACGACGAAAGCGCCGGCGTGGCGCGCGACCTGCACAGACCCGGACGCAACGCTTGGCGCGGACCCGGACGCAACTCTTGGCGCGGCCCCGGACGCAACGCTTGGCGCGGCCCACAGCTCGTCACGGTGTCCGGCCAACACCCGGCCGATGTCTGGTGCGACGGCGGCAGGCTACGCGACGGCGACGGGCCGATTCTGACGATGAGCGACGCTCCCGCCCTGCCCGGCCCGCACAACGCGCAGAACGCCGCCGCCGCCGCCGCGCTGGCTTTGGCGCTCGGCGCATCGCGGGAGGCGGTGGCCAGAGGGATCGCCGGGTTCGGCGGCCTGCCGCACCGGCAGCAGCGCGTGGCGGTGGTGGACGGCGTGGCCTGGGTGAACGACAGCAAGGCGACCAACGCGGACGCCGCCGCCCGCGCGCTGGCCTGCTACGGCCGCCTGGTCTGGATCGCTGGCGGCATCGCCAAGGCCGGCGGCATCGAGCCGCTGCGCGCCCTATTTCCCCGTGTGGCGCACGCTGTACTGATCGGCCGCGACGCCCCCCTGTTCGCCGGGACCCTGGCCGCCGCCGGGGTGCCGTTCACGATGGCCGGCACCCTGGACGCCGCAGTCCCAGCCGCCCGCGACGCCGCCGCCCGCACCGACTCGCCCGTGGTCCTGCTGTCCCCGGCCTGTGCCAGCTTCGACCAGTTCGCCAGTTTCGAGGCCCGCGGCGACCGGTTCCACGACCTCGTCCTTGCCCCAGCCCTCACAACCCCAGCTTCCACAACCCCAACTCTCACAACCCCAACTCTCACAACAAGGAGCGCCTGATGTCCCTGTCCCGCTCCGACACCTCCGTGCTTGGCCGCTGGTGGTGGACGGTTGATCGCTGGACCCTGCTCGCGGTCGGCACGCTGATCGGCTTCGGCTATGTCATGATGCTGGCGGCATCGCCCGCGGTGGCGGAGCGCCTCCACCAGTCGCGCGACGTGTTCATCCTGAAGCAGGTCGTGTTCCTGGCGCTCGCCGGGCTGGTCGTCGTGGCGGTGTCGCTGCTATCACCGAGGGGCGTACGCCGCCTGGCGCTGCTCGGCTGCCTGGCGGCGCTGGCGCTGACCGCCGCCACCCTCGTCATGGGCGTCGAGATCAAGGGCGCGCGGCGCTGGATCTCCGTCCCCGGCATGACCGTGCAGCCCAGCGAGTTCCTGAAGCCCTGCTTCGCCGTCGTCGCTGCCTGGCTGCTCAGCGAGGGCCAGCGCGTGCAGCGGTTGCAGAGCAACAGTGCCAGCGAAACCATGCCGCGCAAATGGCTGCGCCATTTCGCTGGGCTTGCGCGGCATGGTTTCGCTGGCTTCCCAGGCATGGTCCTGGCCGGCGCGGTGTTCGCAATGATCGCCCTGCTGCTGAAGTCGCAGCCGGACATGGGAATGCTGGCCGTGGTTGCCGCCGTGTTCTTCATCCAGTTGTTCATCGGCGGCCTGAACTTGCTGCTGGTCGGCGTCGCCGCCGGCGGGCTCGTGGCCGCGGGCATCGGCGCCTACACGTTTTTCCCACACGTCCGCAGCCGCATCACCCGGTTCATGGACCCGGCGTCCGGCGACAGCTACCAGGTCAACACCGCCCTCGAAGCGTTCGGCAACGGCGGCCTGCTGGGCCGCGGCCCCGGCGAGGGCCGGGTCAAGGACGTGCTGCCCGACGCCCACGCGGACTTCGTGTTCGCCGTGGTGGGCGAGGAGTTCGGCATGATCATCTGCCTGGTCCTGCTCTGCCTGTTCGGCTTCATCGTGCTGCGCGGCCTGCTGCGGCTGCTCGCGGAGCAGGACCTGTTCATCGTGCTGGCGTCCTGCGGGTTGGTGACGAGCTTCGGCCTTCAGGCGTTCGTGAACATGGGCAGCGCGCTGCACCTGATCCCGACCAAGGGCATGACCCTGCCCTTCGTGTCCTACGGCGGGTCGTCCGTGCTCGCCGTGGCGCTCGACATCGGCATGCTGCTGGCGCTCACCCGGCGCCGCGCCCGCGCCGAGCCGGTCTGGGAGCGCAGCGCATGAGGGGCCAGCACGTCCGTCCCATCGTGATTGCCGCTGGCGGCACCGGCGGGCACTTCTTCCCGGCCGAGGCGCTGGCGTCCGAGCTGGTCGCCCGTGGCCACCGCATCGCGCTGATGACGGACGCGCGCAGCGGCGGCCTGAAATCCGACGTGTTCGCCGGGCATGAAACGTTCGTATTGCGCGGCGCTGGGATCGCCGGGCGCGGCGCATGGCGCGGCAGCCAGGCGGCGCTGGCGCTGGTGGCGGGGACGGCACAGGCCCGCGGCATCCTTTCGACGCTCGGCGCCGCCGTGGTCGTGGGGTTCGGCGGCTACCCCTGTGTCGCGCCCGTGCTGGCGTCGCGCATGATGCTGCGCCGGCCGGCGGTGGTGCTGCACGAACAGAACGCCGTGCTGGGCCGGGCCAACCGGGCGCTGGCGAGGTTCGCGGACCGGCTGGCGCTCGGCATGGCCGCGACTGCGCGCCTGCCGGCCGGAACTGCGACGGTGCTGACCGGCAACCCAGTGCGCCCGGCGGTTCGCGCCCTGGCCGGGCTGGGCTACACGCCGCCTACCGCCAACGGCCCGGTCAACCTGCTCGTCACCGGCGGCAGCCAGGGCGCGCGGGTGTTCAGCGATGCGGTGCCGCAGGCTGTCGCGCTGCTGCCGGACGGGCTGTGCGCCCGGCTCCGGATCGTGCAGCAGTGCCGGCCCGAGGACCTCGGCCGTGTGCGTGCCGCCTACGCCGCGCTGGGCATTCATGCGGAGCTGGCCGCTTTCTTCCCCGACATGGCCGTGCGGCTGGCGGCGGCGCATTTCGTCGTTGCCCGCGCCGGCGCCAGCACGGTGGCGGAGCTTTGCGCCGTGGGCCGGCCGGGTCTGCTGGTGCCGCTGCCGGGTTCCATCGACCAGCACCAGGCCCACAATGCCGCCGGCTCCGGCGCCGACGTGCTGCGGCAGGACGAGTTCGAGGCGAACCCGCAGGCGCTGGCCGACGCGCTGGCCGCCCGCCTGCCCTTCCCCGGCCTGCTGGCCGAAAAGGCGCAGCGCGTCGCCCGCGCCGGCATCCCGGACGCCGCCGCCCGCCTCGCCAACTTGGTCGAGCATATCGCTGGGAGCGCAGCGAAATCGCACTTGCGATTTGCGCGGGCTCCGCAGCTGGCACGCGCCAACCCGTCTTCAGCCGGCCAGCCCCCGCCCAGCTTGCCCCAGATCGACAACCTAGGAGTCCGCGCATGAAGGCGCTGCCACTCGGCATCGGCACGATCCACTTCGTCGGCATCGGCGGCATCGGCATGTCGGGCATCGCCGAGGTCCTGCACACGCTGGGCTACGCCGTGCAGGGCAGCGACATCTCTGACAACGCCAACGTGCGCCGCCTGCGCGATGCCGGCATTCCGGTGGCGATCGGCCACGACGCGGCGAACGTCTCCAATGCGCAGGTCGTGGTGGTCAGCACGGCGGTGCGGCGCGACAACCCCGAGGTCGCCGCCGCCCGCGCCCGCCTGGTGCCCGTGGTGCGCCGGGCGGAGATGCTGGCCGAGCTGATGCGGCTGCGCTGGGCCATCGCCGTCGGCGGCACCCACGGCAAGACGACAACCACCAGCCTGGTCGCCTGCCTGCTGGAGGCGGCGCAAATGGACCCGACCGTCATCAACGGCGGCATCATCAACGCCTACAACTCGAACACCCGGCTCGGCGAGGGCGAGTGGATGGTGGTCGAGGCCGACGAGAGCGACGGCAGCTTCCTGCGGCTGCCGGCCGTCATCGCCGTGGTGACGAACATGGACCCCGAGCACCTGGACCATTGGGGCACCGCGGAGGCCATGGTGGCGGGCTACGACCAGTTCGTCGCCAACGTGCCGTTCTACGGCTTCGCAGTGCTGTGCATCGACCACCCGGCCGTGCAGCAGATGATCCCCCGCCTGTCGGACCGCCGGGTGATCACCTACGGCTTCTCGCCCCAGGCCGACGTGAAGGCCGAGCGGCTGGTGATGGACAAGCTGGGCGCGACGTTCGAGGTCGTCGTGACCGGGCGCGGGCGCGGCGTGTCCCGCCGCATGGGTCCGTTCCGGCTGCCGATGCTGGGCCAGCACAACGTGCAGAACGCGCTCGCCGCCGTCGCCATCGCGGTCGAGATGGACGTGGGCGAGGCGACGATACGCAGCGCGTTCGCCGGCTTCCGCGGCGTGAAGCGGCGCTTCACCAAGACGGGTGAGTCGGGCGGCATCACCGTCATCGACGACTACGGCCACCATCCCGTCGAGATCGCCGCCGTGTTGAAGGCCGCGCGCCAGGCCGGGGCGCGCAACGTGGTCGCCGTCGTGCAGCCGCACCGCTACTCCCGCCTGCAATCGCTGTTCCCGGAGTTCTGCACCTGCATGAACGACGCCGGGACCGTCATCATCGCCGACGTGTACGCCGCCGGTGAGGCGCCCATGTCAGGCATATCGCGCGACTCACTGGTGGACGGGCTGCGCGCCCGCGGCCACCGCAGCGTGGTGCCGCTGCCAGGGCCGGAGCACCTGGGCGAGATGGTCCACGCCATTGCCAAGCCCGGCGACTTCGTGATCTGCCTGGGCGCTGGGACCATCACCCAATGGGCGGCCAGCCTGCCCGCCGAACTCGCGGCGCTCCAGGCCGCCAGCGCGCGGCGGACCGGATGATCCCCGCCTTGTCCGGCGAACCCAGCGAAATGGCGGAGCCATTTGCGCGACTTGGTTCGACGTCCGGCGAACCCGTTGGTTCGACGTCCGGCGAACCCGTTGGTTCGACGTCCGGCGAACCCGTTGGTTCGACGTCCGGCGAACCCGTTGGTTCGACGCGCAAGCCGCACCTGATAGACCGGCTGCCGCCAATCCGCGGCCGGGTGCAGGCCGACGCACCGCTGGCGCCGTTCACCTGGTTCCGCGTGGGCGGCGCGGCCGAGGTCCTGGTGCGGCCGTCCAGCGCCGCCGACCTGGCGGGTCTGCTCGCCGCGCTGCCGCCCGATGTGCCGGTCCAGGTCCTGGGGGCCGCCAGCAACGTGATCATCCGCGACGGCGGCATCCATGGCGTGGTGCTGCGCCTGCGCCGCGGCTTCGGCGAGGTGCGCGTCGAGCGCGACGGCGTGGTCGCCGGCGCAGTGTGCCTGGACGCTATGGTGGCCGAGCACGCCGCCGCCGCCGGGCTGACCGGACTTGAGTTCCTGTCCGGCATTCCCGGCGCCATCGGCGGCGCGGTCGCCATGAACGCCGGCGCCTATGGCGCGGACGTCGCGGGCTGCCTCGACTGGGCGGAGTTCGTCACCCGCTCGGGCGAGCAGGTCCGCCTGCCGGTTGCCGCCCTGGCCCTGGCCTACCGCCATGCAAGCCTGCCGCCCGGCGCCGTCGTGGTCCGCGCCCGCTTCCGCGCCCGCCCCGGCGACCGCGCCACCATCGCCGCCCGCATGGCCGAAATCCGCGCCAGCCGCGAGGCGACGCAGCCGGTCCGCGCCCGCACCGGCGGCTCGACCTTCCGCAACCCGCCGGGCATGCGCGCCTGGGAGCTGATCGATGCCGCCGGCGGCCGTGGCCTGGTGCGCGGGGGCGCGGCGTGCAGCGAGAAGCACTGCAACTTCCTGCTGAACACCGGCGACGCGACCGCCTCCGAGCTGGAAGGGTTGGGCGAGGAGCTGCGCCGCCGGGTGCATGCGGCGTCGGGCGTCACGCTGGAATGGGAGATCAGGCGCATCGGCATTCCCGGCGAGCGCAGCGAAATAGCGGAGCCATTTGCGCAACTTGGTTCGACGTCCGGCGAACCCCTTGGTTCGACGCGAGGCGGTGCGGCGCGGCCCCCGGCGAACCCCTTGGTTCGACGTGTGACAGCAGGGGACAGTGCATGAAGCGCATTACAGTCCTATATGGCGGCATCTCTGCCGAGCGCGAGGTCAGCCTGTCCTCGGGCCGCCAAGTCATCGCGGCGTTGGCCGGCGCCGGGTTCGACGTGACGCCGGTCCTGGTCGGGCAGGATTTGGGCGCTGTCATTGCCGCCCTCGATCGGAAGCTTGGGCCGAAGCCGGACGCCGTGTTCAACGCGCTGCATGGGCGGTTCGGCGAGGACGGGGCGATCCAGGGCGTGCTGGACTGGCTCGGCATCCCGTATACCCACTCCGGGGTCCGCGCCTCGGCGCTGGCGATGGACAAGCAGGCGGCCAAGGCGGTGTTCGCCGCCGCCGGCCTTCCGGTGGCGCACGGCCGCGTCGTCGACATGGCGGAGCTTGAGGCCGCCGACCCGTTGCCGCTGCCCTATGTCGTCAAGCCGCTGAACGAGGGTTCGTCCGTTGGCGTCGAAATCCTGCGCGGCGGCGACAACCGCCGGGCGGAGCTGGCGCGGCAGTGGGCTTTCGGACGCCACGCCATGGTCGAGGAGTACATCCCCGGCCGCGAGCTGACGGTCGGCGTGATGGGCGACCGCGCGCTGGCGGTGACGGAAATTGCGCCCGCGGCCGGGTTCTACGACTACGAGGCGAAGTACGCCGATGGCGGCTCCCGCCATGTCGTGCCCGCCGCCGTGCCTCCCGAGACCTATGCCCGCGCGATGGACGTGGCGCTGGCGGCGCACCGGGCGCTCGGCTGCCGCGGTGCGACACGGGCCGACTTGCGCTATGACGACACTGCCCGCCAGCCGGGCCGGCTGGTGCTGCTGGAGGTGAACACCCAGCCAGGCCTGACGCCGACCAGCCTGCTGCCGGAGCAGGCGGCGCATTTCGGCATCGACTTCCCCGCGCTGTGCGCCTGGATGGTGGAGCACGCCGAATGCCGCGCGTGACGACGCCTAACCGTCCGGTTAATGGGGTAGTCAGTGGGGCGGCCAGCGGGCGGGCGCCAGCGGGCGGCACCGCGGGTTCACAGCCGCCCGCCCGCACTCCGGCCAAGCCGCCGCGCCCGCTCAACGACCGCCCGACGCGGTGGGCGCTGCTACGCCACCGCCAGCGCTATCTGCTGCGCCCGGCCGCCTGGGGCATCGCCGGCGTGCTGCTGCTGGCCGGCGGCGCTGCCCTGGTCCGCACGGTTCAGCCCGGCGGCTCCCTGGCCGCGCTGCGCGCACGGATCAGCGCTGGCGCCAGCCTGCCCGTGCAGGACATCGTGGTCGAGGGCCGGTCGTTGACGCCGGAGGGCACGCTGCGGGCGGCGCTGGGCGTCGCGAAGGGCGACAAGATGCTGGGCTTCTCGCCCGAGGCCGCCCGCGCGCGGATCGAGCGGCTGACCTGGGTGCAGCGGGCCACGGTGGAGCGCCGGTTGCCCGGCACGGTCGTCGTGCATCTTGTTGAACGCCGTCCGTTCGCCGTCTGGCAGACGCGGGACAAGTTCGTGCTGATCGACCGGGCCGGCCAGGTCGTGGCCGAGCAGGACCCGGTGAAGGACGCCGCCGCCTTCGCCACGCTGCCCCTGGTCGTCGGCCCCGGCGCGCCGGAGTTCGCCGCCGCCCTATTGGACCAGCTCGCGGCCCAGCCGGGCCTGCGCGCCCGCGTGGTGGCGGCGATCCGGGTGGGGGAGCGCCGGTGGAACCTCCGGCTCAACAACGGGGCGGACGTGCTGCTGCCCGAGGGCGCCGAGGCGCCGGCGATGAGCAGGCTGATGGAGCTGCACGCCGCGCAGTCCCTGCTGGACCGCCCGTTGCAGGCCGTCGACCTGCGCCTGCCCGACCGCATGGTGGTGCGTGCGCAGCCAGAGGCGCACGGGCCGATACCGTTGAGCCCGATTCCGCCGAGCCTGATCCCGCCAAGCCCAACCTCGCCAAACTTGGGCCCATCCAACCCACGTCGGCCGACCTAGGGGGCCGGGATGAACGACATGCCACGCAGCGCCACCCTGTATGCCCCGGCAAGGCCCGGCAAACACGTTGGGAGCACTGTTGCTCCGCAACCCAGCGAAACCAAGCGGTTTGCGCGACTTGGTTTGACGAGCGCGCACCTGCCGCCGCCGATGCTGCCCGATCCGCCACCGCGCCGCCCGCTGCGGACCGCGCCGTTCGGCGTGCTGGACGTCGGCAGCACCAAGGTTACCTGCCTGATCGGCCGCATGGACCAGGACGGCCGGCTCCGCGTGCTCGGCTTCGGCATGCGCCAGGCGCGCGGCGTGCGCGCGGGCGGGATCACCGACCTCGACGCCGCCGAGCACGCCGTCCGCGGCGCGGT
>JAABUV010005640.1_pt1 | contig 14147 bp, 16 predicted proteins | sample 5559971 | NCBI WGS metagenome assembly JAABUV01 (sample SAMN10711881, study PRJNA513362) | rock metagenome | isolation source: Antarctica rocks | place: Antarctica: Victoria Land, Knobhead nord | collected 2015-12-19
ACCCTACGAGCGCGCAGGGCGCCAAGATGAGCAAGTCGCTGGGCAACGTGGTGGACCCGCGCAGCATCGTGGACGGCGGCCCCGATAAAAAGGCGGCGCCGGCGCTGGGCGCGGACGTGCTGCGGCTGTGGGTCGCGTCGGTGGACTACTCGGGCGACGTGCTCATGGGCCCGACCATCCTGGGCCAGGTGACCGACGTGTACCGCAAGCTGCGCCTCACGCTGCGCTTCCTGCTGGGCAACCTGGCCGGCTTCGAGCCGGGCGCGCACGGCGTGCCGCTGGCCGCGCTGCCGGCGGTGGACCGGCTGATGCTGGCGCAGCTGGCCGCGCTGCTGGACGACGCGGCGGCCGCGTACGACGCGTTCCAGTTCTCGCGCGTCTACCAGGCGCGCCTCGCGCGGCGCCCGCGGCTCTTCTCGCTTCAAAAGGCGGCGGGCGCATGCGGACGAGCGCCCGGCGCACGCGCGCGCAGGCGGTGCAGCGCTTTGCGGTGGCCGACCTGTCCAACTGGTACCTGGACATCGCAAAGGATCGCCTGTACGTGCGCGCGCCGGCCTCGGCCGACCGCCGCGCCTGCCAGACCGTCATGCACGCGCTGCTCCAGGCGCGCCCGCGCGCCCGTCGGCACTGGGCCGGAGCACCGCCGGCGTGGGGCTGGGGTAGCGCAGGGAGGGCTGCGTGGCGCACAGAGGCGGAGCAATGCGCGGCACGCCGCCGACGCGCGCTCGGCGCGCAGGGCCTGCTGCCGGTGCTGGCGCCGCTGGCGCCGCACCTGGCCGAGGACGCCTGGCAGAGCCTGCCCTGGGCGGCGCCGGCGGCCTCGGTGTTCCAGGCCGGCTGGTTTGCGCCGCCGGACGCCTGGCGCGGCGCCGCCGCGGACGCGCCCGTCTCGTACGGCGCGCTGCTGGCGCTGCGGTGCGCGCCCGCGCCGCCGCGCCGCGCTGCCGGCAGGCTCAAGCCCACCGCCCGCGCCGGCCGAGCGCGCGGCGCGCGCGCAGGGGCGAGGTGAACCAGGCGCTGGAGGCGGCCAGGCGCGCCGGCTTCCTGGGCGCCGGCCTGGAGGCGCGCGTGCTGCTGCACGTCGGCGACCCCGGCCTGGCGGCCGGCCTGGCGCGCCTGCAGCAGGCGCGGCCGCGCCCCAAACCCCGCTCCTAACCCTACCCGCCCCCGCCCGCGCACGGCTCAGAACGCGCGCGACGCGCGCGCAGGCGGACAACGGCGCCGACCCGCTGCGCTACGTGTTCATCGTGAGCGCGGTGGAGCTGGCGCCCAGCGCGGCCGCCGCGGCCGCCGCGGACCACAGCGCGGCGGCCGACGTGGAGGGCCTGGGCGCGGTGACGGTCGGCGTGTCGCGCGCGCGCGGCGCCAAGTGCCAGCGGTGCGCGCGGCGCCGGGCGCGCTGCAAGGCTTCTCGTATGCCTGGCGCCGCGCAAGCCCCGGGCGCGGCGGCGCGCAGGTGCTGGAACTACAGCGAGGAGGTCGGCGCGGCGGCCGACCAACCGCTGCTCTGCGAGCGCTGCGTGCCGGTCATGCACGGCATGGGCTTTGCGCTGCCGGCGCAAGCTGACGCCGCGCCTGCGGCCGCCCTGTCCGCCGTGTAAGGAGGCTCTTGAGGCTGCAGGAGGAGAGACCTCCAGCCAGACCCTCTTAATGGGCAAGACTTCTCCAAGAACACCTGGTGTGACACTCTGTCCACTCCTCTCTGCACCAGCAAGGGTGGCAGGCAGAGTGCAGAGGAGTGAACAGCTAGCAGCAGACACACAGCGCCGCCTGGCGCCCGGCCGAGCGCAATTTCAGCAAATTGTAGTAAGCACAGAGCGCCGCCTCGCACCTAGCCAGGCGTGCGCCCGCGCGCACGCGCCGCGTAGCCGAGCAGGATGGTGTACTGCACGCAGTGCAAGGATGACGTGGAGACTGAGACCGACGACGCGAACGGCTTCACGTGCGCATTCTGCAAGCATGCCTGCCCTGCGCGCAGCTCTGTCACAGCCTGCCGCGCCCGCTGGGCGCGCCGCTGACGCAAACAGCCGCAGACGGCCGTGCTGCCGCCCTGCAGAAGCAGCGCGTGCACTGCTCAGTGCTCGGCACATTTGCGGGCTGTCAAGGGCTGCATGCGTAGCAGACGGGCGCACCGTGCCCGAGGCTGCCCAGTCCAATGCTGTACGAAATCTATTTCCTCTAGAGGCGGCCTGCGGCCGGGCGCACCCGGCGCTTCGCGTCTGCCCGCCCAGCCCCCCGGACCGAGCGCGGGCCGGCCCGCGCGCGCGCAGCTGCTGCACGCGCTGCGGCCGCGTGCTGGATGAGGCCGCCTTCTCCTCCGAGGTCACCTTCAGCAAGGGCGCCGGCGGCGAGAGCACCGTCAACGGGCACTTTGTGTCCGAAGCGGCCGCCTCGCGCGGGCTAGGCCGCGTCTCCGGCGGCCGCCTGTTCGGCTACCAGGCGCGCTCGGGCCCCTGGGCGTGCAGCGGCGCCCGGCGCAGCGCTCGCGGCCGCTGAGCGCGGCGCGGCGCGCAGCTGGACTCGCACGAAAAGGCGCTGAGCCGTGGGCGCGGCGAGGTGCTCGGCCTGGTCGACCGGCTGCGCATCCACCCGCGAGACGACAGCGCGGACAGCGCCGCGCGCCTGTACGCGCTCGCCCTGCAGAAGAACTTCACGCGCGGCCGGCGCACTGCGCAGGCGCGCCCCCTTTCCCCCCGGCGCGCCCCGCCGCCCCGCCACGGCTGAGACGCCGCTGAGGCGCGCGCGCGCGCGGCCAGGTGGCGGCGGCGTGCCTGTACATCATCTGCCGCCAGGACGCCAAGCCCTTCATGCTCATCGACTTCAGCGACGCGCTGCAGGTCAACGTGTTCACGCTGGGCGCGGTGTTCATGGCGCCGTGCAAGGCGCTGCACATGGAGGAGCTGCCCATGTTCCAGCGGTGAGGCCGGGCCCGCCCGCCGCCGCCCCGCCGCCGCCCCGCCGGCGCTCCCCAGCTTGGGCCAGCCCTGAGCGGGCGCTCGCCCGCGGCCGCAGGCCCGTCGACCCCAGCCTGTACATGAACCGCTTCGCCGACCGGCTGGGCGTCGGCAAGAGGATGAACGCAGTCGTCAGCACCGCGCTGCAGCTGGTCGCCTCCATGAAGCGCGACTGGATGCAGACCGGGCGGCGGCCGTCCGGCATCTGCGGCGCCGCGCTGTACATCGCGGCGCACATCCACGGCGCGGCCCGACCCTGCGCCGCGCTGCGCCGCGCGCGCGCCGCGGCGGGCTGACGCGCGCCGCGCCGCGCCAGGCTTTGAGAAGAGCAAGCGCGACGTGATGGCCGTGGTGCACATCGGGGAGGCCACCCTGTCGCGGCGCGTCAGCGAGTTTGCGGCCACGCCCAGCGCCGACCTGTGCAGCCAGGACTTTGAGGAGCGCGGGCGCCAGGTGCGCCGGCCGCCCCGCTGTTGGACGTTGCGCAGGGCGGCCCATAGAGCGCGCGCTGACGTGGGCGGCGCGGGCCGCCGCAGCTGGACGCGACGGAGGCGCAGGCGCTGGAGGCGCACGCCGGCGACGCGCAGGCGCCGGCCGACGGCGCCGCCTGCTGCCCCCACATCCGTGCGCGCCCGCGCCGGCGTCGCTCACCTGAGTGCGGCTAGGAGCGCTCGGTCGAGGCGCCGCGCGGGGCCCGCGCAGGCCAGGGCGCGGCGCACTTTGCGCGCGGCATGTGCCGCGCGTGCTACGAGCACTTCCTCAAGGTGTCGGGCGGCCAGCGCGCTGGCGCCAACCCGCCCGCCTTCACGCGCGGCATCCAGCGCGAGCTCGCCGCGGCCGAGCGCGACGTGCGCGCCCGTGGCCCTCTTTGCTCGACTGCGAGCCTACCCGGCGCGCGAGCGGCCCCGCTCACGGTCGGCCCGCCCAACAGGCGGAGGAGGCGGGCGGGCTGCTGACGCTGGCGGGCGACGAGGACGTGGACCTGGAGGTGCAGATGGACGCTGCGCTGTGCGGCAACGAGCTGCAGGTGTATGCGCAGGTGCGCGACCCTGCCCTACCCTGCCCATCCCTGCAGAGACGGCCGCGCATGGGCTGAGGGCCGCGTGCCGCAGGCGCTCGTGCCGGCCGTGGTCGCGCGGCCCCGGCGCAGGCCAGCCGCCGGGGCCGGCGCAGACGCCGCGCCCGCGGCCGGCCAGGACGGCGCGGAGGAGCCGGGCCTCGCTGCCGCCCGGGCTGCCGGCCGCCGCGCGCCGCGCCGCAAGGCCGGCGCAGCAGAGGCCGCCAGGCAGGCTGTGCCGCGGGCGGCCACGGATGCCGCGCGCGCAGACACGCCCGGCGGCGGCGCCGCGGGCGCGGACGCGCTGGCCCTCGTGCCCGTGCCCGAGACGAATGCGGCGCGGCGAGCCCCGCCGGATGCCGCCTCCGGCGGCGCGGCCACCCTGGCCGGCGCGGCCGAAGAGTGCGCTGGCGGCGCGCCGGCGCGCGAGCCGCGCGACGGCGGCGCGGGCAGCCCACCGGAGGGCGCGCCGGCGGCAGCGGCGCCGCCGGCGGCGGCGGCGACAGAGGCGGCGGGCGAGCCGGGCGAGCCGGGCGCGGGCGCGGACGAGGAGCTGTCCGATTTGGAGGACGAGGAGGCGGGCGCGTACCTGCACCGGCCGGAGGAGGTCGCGCTGCGGCGCGTGATCTGGGAGGAGCTCAACCGCGACTACACCGAGCAGCAGCAGGCCAAGCAGCGCGCGGCCGACGCCGCCGCCGCCAAGGCGCCGCCCGCCGCCCGGCCGCACCGCATGCTTTCGTGGAGCGCGCGGCCAACGCGGCGCGCACGTGCGCAGGTGGCCGAGGCGCTGGCCCGGGACGCCGCGGCCACCGCTGACGGGCAGCCGCGCAAGCGCGGCCGCGGCCGGCCGCTGGGCAGCAAGAGCAAGGCGCGCTCCTGCTCCCGTCGAGCGCCGCGCCGCGCCGCCATGCTCGCGCCTGACGCGGGCGCCGCGCGGGCGCGCAGCCGCGCAAGGACGAGGACGCCGCGCCGGCCGGCACGCCGGAGGAGGCGCTGAAGCGCATGCTGGACGCCAAGAAGCTGTCGTCCAAGATCAACTACGACAACCTGGACGGCCTGTTCAGCGGGTGCGCCCCGGCGCAGGCCGCCAAGGCGCCGCCGCGCGCCGCGGGCTGTGAGCTCGCCCCGCGCGCGCAGGAGCGAGGCCGGCGCGCCCAAGCGCAGGCGCGCGGACGGCGCTGCGGCGAGCGCGCCCGCAGCGGGCCGGCGCGTGGCGCTGGGCAGCGCCGGCAGCGCGGGCGAGGGCCGGGCGCTCGGCGCGCTGCGCGACGCGGGCGCGGGCGTCAGCAGCGGCGGCCTGGGCACGCTGCGGCGGCCGGGCGCGCCCGTGGGCGCCGCGCGCCGCTGAGCGCGGGCGTGGCTCATGCGTGTGCCCAAAGGGGCTGCGGGCGCTATGTAGCTGTGTGGCGCGCGTCGAGGAGTGGGCTGTTTGCGCACCTGACGCGTGCCGCGGCAATCGACATGTACTGCTGTTATGTCTGATGTATCTGACTGTGGAAGCATGAGCGCCGCAAGTGTCACCGCCCATGCGTCGTCCTGCTCTGTGTGTTAGGGAGTGTCTGCATTGACCGTTGCACAGACATGCCGCTATGTTACACGCACGGTCCACAGACGCTACAAGCCACTGAGAGCAAGGCGGGCACATGCTCGGAACCGACGCCAGACACCTGAGACCCAGCACAGGTGTGGAGGCGGCGACGGTGGTGGGCATGTGGCAGAGCACTGTGGCAGAGCATGCCACAATTTCATTATGAGCGCCCATGGGCCCTGCGGTAGACGATGGTACGCGGCCGTGCTGGGCTCGAAGCTGCCCTTTCTAGCATGCGCTCGCTGAGAACGCACTGCCCGAGACAACTCAAAAGCCAAGCTAATTACGCATGCGCGTCTCGCATCTTCCCAAGCTACCTCGTATGCACTCTCAAGTGAAGTGGATGATGTGCATGGGGTAGACCTGCAGACCGCGCAAGCTCCAGGCTGGACACGGCGGCCAGAAAAGCGCGCATGTTCCATAACAGCAGCAACCGCAGCGGAGGACGGCAGAGCTCTGGACCCACCTGGGCACTGTCGTACACCGTGTGGACTGATCCTGCATGCGTTGAATCGGCGCCAGGCGGCAGCTTGCGCACTGGGCCGGTGCCGGCCACGCAGCGCCCCAGCACTACGCAGCACGCCAGCAAAGCGTGCGCGCCTGGCTTGAAGCGCGGGCCCTCCCGTGCCATTGATGCAGGTGCAGCAGGGCTCGCGCGCCCTCCCCCACCTGGCGCGCCACAGCTCTCTCTGAACGGGGTTGCGCGCATTGCTTGTAAGTGCTGCCAGTTTAGCATGCCCAGGCAGAGAGCGCAGCGCTCGGCCGACATGCACCCGTCCACAGCATGGCGCGCCGTGCTCGCCTGGCACATGACTGCCGGAAGCTGCGCTGGCACTTGCAGAGGCAGTGCGCTTTGAGTAAAGTGCGGCGTTCCGGGCGTCCTGGTCAAAATACAGGCCCTGCATGCCGCACGAGCTCAGGTCTTTCCAAATTATTTGCGACATCACGCGTTGTCCAGCAGCCTCACCGGCCCCAGCACGCCTGTCTCCTTGGCTTCACGAACGTCAAACCCCTCGCTGCATATGAGTCGCAGGGTGTCCGCAGGCGCCCCTGCGAAGCAAGCAGCAGGCAGACGTGAACTCGGTCTCCACGCGCCGTGCATTGCCAAGGGGCTGTGTCTCGATGGACACACCGTGAAACATGATGTGCTCATTCGCCGGCCCGGTCCTCTTGATCTGTGCCGCCAGATGTCATGTAGCAACGTTGCATGAAGCAATGTCATGCAACCATCACCATGCATGCGCGCTGCCCCACACACCTTACTGAGCCGCAGCGCATAATCTGTCCAATTGTCTGGGTTCTGCAGGCGCTCTAAGCCCAGTATGCGGTAGCGCCTGCGTCATGAACATCAGTGCTCAGGCCGTCTGCATGTGTGGGTCGTGCGCACAACAGGTCATGACGCCGGTTATGTCTCACCACGCTGACGACTCGCCGGGCCTGTCTGGGCGTGCAATGCGGCGGATCACCTCCTGTGGCCCCACAAAACTCAGAAAAAGGAAATGTGGGAGGCTCAGTCGCAATGCGTCTGCGGCATCAGCACAGGCGCGCACCTCCGCCTACAGCTGCAGGATCGACTTGGGCGCCTCGGGCGCAGCCCAGTCCTGGGTCGAACGGAAGGCATTTCAGCGGAGCTGTGCTTGCGCAGAGGCGCCTGCTGCTGCGCAGGGCAGGCCTGCCCACCTGCGCAGCAAGCTGACTCTTCAGTCGACAGTAGCCATCTGCTGCCAGGCACTGTTAGTATGCCGCATGAGGCAGCTGCCTGCCAAAGGTGCCCCGCTGAGCAGTCAGCCCCGCGCTGCCAGAGTGATCACGATAGAACAGCGCGGCTACCTGCCGAGCTGGGCAGCGTTGCCGGGCGCTTGTGGGGAGGCAGAGGAGCGCGGACGGCTTGTCCTGCAACTGGCTGCTGCATGCTGGCCGGTGCCGGCATGCGCGCGGCACGTCCCCAGCCATCTGCACGGCGCACAGTCACATGCGTGCGGCTGTCACGCACTTGCGTCTCTGGCAGAATCCGGCATGCAGCGCACCAGCCCGGTGGCTGGCCGCCGTGCGCTCGAATGCCATGCGCGCCTCCTCCTCAGTGTACTCCTGCACCACAGGGCGTTTGCGAAGCGCATGCGCTTGACTTGAGCATGCGCTGTTGCATACCCGGGGCCACACCATGCGGCCCTTGCTCAGATCAATGCGCAGAGGCCCGGCCATGCCGCCGGGGCCTGTTGCGGTGGTGACAAACACAGACTCGCAGAAGATCATGTTGTACATCACCACTTGTAGTATGCCCTCCACCGTCATGGTGGGCTGCCACCTGTGCTTCAACACGCGGCAATAAGCCAGGCCTGTGGCAGGCGAGCTCACAGCATCATGCCAAGCTGCAGCCCGCACCCGTTGGGCCCTCCGCTGAGCGTCAGGGCCTCAATGCAGATGGACCTGCACCACGCCATTGTTGCTGAGTTGCAATCAGCTCACAGATGCGGGGCTCTAGCAGCTACACACACAAGTGCTGCAACGCTTGCCCTCCGACGGTGACGTGGCTGGTCAAGTACTGGCAGCGCGGCCGCACGACGCGCAGGAAGAACTGCGGCATGCAGGCCTGCATTCAGTGCTGGCTTCCTGAGGACTTCAGCTGCTCAGGCGCATGCTATGGGACGCGCCGGCTTGTTCGGGTAATCGTTGTCAAAACGCGCCTCCATCAGGAGGGAAAAACCAGTCTGAGCCGCGTAAGTCTGCAAATCCATGTTGAGCTGCGCGCCTGCAAGGTGTTGCAAGCAAGCTCTCAACTTTGCAGAGCTGGCATGAAGCCTTGTCAGGCCGCCCTGTCAGGCACCAAGCCAGTGTGTCACCGGCGTCGCTGGCGTCGTCAAAGTTGCCCAGGCGGAAGCGCCAGCAGAGCGCGTCGTCGCCAGGGCATGCCAGGCACGTTACCTGCGGGAGCTTGCCTGCCGCAATGAGGTTGTGCAGGCTCTTGAGCTCAGGCAGCACACGCTGCAAGCCAAAAGCCTGAAGCCAGGCTGGCTGGTTTGCCATAGCAAGTGTCTACTGACACCGCTATGTCCTGCGACGCCACACCACTTAAAGTGAGCTGGTGCACAGCCCTGAGCACTTCAGACTCAAGTGGCTCAGCTCATTGCGCGACGCAAGCGCCTGGCTTCCCTGTATTGCAAGACACTGAGGTGCGTGGGTACCTCCCGGCGCAGCAGACCACTGTTGCTGTCGCGTCAGTAGTCCAGCGTTCTCTTAAAGTGCACTCCAATGCCTTGTGCACGTGCACGTGTGCGACAGCGAAAGCCTACCAGGACTGCCAGTCTGCTGACCTCAAGCACGGCAAGCAACCAAGCATCGCACGTCTCTCGCATCCAGGCGTGCTGCGTGACATCCGTGCTGCGGCTCATGCTTAGGGTGAGGCAGTCAGAGCAAGCAAAAGCAAGGTGTTTTATGGTTGCAGGCCATGAACAGAGAACCATGATCATGCATGCAGGAGCAAGGCCCGGCGCCCCGAAGCGCAGGTGTGGCTCTCCAGCAAGCCTGGCTGCTGCGAGCTTGCTGCAGAGGGGTACAACATGCAAAGCCTTGACTTGCACAAAGCAGGTAGGCTGCATTTCCTTCCACCGGGCCAGGCACAGCTCATGTTGAGAGAAACAAGCTACCATGTGTGCGCTCTCAGTGGGCCTGGATGCCCAGAAGCACTGACGCTGGGCAGCGCAGGCAGCGCCAGCAAGGGCCGGGCGCTCGGCGCGCTGCGCGACGCGGGCACGGCGTGGGCAGCGGCGGCCAGGGCATGCTGCGGAGTCCGGGCGCGCTCAGGGGCGCCGTGCGCCGCTGACAGCGGGCGCTGGCCTGTGCATCACAGGGGATGCATGTCAGGGAAGGGCAAGCACAGCCTGATCGCCGGTCTTAGTGCGCAGTCTGTGCACTAACATGTGCAAGTGGGTGAGTGTCTGCCAATTTTATATGAGGGCACTGCATGTCGTATTGTTTGGCATGCATTCGGCTCGCACTGCTGACAGGGGCGGCAGGTCACTTTTGTTGCCGCTAACATGTTACACCTCTCTGCTCGGTGGGGCAGCACAAAGGTCAGGGCCAAGTCAGAAACATGCAAGCTGGCCACAGGCAAGATCACTGCTACATGCAAGCTGGCTCTTTGTGTGTCACATGCGTGCGTGTGATACTGAGCGTACAGCCAAGCCAAAGCATGCCCCGCAAAACGTCCTCAGAGCATATCTAGACTTTGTATTTAACTGCACGCTGGTCCTGCACTTCACGCACAAGTTCTTTCACACAGCCAAAGCATGCGTCTATGGAGCTCACAGCAAAAGTTGCCCAGCACACAGGATCCGATTTCCTTTCTACCTGCAAGATGAAGTTCCTGAATTTCTATGTACATGTTTGAAGGTTTCAAATTGGATCGCGTACCATGCAGACAAGCCCGTGCTATCCTAGGCAAAGTTCCCCACCGAGCAGTACTCTCTTTTCTGACTACCGCAAAGCTGGTTCATGCGTCTACCACATGCCGGAAACACTCTACCGTGTACCTGAGGCACTGTGCCGGCACATGTCAAGCGCATAGCTCTTTCACGGGCGACTCAGGTGCAGAGCGGCGCGTGCAGGCGGTCAAAGCCCTCGCGCCGCCAGCCCTGCGCAGCCGCAACCGGCAGGCCGGCGCGGCTCAGGCAATCCAGGCACGCGCGGCAGGCGCAGGCGCGCAGGTCGCCCGGAATGAACCCTGCCGGCGATGCACCCCGCCAGGCGCCGCCTTCACACTGAATGTTGAATGACCCGAAGGTTGCCTCGCCCGTCACGTCACATTGACATGACTTGCTAAAGAGGTCGTGCAGCTTGCTCCGGACGTCGTGTGGCGGGCTCGTCGCGAAGCGGAGAGAGATGGCCGCCCAAGGGTGCCCGTCGGGGACGTCCCGATCGCCGGGCGGCTCGGCGGGCTCCCACAGGAACTCCGCGAGCGCATGCGCCGCGAGCACCAGCGTCCTCAGCTCAGACATGCGCTCCAGGCGCAGCCGCAGCGTGCACGGGATGCCGACCTCCAGCAGGCGCAGCGCGGGCAGGTTGGCGCCGCTGAGCCCCAGCTCGAGCATTTGCTCCTGGACCCGGGCCGGCAGGCTGGCGGCGTCCAGCACAATACGCAGCTCGGCAAGCGTAAGCAGCCGCGCGGCGCGCAGGTCGCGCGTCAGCTTGGCCAGGCCGTGCTGCGCCAGCGCCGGGCGCGCGTCGCGGAAGCCGCGTACGACGAGCGCATCCGTGCGCGCGCGCAGCCCGGCGCCCGCGGCACCGCCGACCCACTTGTCCAGGTCATCCACGGTGTCTGCTGGCAGCACCGTCGCTACGCGGCACCCTTCCGGCACCGCCACGGCCACCCCAACATGCACATTGACCAGTGCAAGCGCTATCAGGTGATTGCATGGCATCAGATTGCCGCAGTCGGCCAGGAGTTGACCATACCCGCCGATGTAGCAGAGTGACGCGGCCTCTATGTAAAGCGTCCGCAGTTCAGGCGAGCCTTCAGCAATGTTCCTCAGTATACCAGCATTCTTGTGGATTGCGTATCTGTCATGCCCGCGCATCCGGCTGTCAGCGTCATCATCATCAATGTGCAGCACAAGGTGCTGCAGCCCCGCAAGCGTAGGCGGTAGCGGCTCCTCCAGCAGCACCGCGTCCAGGCTCAGCACGCGCAACGCCGGCAGGGTCAAGCGCTCTAGTAGAAGGGAGCGCCCACGCGCCGCGTAATACGCCAAGTTCCGACGGCTTCGGGCCAGGTGGGAGGCAAACTCCCTGTCCCCAGGGTCTGCGCCCATGGCGTCGCGGGCCTCGCAGTCCAGCGCGCGCTCGCCGTACTCCACGACATGCAGGCACTCCAGAGCAGGCAGCACGTAGACCAGGCGCCGCAGCGCGCAGGCCGCTGGGTCCCAAGCGAGATCCAGGCTCGGCAGGTCCGCCCAGGCGCGCAGGTCTAGGAAGATGGAGCCTGCGGCCGGCCATTCCTCGGCGGCCCGTCTGGTGAATTCCTCCACGCGAGTGAGCCGCGCCCGCGCAATGCGCACGCGCACTGCATACAGGCTGCGCGCCGCGCCGCACGCGCGCGCCCAGGCGCGCGGCTCCAAGGCGCGCGCCACGAGCTGCCACATGTCGGGCGGCGCGTCTGCCCAGGCGCCTGCGGCCTCCAACAAGCATCACAATGAGAGCATGGGGTTGTGTGCATGCTGCACTGTTTGAAAAAAGTTGCAAAGCTGGCGCAGGCTGCGTATAGCATGCTTGTAAACCTTGAAGCTAAGCAGCACTTGTGCACATGCAGTACCAAAAAAAAGGTGCTGGCATGCGCCGTCAAGCGGCTATCCACAGCGCAGCGTTCTTCAGCACACGCCAAGCAGGCATGCTGCCTGGTGAAACCCGGGTCTATCAAGCATGTGTGAGGTTGGAAGCGTGGCAAGGCCTAAACGGGCCAGCGCACCACCATCCTGGCGGCGCCCCCCCTGCTCAGCTTGCAGCCTCTGCCTTTGCGCCTGCAGCGCCCCACGAGTCGCATCAGTACGGGGCCACCGCAGAGTCGCTGCCACTGAGCATCTGGTGCGGCCATGCATGCCGGCGCCCTCACCTGCAGCTCGCGCCGCAGGGCAAAATGTTCCAGCTCAAGCGCCTGCTGTCTGGCATGCGCCTGCAGGTCGGCGTCCTCGGCAGGGCTGGGTGGCCTGCGGCGGTGCTGCGGCAGGGTACGCTCGTCCTTACTGTTGCTGCGGTGGACAGCACCATCGAGGGCTGGCGCTGGTGCCAGCGCCGGTGCTGGCGGCGTGTCGTTGCCTGTCAGGTCGATCACCACCTCAGCAGGCCGCGCTGCGGGTTGAGGAGCCTGCCGCGTCCGTTTGCGCGTGTGCTGCTGCTGCGCCATGGTTGCTTCCGCTCCTGCGCAGCAAGCAAGGAGTAGTGTAAAGAGCTGCTCCTGTCTAAGCCGCAAGAGTCTGGTGGTTCCTGCTTAGCTGCACGCCGGCAAGGGCTTTCAGGAGAGTGCTGTCAAAATACAGAGCTCCAGTCAGAGCTTGTCAGGCAGCCAGCATCGTCAAGCAGCGAGCCACTGTCTCAATGGCGCGGTTGTCTGTGACCACAAGTGCACAGGCAAGTGCACCAGCAGTTGCGTCATTGCCGGGACGTGCCAGGGGCGTGACGAGTGGCAGCTTGCCTGCTGCAGTGAGACCGGATAGGCTGAAGAACTCAGGCACCACACAGTCCGAAGCTAAATGCCTCCGTTCAGACTGGCTGCTTTGCCGCACCTCTGGCTTTCCTCTGCGCACTGAAAACACGCAGCAGTGAACGCCTGCACCTTGCTCTGAGCAAGGCCTATTCAAGTAGCAATGAAGCGACGCGCAGCTCAAAGTACCTGGCGCTGAGCTAACGTAGGGCTCCTTCTGTTGCACCGAGCACTGTGGTGCGCCAGGTTGGCCGCCGCGGTACCTGCTTACAGAAGAAAAGTCTGACACAGCTCACAGCTCGGCTTCAAAGCGCACAAGCTCGGTCAAGGCAGACTCTCGCACCAAGCAAGCATCAGGTGCACTCCGCATGAGCTCAGGATGCCTCAGGCATTGCGCAGGCGCCTTGTCAACACGAGCACGGCAAGCAGCATCGCACGTCCTACATCTGGCGTGCTGCGTGACATGCGTGCTGAGCTTCATGCTAGGGTAGGCAGGTTACAGAAGGAGCCTGCAAGTTGATGAGTGTACACCGCTGCCGACAGCAGGGCTTGTTCACTGCAGGCACGCTGGCCCCAAGCAGCGCCAGCATCAGGACAGGTCGGGAAGCCCCGCTCACAGCCTACAAACGTGCACCCCTCCCTAGCCTACCGCTCACACGCTGCGCAGCCGCTACAGCCCGCTGGTGTCCATAGCGTCCGGCGCAGCGCCCTCCGCCTCAGCGCGCTCCGCCTTGACCCCGGCGTACCGCGCGGCCATGGGCCCGCTCACCAGCGCGGCCATGAAGCGCTGGAAGGGCGCGCAGGTGCCGGCGTTGGGGATGCGGCCGAGCGCGTCGATCGCGCGCAGGCAGCTCCGCAGCATGTCCTCATTGCGGTCCACCTGCGCGCGCGCGCCCGCTCAGCACCGCGCGCTCACCTCCGTGCGGCACCACAGCAGCCTGCAGGCGGGGCGCGCGCCTCCTGCTTGACCGCGTCGCTCTTTATCTTGGCGGCCAGGGTAGCCTCCAGCGGCGGCACCAGGCGCTCCAGGTGCGCCAGCACTGCCTCGCCCGCCGCCACCGCCAGCTTGGCCAGCAGCATGTGGCACGGCATCTTCACGTCGTAGTGGTCCTGGCGCAGCCGCGGCCGCCGCGCGTGAGCCAGCAGCGGCAAGCGCGCGCCGCCGACAGGCCGTGCACACGGCGAACCCGGCGGCGGCGCCCGCATGCAGCCAGGCGCGCAGAGCCGGGGGGCACCTTCAGGCCGGACTCGAGGTGCGCCAGGAAGTCGGGGAAGGCCAGGCGGTCCGGGCAGGCGTCCAGGAGCATGTCCATGCACTCGAACGCGGCCTTGCGCAGCTCCAGCCCGTCGTCGATCCTG
>JAABUV010005641.1_pt1 | contig 14140 bp, 17 predicted proteins | sample 5559971 | NCBI WGS metagenome assembly JAABUV01 (sample SAMN10711881, study PRJNA513362) | rock metagenome | isolation source: Antarctica rocks | place: Antarctica: Victoria Land, Knobhead nord | collected 2015-12-19
GCTGCGGTCAACTTGGTCCGGGTCGCGGAGTGGTGCGCTGGCACTCCTATCGCGAGAACACGATGCTCGCGCTTCGCTGTGCTCCAGCCAGCTTGACGGAGCCGCCACCGATTTCGCCACCAGTATCGATGTTGGGTGAACCCCAACAAGTGATCTTGCAGGGGGCGAGCAGCCCCGAGACGTTGGTAATCTCGGCCGCTCGGATGCAAGGATTGCGTCCCGTGCGACCGATCTTGACCATGCCGAGCCCGTCCCACGCCGGATGCGTGAGCACGTAGATCCAGCCTGGAGCGGGGCGATCATTCATCGGTGCCGTCCTTCATTCGGCGGGCGCACCGCTGCATCACGCGCCACCCGCTTAGGCCCAGCCATGCGAGGCCGGAGAGGCATACCACCTCGCCCACGAGCTGCGCGTTCTGCGATCCGTCCGAGAGCCCAATCCAGATCAGGACGATGCCCCCCAGAAGGACGTAGTAGAGCCGCCGCATCAGCCGCTTGTCGTGCTGCCCCGGCGTCACTCGTCCGCACCGCCTTTGACGCGGATCGCAAGGAACTGCCCGAGCGCTACGTCCGCGCGAGCAGAGATGCGCTGCATCAGAACTTCCATAGAGGCTCGTTCCCGAACCCCCATGCGGGCGAGCTGCGCCGCCCGCGCCGGCTCATCGGCCTGCAACAGCGTGCAGGCCATGATCGTCCAGGGGCTTGCCAGATCGCCCCTCACTGCATCACCGGGCCAAGGTTGATGGCCTGGACGCCGGGACGCGCAGTGCGGCGATCCACGTAGGGGCGCAGCACCATGTCCTTTGTCACCTGCACCACGAAGGCGTAGCCCGGCCGGATGGTCAGGGTGTTCGGGATGGAGAGCCCCGAGCGGGCGTATTCCTGGCCCAGCTCGCCAAACTGCTGCCCGATGGCAGCGGCGCCGATCTGCTGCGCATTGTAGCCGTTCGAGGACTGGCCGGTGCCCTGGCTCAACTGAATGCCGGCGCTGCCGAGCGCCAGGATGAGCGCGTTGCCGAACTTCTCCCACATATGCCGGTCCACCTGGTCGTGCAGGCCGGCATAGCCCGCCTGGTCGGCCGCCGGCATGGCGCCGATCGGGATGGAGCTGCTGTCCGGGAAGATGATCCGGGTGATGACGGTCGGAATGCGGCTCTGGCCATTTGACACCACGTTGTCATAGGTGCCGATCACCTTGGAGCCTTGCGGGATCAGGGGGAACCGTCCCGTAGCGCTGTCATAGATCGTGCGCGAGACGCGGCCGACGAACTGGCCGGGCGTGTCGCTGTTTTCGCCCCCCTGCGCGACGCAGGTAATCACGTCGCCGGCCGTCACCACGTAGGGCGACACCGGATCGCGCACCGACGCGGCCAGGGTATCGTTCTGCCCGAGGTTGCCAGCCTGTCCGATGAACCCCTGCTTCTCCCGGGCGCCGGTCGCGTCCGGCCCGGCCGGTGGCAGGATCGCATAGCCGCCGCCAAAGCCGCCGACACCCAGGCCGCCGGCCACGCCATAGCCGCCTGCAGCCGAGGCAGGGGGAACTTCCGCCCGCCGTGCCTTGGCCGCCTTGCAGCGCACCCGTGGCGGCTTCCTGCGCCTGTTGGGCGCTGCCCTGCGCCTGCGCGATCTGCTGGCCCAGGCCGCCGCCTCCGCCTGTCTGTGCGGTGCCTTGGGAGATACCCGAGGACGTGTCCGCCTTCATGGCGTCCTGCGCAGCCTGCATCCTCGACTGCTGGAGGCTGGCAAGCTGCTGATAGTAGGTCTGCCACGCCTGCTTGCGGGCCTGCGTCGCCGGATCGTCCTCTTGCCGAACCTGGTCGCCGCCATCGGTCAAGGCGGTCGGCGTGGCACCTGGTGCGGGCGTGGGCGGTGCGCCGGCCGGCGGTTTCACCATGTTGCGGAAAGCCGTGGACTGGATTTCCCCGCTATCTGGAGCCCCGTTGAGCACCGCCGGCTTCGTGGCGCCTTCCGGGCGCTTGTCGGCATCATGCGCGGCGGCAGCACTGGACCTGGATCGTAGATCGTAGGTGTAGCCCACGGCGCCAGTCACCCCGAGAACGGCGCCAATCCCGAGCCAGATGGGCAGGCGGTTGAGACGACGCACTCCCGCTCCCCGCCTTGGCAGCGGGGCGAGCAGGGCAGGGGAGTTGTTCGGGTTGTCCCCGGCCGGCGGCTGCGCACCACTCACCGGGCCGCCTCCTGGACCATGACGGTGTAGGGACCGCCGCTTTGCAGCGTGCCCGCGGTGTTGCGCACGAAGAAGCGGGACGCCTCCTTGTTGCCGTCGAGCAGCAGGCGGACCAACTCGCCCGAGCTGTCCATGGGCGTGATCCAATACCGCAGGGTGTGCCCGGCCTGCGTCGCTGGTGTTCCGGGGGCGGCGCTGGCCTCCGTCGTGATGGCGAAGCCCTGTTGTCGCAGGCTCGCCGCCAGGACGGGGGTAAGGGCATTGCTGGCCTGGTCAGTCGGCGTCGGATCGAGCGCGAGCGTGCTGGAGGCGGCTGGGATCTGCGCGGCGAGGAACGTGCTGATGCTGCCGGCAAGCACTTGCGCGTCCCCGGCGTGCGGCAAAGGCTCGACATAGGACGTGCGCGGCCCGACCGCGGCGCAGGCGGACAAGCCGCAGGCGGCGAGTGCAGGCAGGGCAAGGCGGAGGATGCGCTTCACTTGCAGTCCTTCCCGCGCGTGAGCACCACGCGCTGCTGATCGTCACCAACGCCGGAGATGAGCGCCGCCTTGTCCAGCATGGCGTCGACCACGTAGCGGCTGCCGGCCATGCGGTAGTTAACGAACTGCTGGCTCGGTCCAGAGAACAGACCGCCGTCGTTCGCCAACGTCACCAGCGCCGGAGCGGCCTGGTAGGCGATTGAGGACGGGAACTCGATGTAGGTCTTTGCCCCATCGGTATAGGCGCGCGTCGGCGCCCAGCTCGGCCCGCCTGCGGCCGGCGAGACGCAGAGGAACTGCAAGTTGGCGGCGTTCTCGCCGGTGGGCAGCGTCGTGCCGGCGGCGCCGAACGACACCTGTTGCTGATAGGACTTCCACTGCGCCTGCGCGTCGTCGGGATAGTTGAACGCCACGAGGGGCATCCACTGCCCTTCCGTGCTGACCAGCTTAACAGCGTAGGTGCGGCGGTCCGTCTCCACGTCCAGCGAGGACGTGAGCCCGGCATCCACTGGCTTGATGATGAGATGCGTGGTCTGGATGCCGGCGTTGCCCGAGAGAGCCGGTGTGACCTTCCAGTGCACGCTGTCGCCCAGGTTGACCATGTTCACGACTTCACCGGGTTGTAGGGTCAGGTTGCAAACCTGGAGCGGGGCGCAGACTACCGTGGGCAGCGTCGCGCCGAACAGGAAGCGCACATAGCCGTCCTCGCCCGCGTGCGGCATCTCGTTCCGGTTCTTCCAGCGCAGCGACAGGGAGAGCGCCCGGCGTTCCTTGGCGTTCAGCACCGCCCTGGACGGCGACACCAGCGCGATCGGCGGCGGCATCGTCGCCGGCACCGGGGCCGATGCCGAGGCCATCTGCGTGCCGTGTCCCCCGCCTTGATCGGACGGTACGCTGGCGCCCGCGAACGCCGAGGCGCTAGCGCCGGCCTGGATTGCCGGGACTTGCTGCCCGAAGGCGAGCGAGGGAAGGGCGACCACCAGGGCGGTCCCGATTGCCTGTCTCATGGCGTTCATCGCCCCACCTGCCTTTCGCCCCAGGGCATGGACTCGACAAAGAGGCCGGTCGCGTTGGCGCGGATGTCGGCATCGGTGACAGGCGGGGTGTGGCTGACCGTGACGGTGGCCTCCCACTGCTTCGAGGATTCCGGCCGCCCGTCGCGGCTGGTGGTGTCCTCGCGCCACTCCGCACGCCAGGTGTTGCCGCCCGGCAGGGGGATGACAGAGTCCACATGCACCGCAACCATCTCGTCCGCGGCCCGGGTGAAGGGGCTGTGCGCGGCGAAGTAGTCGTTGAGGAACGAGAGGGCGGGGCCGTTCTTGTCGACCATCGCATACGCCTCATTGATGATTGCACGCTCGGCCTGCACGTCGATGTAGACGCTGCGGACATCGGTGACGAAGCGGGCGAGCTGCGCGCGGACGATGCGCGGATCAAGCGGCCCAGACAGGTCGGCGCGCTCGATCGGCAGCTCGTCCCCAAGCTTGTTGACCTCGACCACGTAGGGCACCACGCGGCTTTGCGACGATTGCCAGACGTTGCCGGCGACGGCGATCCCCGCTACCCCGAGCGACGCAAAGGCCACCAGGCGCCAGGTGCGCGCAGCGGCGATGTATGAGCCGTATCGCTCATTCCACTCCCGCCGTGCGGCCACATAGACGGCCGAGTGCGGATCATTCGGGTTGAGGGGAGGCGTGTTCGCCGGCCGCTTCATGCGTTCTCCGTTCTAGCTGATGCTGTTGGTGTTGCTGGTGCCGCTCGCCGCAGGAGCGACGGGCTTGCTCTTGTCGTCGGTCAGAAGCCGGCGCTGGTTCGCCATGTCGGCCCCCATACGCCAGGTCGCCATGCCGTGATTGGAGCCAGGGGTGCCGGCCATACGTCGCCCTATGTCGCGGATCGGCGCGGCGGCCAGGTTCTTTGCCGTCGCGCCGGTAAGGGATGCGGCGCGGCCGATCATGGACCGCTCCGGTGCCTCGCCACCGTTCCCCCCTGCGGCCTTGCTGTCCGCCGCGCCCATCTGCGCGGAGGCGAGCTTGAGGGCGTTGGTGGCCATTGACCCGGCACCGACAGCCCCGGCAACCGCGCCTGCGGCTCCACCAGCAACCGCCATGGCGGCGCCGGTCAGTGCAGAGCCGCTCGACAGGCTGGCGCCCCCCACGACGCGCTGAAACTCGTCCGGTAGCACCTTCACGAGCGCGAGCATGACGATGGACGCGCCAATCAGGATCAGCAGGGACGAATTTGTCATGTCGGAGAACTGCGCCGCCCAACCTAGAACGATGTTTTGGCCGACGCTGATAAGGAGCTGGAGCATCAGCAGCTTGGCGCCGACTGACAGCGCATAGCGGAACGTCGAGATGGCAATGTCGCGTGTCCAGCGAGAGCCGCCGAAAGCCATGTTGAGGACGCCGGCCGAGATGGCGATGTAGCTCTGGACGAGGGTAATCACCATTGTTGCCGCCATCAGGGCAAAGCAGACTTCGATGACGATGGCGGCAATCATCAGGGACACGGACGCCGCTGGGCTCCACAGCGACATCTGGCCGAGGACCTTTTGCCCGAGCGACACGCCCGTCGCGAACACATCCGAAGGCGCGACGGCGGTAGCGCCAGCCGCGACCCCGGCGGCGCGGTAACTTTCAACGATCGCCGTCCCCCAGGTGGAGGCGTTCTGCAACAGGGCGAGGAACAGGCCGAGCGTCATAATCTGGTTGACGATCTCGGCCAGCCACTCGCTCAGGTCCGCGCCCCGGAAGGCCAGCTTGGCGGCCGACCAAGCCATCTCGATCAGCGCGAGCGTGCCGAACGTCCGCAGGGCGAGGGCTTGAAGCGTGGCCTCCCAGCCGGCTGCCTGTCCTTGAAATTGCCTGATAACGCCGTCCAGCACATTCACGCCTTGTGCGTGCGCTGGCAGCACCACAGCCAGGCCCAAGCCAAGGCCGAGGGCGCTTCGGTAGATTACCCTGCGCATCAGAACTTCTGGCCTCCATGAATGTCGGGCGTCGGCCCGGACGGCAGCGACCAGGGACGCTCCGGCTGCACCGCAGGCGCGACAGGCGCGGGGCAGGACACGGCAACCTGCGCCGTCATGGTCGCGCGGGAGACGACGTAGCCCGCGCCGACCGACGCGAGCGCGGTGCCCGCCAGGATGGCGACGGCCACGGAAGCCTTGAGGGTCAACATGCCGGTCACCAGGACTGATAGCCGGTCGTCGCGACCGGCGGGGCGGAGTTGAAGTGCAGCATCGCGGCGTCATTCGTGGCCCGCCGGTCGGCATCCACGGCCATTTGCGTCGCCTGCATCTGCGCGGTGGTGGAAAGCGTGGCCTGGATTTGAAGAAGCTGGGTCGCGTTCTGATGCGCCAGCTCGTTCCCCGCCTGGAGCGCCTGCATCTGCCCCTGCGCGGTTTGCGAGTGCTGCTGCAGGGACGCGAGCAGGGCCGCATTGCTCGCCTCCTGGCCTTGCTGGAGCCCAAGCGTGCGGCCCATCGTGCTCAGGTTGTTGCCGATGCTCTGCTGATACCCGGTGATCTGCATGGGGATGTTGGTCAGGTTCCCAACCTGGTTCGCATAGGACGAGGTGTTTTGCAGGCGCGTGAGCAGCGATCCGGAGTTGCCCGAGAGCACGGAGGCGTCATTTGACAGGTATTGCACCCGCATGATGTCACTCTGCGCCGTCGACCATACCTGCGTCGGCAGGGCAACGGTGTTCGTCACCATGTTGGTGTATTGGTTGAGCTGGGTCTGATACTGCTGGAGCTGCGTCGCCATGGACTGCGCTTCCTTGGCGTATTGCGAGAGCTGCGTGTAGCCCGTGGCGCAGTTCACGCAGTAGGTCGAAAGCTGCGCGTGCGCGGGCTCAGGCACCGCAGCCCCAAGCAGCCCCACGACATAGGCTTCGGAGGCGAGCAACAGGGCAAGGCGCAGGGCCTTCGCGTGGCTACTGCAACGCTGCATAGGACACTCCCTTTTCATCGAGCCAGGCGAACGGCCACCGCTCGGCGTGGACGCGCTCCAGATCGCGGATGCGCGCGATGGCTGCGGGTGCCGTTGCTCCGGCAAAGGCGAGCGTGACCGGCCCGAGGCCCAGGTCGAACAGTCGTCGCCCTTCGGATGACACCAGGTAGTAATGCCGCTTCTTCGTCGCGGTGCGCAGGATCTCGATCTGGGTCTCGTTGAGACCCAGGCCCATGTAGAAGTCGCGCGGGCCAGGGTTCTGCACCGTGCCGGTCACGCCGGCTTCCTCGTTCGGGAGGAATATCTTGGTCGGGCAGGACTCGATCAGCACGTCCATGATGCCGGAACGCACGGCGTCGGACAGGCTTTGCGTGGCCATGACGACCAGGCAGTTCTTCGAGCGCAGCAGCCGCAGCCAGGCGTGGATCTTCGACTTGAAGGCCGACTTGCCGAGCATCGTCCAGGCTTCATCGAGCATCAGGATGGACGGCGTACCATCCAGCGACATCTCGAACCGGCGGAACAGGTAGAGCAGCACCGGCACGGCGGCCTGCTCGTTCAGGGCAAGCAGATCCTCCATCTCAAAGACCATGAAGCGGCCGAAGCTAATGCTGTCCTGCTCGGCGTCGAGCATCCGGCCAAGCGTGCCCTCCAGCGTGTAGTAGCGGAGCGCATCGCGGATCGTCTCGTCCTGCACCTGCGACACGAAGTGCGTCATGGTGCGCTCGCTACCGGGCTGGCGCAGCAGCGTCATGGCTCGGTGAATGGCGTCGCGCTCGTGCGGGAGCGGGAGGCGCTGGGTTTGCAGCTCGAAGCAGGCCGCAATCCAGTCCTCCGCCCACACCATGTCGGCATCGCTCTCCAGCGTGGAGAGTGGGCAGAAAGTCGGGGCGCCGTTCTCGCCCGCGATGTCATAGTGCTGCCCGCCGCACGCCTTGGCGACGGCGAACAGGCCCCGCTTGTAGTCGAAGGACCAGATCCGCATTCCCTCGTAGCGGAGCGCCTGCAACGCCACCGTGGAAAGCAGCGTGGTCTTGCCCGAGCCGGTCGGCCCGAAGATCAGGGTATGCCCGACATCACCGACGTGGAGGTTGAGCCGGAACGGGGTGGCGCCGGTTGTCGCGGCGTGCAGCAGCGGCGGCGAGGCCGGCGGGTAGTAGGGGCAAGGTGCCGTGTCCTTTCCCGTCCAGATGCTCGCCAGCGGCAGAAGGTCGGCAAGGTTGTCGGTGTGGATCAGGGGCCGGCGCACGTTCTGCACGGTGTGCCCCGGCAGGCTGCCGAGCCATGCTTCCATGGTGTTGACCGTCTCGACACGCGCCGCAAAGCCCTCGCGCAGAACTTCGCGCAGCACCAGGCGGGCGTTCTCCACCAGCTCGGCCCGATCGGCGCCCATGAGAACGATGACCGGCGTGTAGAAGCCCGACCCGGCGAGGCCGGAGTTGGTTTTCGCGATGGCGGCCTCCGCCTCGCCCGTCATCAGCAAGGCGTCCTCGTTGATGCTGCCGTCCTGCGTGCGGAAAAGCTGCGCCGTGAAGCCGCGCACCTGCTGCTTCCACTTGCGCCGGAACTTGCGCAGCTCGCCCAGCATCTCGTGCTGATCGAGGTAGATCACCCGCGAGGACCAGCGATAGGGGATCGCCAGGTGGTTCAGCGCATCGAGCATCTGCGGCCAGGATTCCGCCGGGAAGCCCTCGATCGCGACGCAGGCGATGAACTGCTGCCCGAGCTTCGGCGTGTCGCCGGCCCATAGCTCCTGACCGCCCAGCACCGCGTCCAGATAGCAGGCGCCCGGGGGGATGTTCAGCTCCAGCACCTCGCCGGTCAGGGCGAAGTGCAGGTAGTTCACCAGCTCGTCGCGCAGGTGGTCGCGGCCATGCCGATCGGTGACGACGTAGGATCGCATCCGCTCCAGGCGGAGCGCGTCCCCGATGGCATCCTCGAAGTCCGAGACGGCTTTCTGGAAGGTCTGGAGGATGCGATCCGCGGGGCTGACCCGCTCCGTCACATCGTCATCGTAGATCAGGTCCGCGACCTTGCTCTTGCGGCGCAGCGGTGGCGTGTAGTGGACGATCAGCACATAGCGGTTCTCGAAATGCATCCCCTCGCGCATGAACTGCCGGCGGCGTTCCTCGTCCACCAGGCGCGAGACGGGATCGGGGAAGTGCGACATCTCGGCTGGCGGGTAGGCCGCGGCCGGCGTGCTGACCGCCTCGACCCACGTTGCCCAGCCGGCGCCGAAGCGGGCGAGCGCGGAGTTGACGCGCCCGGTGAGGTGGTTGCGCTCGTTGTCCGTGCTGCTTTGGATGTCCGGTCCCTGGTAGTACCAGCCAGCCAGCAGCGAGCCGTCCTTGCACTGCACGATGCCGTCCTCGAACAGCGCCGCCCAATTCAGCAAGTCGGCAACGCCGGCCGCCGTGTCGCGGAAGTGCTTGAGCGCGAGCATCACAGCATCCAGTACAGGAGCACGGCCACGACCGCGGCTAACGTGATGTAGAAGCCCCACGACGACTTCTCTGCATCGCGGTAGGGGCGCGAGCGGGCGGGGTAATAGCCGCGGTATTTGATGTGGCGGGCATAGACCCGGCTCATCTGCGGGTCCGCCTTGGCGATCTGCCGGAAGATGCCGATGCAACCGAACCAGAGGACGGCGGCAATCACCAGGGCGACCATGTTCTGCCCGCTGACCGCAAGGCTGGCGGCCACAATCGCCATGATGAGCGTCGGTTCGCGTTCACCGCCCAAGAACAGCCTTGGGCGGTGCAGCACGCGATAGAACGGGGTCCGCCGCAGGCTCAAACAATGGCCCCGGAGATGCCGAGCGAGGACGCCAGGTTGGTGACGCCCACGAGAAAGGCCGCGACCAGCACCACCATGATGAGCCGGCGGATGAACTCGTTGACCTCGCCGCCGAACACCAGCGCCGCGCCGCAGGCCACCATGGCGAGCAGCGAGATGGTGAAGGCCACGGGGCCGGTGATGTCGTTGCGCAGCGTGGTCAGGGGCGCGTCCCACGGCAGGCTGCCGCCAGCGGTGGAGGCGTGCGCCAGGTTCGGGTGGCACGCCACGACCCCGAGAGCCGCGCCGCCGACAATAGGCTTCCAGTTGTCACGCACGAGGGCACGAATTGTCCGCACAGGATTACTCCGCGTTGGAGAGTTGATATTTCCCGTCAACCACGCCGTTGACGGACACGACCTCTTGCACAAGACGGCCGGGTTCGTTGTTTGCTTTGGCGATGGACACGATCAGGTCCACGGCTTCTGCAATCAGCTCGCGCATGGGCGAGGGACTGGCTTCCGCGATCAATTGCTCGATCCGCGTCAGCCCAGCGCGAGCTGCATTCTCATGGGTGTTGGCGTGGACGGTGCAGACCCCGCCCGGGTGGCCGGTATTCCACGCCTTGAGCAGAGCCAGCGCCTCGCCGCCGCGGACCTCGCCCACGATGATCCGGTCCGGTCGCAGGCGCATGGTGGTCTTGAGCAGCAGCAGCATCGAGACGCCCGCCGTCGCGCGCAGGACAACCGTGTTCTCGGCGCTGCACTGCAGCTCCGACGTGTCCTCGATGATGACCAGGCGGTGCGCGCTGGCGACCTCGGCCATGTAGGCGAGGACCGCATTCGTGAGCGTCGTCTTGCCGGTGCCGGTGCCGCCTACGACGAGGATGTTGCGGCGCTCGCGCACGGCCAGTTTGATCGCGGCGCACTGTGCCGGGTTCATAATCCCTGCGGCCACATACTGATCCAGCGAGAACACCGCCGACGCCTTGAGGCGGATGGTGAACACCGGACCGGGCGACACGTTCGGCGGGATCACCGCCTCGAAGCGTGCCCCGTTGAACGGAGGGGCAAGCGGAAGCTCGCACTCCAGGATCGGATTCTCTCGGTTGACGGTGGCCTTGAGTGTGCTGGCGACAGTGCCGATGAAAGACTCTGCGGCCGACGCCGCCATGTCGCCTGCGGGCTCCATGCCGGACCCGAGACGGTCGACCCACACGCGACCATCGGCATTTAGCAGAAGCTCGACCACGCCCGGCGTCTGGAGCAGCCCACAGAGGTTCACGCCAAGCTGGCGTCTGAGGGTATCGGCAAGCCGCCGGGCCGTTTCCTCGCGCGATGTGAGCTGCACTGCTTCCGGCATGTGTGCTTTCTGCTGCTGGCAGCGCACAACCGCGCCGCCGATTTGTCCCCCTATAAGGGGACAGCCACGGACGGCGCAAGCGGAAAGCGGGAAATCGTATCGCTGGTGGCCGACCTCAGATCAAGAGGGATTGTCCCGCAAAAGGTCGCTGACGTTGACGCGCAGAACTTTGGCTAAGTTGTCGATGGTCGAGAGCGTTAGGTTCTTCTCGCCATTTTCGATCTTATACACATATTGAAACAGGATGCCGCTTAACTCTGCAACCTGCCGCAAGGTAAGACCCGCCGCTAACCGGGCTGCGCGGAGATTTCTGCCGACAGTGACTTGTAAAAGAGCCGGAACTGGCTCGCTGTGGTTGCAGCCAGAATCAACAACGGGCTTCCTCGACGGAGCCATGGCGGCCCTCTTGGCGGGAAGCGGTTTCGCCCTGGGTTGCATTTCTGCCACAGGCTTCGGCGTAGTCGGGTTTGGCTTGATCTTCGGCGGAGCGATAGCTGGAGACGGCTTTGGGCTGGCGGTTCGTCGTGCGGGCTTAGGAGGCTCGCGCATTCCGCTCTTTGCCATAAATCCGAATCCTGTGTCCTGGTCTGCAAGGCTTGTAGCTCGGCGGGCATATCCGCCGACCCATCAGAGACGCAACCACATACGATTGTATTAGGTTTGGTCCGCAATCGCACCGTCCTTGTGAGTGCAAGAGAAGTATGATTATCTTGCACTCGACGGATAACTGGCAGGACGGACCAGGGGCAGGACGGATCAGGGGGTGAACATGGCGACCATCGAGGGAACGGCCGAGAAGCTGGCCGATGAGCACGTTGAGCCGAGAACGGGGCTGGTGCTGGTGACGCTGCCCAGCATACCGGCGCCCATGCTTCCTATTGCGCCCGTGCAGGCCGAGACGGACGAGACAATGATCCTGCTTTGGCTCGACGGGCTGAGGCCGCACACGCGCCGTGCCTACGAAGCCGACATCAAGCTATTTCGCAACTTAGTCGGTAAGCCGCTCCAGCAGGTCACACTCCGCGACCTCCAAGGCTACAAGGCCATGCTGGCAACCGTGGAGGAGGCGACGGGCAAGCCGCGTCTGGCCAGCGCGACGCAGGCCCGTCGGCTGTCCTCCGTGAAATCGCTCCTGACCGCGGCGCACGAACTGGGATACCTTACCCTGAATATCGGCTCGCGGATCAAGCTGCCACCGATCAAACAAACCTTGGCCGAGCGCATATTGTCGCAAGAAGATGTCATCGAGATGCTGGCCTTGGAGCGCGATCCGCGGAACAAGGCAATCTTGCGCGTGCTCTACGGCGGCGGACTGCGACGAAGCGAGATTTGCGGCTTGCGGGTCCGGGATCTGCAGCCCAACGGCGATGCCTGCCAGATCACAGTCTATGGCAAAGGCGGCAAAACCCGTGTCGTGCTTTTGAAGGCGAGCCACTGGCGCGACCTGGCGCCACTTCGAGGGCCTGACCCGGATGCACCGCTGTTCCGGTCCCGCGAACGCAAGACCACTGGTCCCGCGATAGACGAGTACGTGATGGACCCTTCGCAGGTGCATCGCATCGTGAAGGCGGCGGCGAAGCGGGCGAACTTATCCGATGCGGTGTCGGCGCACTGGCTGCGGCACGCCCACGTCAGCCACTCGCTTGATGCCCGATGCCCAGCGCACCTCGTGCAGGCGACGGTCGGGCACGCCAGCCTGGCAACCACCAGCCGCTACGCACACGCGCGACCAAACGACAGCAGCGCCCGCTACCTGAGAGGTTAAGGCGCCGGGCGGGGCCACTCGCCGGCTATGCGGCTTGCTGGCGCGAGCCGGGGCACCCCCAAACTGGCAGCGTGAGGAACAGGCCGTCATCGTTGACTTGGTGGTGCGCTTCCTCTTGGGGTGACGCTTAGAGGTGACGCCAGCGGGTAGTGGATGACCGGGGGAATAGCCGCTCGCCGGCTTCTCGATGTTGCAAGCAGCAACAGGCAGCGGTGCCCCTGCCCTAGCGGCTCGTGGGATTGACCCGGCGGATTCAACCTCCGGAGCGAACGTCTGGGTCTGGTGTGTTTCTGCTGGGCAGGTGTGCCAGCAGGTGGGTGAAGCGCTCGTGCGGTGTGTCGTAGCCCAGGGTCTTCCTAAGGCCGTGTGTTGAGGTTTTCGGCGACGGTGTCGAGATGGGCCTGGGTGAGGCTGGCGAGCGACATGCCCTTGGGGAAGTATTGGCGCAGCAGGCCGTTGATGTTCTCGTTGCTGCCGCGTTGCCAGGGCGCGTGCGGGTCGGCGAAGAAGACGCGCATGCCGGTGGCGTGCGTCAGGTCCTTGTGCCGGGCCATCTCCTTGCCCTGGTCGTAGGTCAGCGTCCGGCGCAGCGGGGCAGGGATGGTGTTCAAGGCGCCTGCGAACGCGCTGGCGGCGACCGCGGCCTTGTGGGTGGGCATCAGCACGAGGAGCAGGAAGCGGGTGGTGCGCTCGACCAGGGTGCCCACGGCGCTACTGGCCTGGCCCAGGATCAGGTCGCCTTCCCAATGGCCGGGCACCAGGCGGGCGGCCACGTCGTCGGGCCGCTCTGCGATGGGGGTCATGTCGCACAGCCTGCCGCGCCGCTCGCTGCCCACAGGCGTGCGGCCGCGCCGCGGCTTGCCCTGGCGCAGGCAGGCGATCAACTCGCGCCGCAGCTCGCCGCGCGGCAGGGCATAGAGGGCCGCATAGATCGCCTCGTGCGACACGGCCGCGTTGGCCTGCTGTTCCACCCCGTCCTCAATCCGTGTGCGCCTGCCTGCGATCTGCTCCGGCGACCAGCCCCGGCGCAGCAGGTCGGCGATCTGCGTGAACAGCGCGCCGTCGGCTCCCAGCCTGGCCTTGCGGCCGCAGCGGCTGCGGGCACAGGCCGCCTGCGCCTGCGCCGCGTGCGCCGCATAGCCCGCCCTGCCACCGTGGCGCGCCACCTCGTCCGATATCGTGCCCGCAGAGCGGTCCAGCGCGCGCGCAATCGCGCGGATGCACCACCCGTCGTGCAGCCGCACCTCGATCAGCGTGCGGTCCACCACACTCAAGCCACGTCTGCATGCTGCCATCCAGCCATCCTATCGCGTCAGGCCAGCCAGGGGTGTTCGCTCCCAAATTTGAATCCGCCCCCGGTTTCGTGGTTCACCCGCACTTTGCGTGGATCATGTGGCCAGCAGAACGCGGCGCCGCAGCAGGTCGAAGCTGGCGCGGCCATAGCTTTGCCGTTTCAGCAGCTTGAGCCGGTTGACCTGCCCTTCGGCCTGGCCGCTGCTCCAGGGCTCGGTCAGGGCGGCGCGCACTGCGGCACCGTCTGCCTCCAGCCCGACGGCGAACGTCTCAAGGGCGGAGATGCCGCACGCGCGGGCTTCGGCCAGCCAGATCTTCAACT
>JAABUV010005645.1_pt1 | contig 14133 bp, 14 predicted proteins | sample 5559971 | NCBI WGS metagenome assembly JAABUV01 (sample SAMN10711881, study PRJNA513362) | rock metagenome | isolation source: Antarctica rocks | place: Antarctica: Victoria Land, Knobhead nord | collected 2015-12-19
ACTCTGACTTTGCAATTGAACGCATTGAATGCATGCGATGATAACGCTTCAATGATTACATTTTCTTCACATTTTGACTTGATTCACACGTCAGCGTTTTAGAGCTGCAAGCGTTCAATAAGCTTGTGATAACAACGTGTAACATTCACATTCTTCTTCATAATTAGACTGATCGTCGAGTCGAGTTTCGAGTTGACATTTTGAACCCGAACCGAGATCGGGTCGGGTTGCTCACATTTTCAACCCGATCCGAGTCGGATTGCTCATATTTTCGACCCGACGCGACCCGACCCGACTAGGAATTGGGTCAATTCGACCCGACCCGCCAAGGACTCGAGCTTGACGTCAAGAGGGCTAAATATAGAAAGTTTTCCGGTTTTTGACTTTTGCATTACCTTTTTGCATTACCTTTTGATAGAGAGTCATAAAGAGAAACATGGAGGGAAACATGAAGGGAAACATGAAGGGGAACATGAAGGAAAACATGAAGAGAAACATGAAGGGAAACATGAAGAGAAACATGAAGAGAAACATGAAGGGGAACATGAAGAGGAACATGAAGGGGAACATGAAGGGGAACATGAAGGGGAACATGAAGGGGAACATGAAGGGAAACATGACGGGGAAACATGAAGGCCGTTTGACTTTGATAGAGAGTCATGACGGGAAAACATGGTAGAAAGTCATGAAGAGAAACCATGTAGATTGTTCGACCAAGCTATTTACATCTATCTAATATCTTGTCGAGTCGGGTCGAGTTTTCGAGTCGAGTTTTCAAGTCGAGTTGTCGGGTCAAGCTTCTCAACTCGACTCGAGTTCTCGAATTCAACTTCTCAATTCGACTCAACACTTTTCCAAAAAAATTTCAACTCAACTCGACACTTTTTGAGTCGAGTACTCGACTCGAACTCGAGTACTCAACTTGACGCGATCAGTCTATTCATAATATGAATCTTTTCATCTTTCTTATAAAAAAAGCTAGTTTCAAAGCTTACTTTTGAATACATATTTCTGATCATTTTTGCATCTATCTTATCAATATGCTTGCGTTTTAGACGAATAGCTTCAATCATCATATGTAATGATTGTCTCTTTAACAACACAAGATATAAACAGAGATCAGTATAGTAACAAACTAATCACTAGACTGAAAGTCTGAGAATAGCTAAGACAATAGACTGTATTGACTATTACATGAGTTGAGCACGAAGCTTCTATCTAAGAGAACGATCATCGTTATATAGACATAAAAGAATCGTGTCAAGTCGTCTCTGCTCTGAATGATCGCTTTGATCATTCTCGAGCAAGATGAGCAAGATGAGCACTACGCTCGTCATGCTCACTGTGATCACTTCTGATTCAAACGATCAAAATGATCATCTTCAAGACTCTGATTATTTAATGATTATCTAATTATTGCTGTTACATAATCTCATGTGAAAGAGTTCTAACACTAGATTCTCTTCTAAGATTTTCATCTTGAAAATCACTTTTCTTTCATGTCTTCTTATCACACAACGAAAAACTCTATCTTGCGTCGCAGAGATCTTCTTGAGCGTACGAGTTCTGAGCGTGCTGTCATGCGTCTCTGTGAACACTGCAGTCGCTTGCAAAAGAAATGTCGTGTCGACAACGAAACTGATCGTTGCATCGAGTGTGTGCATCTCGATCGCAAATGCAATCTTACTTTCTCAATGATGAAGTGAAAAAGAGTAAAGACAGAACGCGATCGCGTTCTTCATGAGCTGCTGAATGCTCACAAGCAGATGCAAGAGATTTTCGCAAGAACTACTTGTCTGCAAAATCAATTTGTGTTTCTAGAGAATAAGAAACAGACGATGATTGAATGAGAATTTCGAAACATCGTTGAGCTCGAGAAAGAAGAGAGAAAGACTAGTGAATCATCGCTGAATCATCTTCTTTTTGACGTGTCTTTCGAGCAGATTGAGATTTCATCAGACTTTAACTGACTGAATTTCTCAACTGAAACTGTCACAGAAGCATCTGACAATTCTTGAGATTTCTCTTCGATTTTCAAGTGTCTTCGATATGTTCGTAATCTTTTCACTTGACTAATCAATGAGACTGATCTTTGATATTCTGTTGATTCAGTATATTCTTTACTTCGTACTTGACATTCTGATTCTCTGAATCAATATCTGAAGATTCTGTTTGAATTGATGTATTCAAGTCTGCAGACTTCAAAAGAAAAATATGAAATATTGAATGTATTTTCATAAATGCTGAAAGATTCAACTCGTAGTTAATCGATTTCTTTTCTTCTAGAATTTCAAATGATTTTAGTTTCATGTGATTCAACTTGTTACTTAATCTTTTTGTCTTAATATTTCGTCTTAGTAAATAAGCTTTGTCTCTCTTTTTAAGAGTAGATTCTCTATCTTTTTTCTTATTTGCATACAGAGTCATGCATTTACTTAGAAACTGAATGTTCTTTTGCAGCTCTTTGTGCAACAAATGTATTTATTCAATTTGTATCATAGCTTTCTGAGTTATTTACGCAAATTCACGCGATTTCTTAAGAGTTTCTGACTCAAACTTGTAGTTTGCAAAGAATGATGACATGCTGATTACTTCTGTTGTTGTGTTATTGAAAGACAACTGTGCTATTGACAGTAGCTATATTCAATCGTTCTGTCTATAGTTGATATAGCATCTGAGATACTGTTTCAGTGTCTGATTCATTCTTTTCATTTGTTCATTCATCTGTGAATGATAAGCTGTTGACAACTTATGATGAATTCTCAGTTGATTCATTAACGATTTTCAGAATTTTGATGTGAAGAGCTTGTCTCTATTCAAAATTATCTCGTCTGATAATTCATAATTTGCTACAATCATTCTCAAGAACGTGTAAGTCAAATCTTCTGCGAATGTTGCTTTCTTGTATGACAAGAAATATTCGTACTTGATTAGTTTATTTGTGACTATCAATATAAAATCATACGTTGTTCTTGTAACTCTTTCTTTTGACTTTGATAGCTTGATTATAAAGTTCAAAGCTATGTTTTTTCATGCATGATCTGATGTGCTAAGACTTTTCAAAAGTTCGTAAAGTCTGTGTCAACTATGCTTCGTTTGAATGCATACGTTGCACTTTCTTATGATATCTTCTACTTGTTTTCTGTGAGAATGCATCTCATCAACTATGAACAATGTGTATCTGCAAGGCTAGCTCGCAAGATTAGATCAAAGAGACTAACGAGTGAATAGAGATAGCGACTTGACAGAAGATGAAAACTCTGCAAGCTTTTGCTTTCGTTTCTTAGCAATTAGTTCTATCATTAATAAGAATGCTATCTTATTATCTTCTACTACGCAGTTTCACGTAAAGAGATCTCGTCGTCTCACAGTTCTAATTGCTTCATTCGCACGAAGCTGCTCAGTAAGAAATGTCAAACATGCAGCGACTCATCAGAAGTCACATGATCGAAAGAAGTGATAACTTCTCTCACATTGAGAATTCATCGTTTCATCAGAACAGATCTGAGAATCACGCATTTGAACACGCAGATGAGAAGTTCAAATCGCAAGAATCTAATGAACAGACAGATCATATTTCTTGATGATCAACAAGCGAAGTACGCAAGCAGTTAAAGAATCTGAAGATGCAGAATGTACTGCTTGTCTTGCAACTTTGCATATCAAAACTCAAGCGAAAGATTCGATCAATTTCTGATCATCGATGTCAACATAGTGATGCACGCAAGCGTGCTAATCGATCTCGCGAGTCTAGAGAGCAAAACATCACGAACTACAACTTCTTGATGTTCTGACTGCGAGACTGCGAAGACTTCATAGTCGCGATATCATCTGATTTCATCACGAAACAAGAGAAGCTGCGATGATCTGCGTCATACTTGTCAGAGAAGTCTTGCAATCAGTGACGAGATCATGTGATGAGCATGTGCAATCATGATGAGAAACTTGACTGAAAGTACTACACTGAATACTTGCGTGCTAAACTTAGCAATTCTAAAATTCATAACTTTCAAACAGAACATTGACTTGAAGCTGCGAAGCAGCAAGTTGATCAAAGTATCGCGAATTTCGAACAGTATCTCATCAGACTGTATGCAGATCTGAACTATCATATATTCAACGAGACTTGCATGATGTACTTGCGAATGAAGATTAACGAGATCATCATGAACGAGTCTCTTTGCATCTCATACATCTCTATCAATTATGTCAGTCTGCTAAAGCATCTTATAAACATTGACTTGCATCTGCAAGACACTGACGCATTGTCGAAGCTACATTCGCAGCAAAGTGAGAGTGCAGCGTCTCAGAAAAGTTCTCGATTCTCGCATGAAAAGACAAAGTCTGTCGCTGCAACGAAGAATTCGAAGTTCTCTGCTTCGAGCACGCAGTCTAAAGACGATGCAACATTCAAGTTCAATGAATTCAAGCAAGATGCTGTTTTATTCAATCTTACATGCTGATCATGCAAGAAGCTGAGACACAAGATCGATAATTCAATGTGTCTCAACTACGCATTCAGACAAGAGACTCGCAATCATAATGAAGAGACAAGAAAAGAGAAAGTCTGATGTTCATCATCGAATCATTAGATATAACTACGAAAAGATGATTGTCACGTGCACTGATGATATCAGTACTGACAAATGTTTCTGAGAGAGTGCGTGAAGCTCACTGTCTTATTGACTCTGAGATCGAGCGAAACTTTATATTACAATCGTGAGTAAAAGAGCATAAGTTATCAAAGAATCATGCAACTCTGAAACAGATTCAGATGATTGATGATCGTTGAATTTTCTGCTATGATACACATCAGATTGATATCGAGTTGATCAATCACAAGAAAGTTTGCAAGAGCTGAAACACTGAGTTTCATGCTGTGAACATGCGAGAATATGATATGATTCTTGACTACTTGTGATTAGATGAGATCGATCTGAATATTCGCTGACGCAAGCGTCGTTGATCGTATTGAGAAAACAGCACTCAGCGTGCAAAGCAAATACGAGTTAATCTGTGTGAAATATTGAAATTTGCTGAGGTGACAATGCTTGCAGCTAAGAAAAGAAGAGAGACTTATGTAACTCTGCTTTATCAGCTGCTATCTACAGATAACTTATTGCAGAACGCAGATCATCAGACTGCAAGATGCAATGCGCTTCAAGCAAAAGAATCAGAAATATTCTTTGCTATTCAAGATTTCAAGAAAGTGTTTTCTGAGATTCTTTCTGATAGTTTGAACACGCATGATCAGATGAAACATTTCATTGATCTGATGAAGAACAAAATGTCTTGCATCAAGTCTATTTATAAGATGACACAAAATGAGCTCGCTACGATACAAGACTATCTAGACAGCGCGCTAGAGAAGAAATGAATTCATTCATCAAGTAGTTCTGCAAAAGCATCTGTGTTGTTTGTAAAGAAGTTGAACGAAAGTTTTCATCTATGCGTGAACTATCGTGATCTCAATGAAATAACAGTAAAGAACAATTACTCATTGTCTCTACTGTCTGAGACGCTGAATCGCTTTGCTCATGCAAGACACTTTATCAAGATTGATATTTGCAACGTTTATCATTGCATTTGAATTCGCAAGAGCGATGAATGAAAAACGACTTTTCATACACGCTACAATCAGTTTGAGTATCAGATGATGCTCTTTGAACTGACAAATGCTTCTGCGATCTTTCAGTTCTATGTAAATCACGCGCTTAAGTCATTCATGAATATTTGCTGCGTGATATATCTGAATGACATCTTAGTATACTCTGAGATGAAAGAGCAGCATTGAAAGCATGTGCGCAAGATTCTTCGCGCGCTACTGAAATATTGACTGTATGTCAAGCTGTTGAAATGCGCTTTCAATCGTAGCGAAGTTATCTTTCTGAGATTCATGATAAAGCGAAGAAATATTCAGATGAAACAGTCTCGTATCAACGCAATCACTAGCTAATTTGAGTTCAAGTCTGCGAAGAACATTCTTGTATTCTTGAGATTTGCAAGATTTTATCGATGATTTATAAGAAAGTTCTTTCAAATCATCACGCTCTTAACAGATGTAATCAAGAATGCGAAGAAGAAAACGATGCATTCACTCTTCGCAATGACATCGAAAGCAAGAAAAGCTTTTGAAAGATTGAAAGCAGTCTTTGTCAATGCTTTCATTTTAAAACACTACGATTGAGATGCAGATTTTCACATGAAGATCAATGCATCAAATCGCGAAGTCAAAGACGTGCTTAGTCAGAAAAGCAAGACTGATCAATGACATTTCATTGCATACTATAGTTATAAGTTCAAAGAAGTTGAAGTACAATGAAACATGCACGACAAAGAGCTGTATGCTATAGTTCTTGATTTTAAGAACTGACAACACTATTTTCAAAGTAGCAAGCGACTTATATGTGTGATAACAGATCACAATAATCTTCGTTACTTTATGATGATGAAGAAGCTCAACGCACGACAGATGCGCTGAGCTGAGAAATTAGCTGCGTTTGACTTTCATATAGAATATCGCAGAGGCAAATTAAATTCTGCGAATGCGTTGTCAAGAAGACTCGACATTATGAAATTGAATGATAACGAGAAGAATAATGATTATTTTCTATCTACTCTGCGAAACAAACTTCGTAATCAGAAATGTCAATCTGAACTGCTAAAGAATGAAGAAGTTTCGACAGCGATCAAACTCGCAGCATTGACGACGCAACTGAATGACACAGTCATTACAGATACTCGAGTCATATGTTCAAATGAGAAAGTACTCGCTAGATCTTGCAGAATTCTAAACACTGCGTCGTTTCAACTTCTGATTCATCAGATTATGAAGTTGAAGAAATTCTATTTGAAGATAAGTGAATCAATGACTGCGTGACTGCTGAAATTACAACAAAGAAACGTCTTTGTTGCAAACGAGAAGTGACATCAATGATTCGCATCTAGAAAGAATGAGCTTTTGAAATGAAATATGAAAGATGATGAACTGCTACGTCGTGATCTTGCAATCTATGTACTCAATGACTCTGTTACAAGAAATGAGATTCTGTGTATGAATCATGATGATTTCGAAGCAGATCATTTCACATGCGCTCATATCAAGACTGCGATAAGAAGAAAATATTACTGATCGAAAATGCTCAAAGAGATGACGAAATATGTTCGCATCTGTTCAGACTGTCAGCGAGTGCGAGTGCATCATCATAAGCTCTATGAGAAGCTGACGTTTATATCTTCAGAAAGTGTGAATTCATTTCACATGATGATCATGAATTTCATAACAGACATGCTCTCTGCAAAGAATTCATACATCGAAAAAACAAGTGATGCTATATTGATAATGATAAATAAGTTGATCAAGCATGCAATCTATATTTCGATGATCAAAGATCTGAACGTTGAAAGACTTACGAATCTGCTATGACGAGAATTTATATCTCAGCATGAAATGATGCGAAGCATTATATCGAATCGAGACTCACTGTTTATCAATCATTTCTGAATCACTCTATGTTGACATCTCGAAGCAAAGCGAAAGCTAAGCATTGCGTTTCATTCGCAAATCGATGATCAAACAGAAAGACAGAATCAGATGCTTAAGCACTATCTGCGAGTGTATTTTAATTACAAGATGAATAACTGATCAGAGCTTTTGTCAATGACGACGTTCGCATATAACAACAGCGTACACGCTAGTATCAAAAAAACTTCACATGAGCTTTTAAAGAAATACATTGCAAGCTTTGCAAAGACATCTGAGAACAAAGCTTTAAAGAAAAAGACATTCTTGACTACGAAGTGAGCAGAATGACTACGAAGTATCAGAGAACATTTAATGAGACTATAAAAGTGAGTAGCAGAGCAGCAAGCAAAGTATTATAATGCTCATCATAAAGTTGCAAGTTTTCAGATGAAAGACAAAGTGCTTCTGCAAAGTATAAACATTCATACGCTTTGATCAAAGAAGAAGATTGATTACAGACAACTGAAATCATTCAGAATATTGAAGAAAATTGACATGCAAGCGTATAAGCTTGAACTATCTGAGAAATATGATGCAATTCACTTGATCTTTCATGTCTCTTTATTGAAATTCTGACACTCGCGTGATGAGAATTCAAAGTCACAGATCATTCTCGTAGAAGAAAAAAAAGAATGAAAGATAGAGAAGATACTTGATCAGCGAATCAAGAAAGAAAAGATTGAGTATTTAGTTCAATGAGCTGATTTGTCTTTCTACGAAAACTTCTGAAAATCAATGAAAAATCTTAGTAATGCGAAGAAGATCATTGAGAACTACGAGACAGAAAGACAAGTACATCAGTCAACTGCAAAGAAGTCAAAGGGAAAAAAGAGAGACAAATCACGTAAGAATCATGATTGAGAGAATATCAAAAGCGCAAAGACGCAAGTTTAAGAAGTTGATATTAAACTACAATTATAAAATCTCACACAACATATGTTTTCTAAAAAAGAAGATGATGAACGTCGCGAAAAAGCGAAAAAAAGAAGCGATCAACGATCGCGAGCGAGAACGTAAAAGTGAAGAGAAGAGCTATTTATTCATCAGCGAATCTCGTCACGCACTGCTTGCTTCAGTCAATACTTACGAGACGAAGACGAAGCGACATGACGACGACAAGAAGTGACGAGAACAAGAAAGATGAGAATTTCTACTTAACTGTTAGATACAATCTCACATGATTGAGAGAAAAGCTACTCACTCTCTCATTGTCGAAGACGAAGAGTGAGACGAACTTTGATGCGAGCGTTGAGACAATGAGTTATCGTCAGCGCAGCACGATGCATCGACAGCTGAAGATGACGCGAGACTGAGTTCATCATGCAATCATGCTTTCTCACGAAGCAGTACTCGCATTTGCGAGCACGCTCGATGAGAGCACGACACGTGTAAGTCATCGCTGCGCTCAGACGATGAACGCAGCGACAGCATCAGATTATCTGATCATTATGATTTATCATGTGTCAGCACTTATCGAAACACGCAGAGATAAATATGTTTATCAAGAATCGTGAGTTCAGTCTTCAACATCAAAGACGCAAGAAAAGCAGAAGAAGCAAACGTGACAGACGTGACAGCGACGATGACGCGAGAGAAGCAACAAGAGATATACATCTCAAGAAAAAGAGCAGACTTCGCGAGCATGTTAGCATGATCTCAGTGAGCGCAGAGCTGCTACTTATTATGTTGATAATGATGATGTTGATACTGTCATGTCATTCACGTTAGCTCATGAGCTGACTTGCATCAAAATAACGCTGCAACGAAAGAAGCTCATATCATGAGCTGCGAGCTATGCAAGATATGCATAGCAGATCTCATGCTTCGTCAGTTTGAAAGAACAGTACTCACGAAGAGATATGCTGAAACGAGACAAGAAGAAAAGAAAGAAAGAAAGAAAGCAAAGCTGAAGAGTTGATATCAACAATCTTGCACTAGCTCTGTTTATGCTTGTTAGCATGATCAGTTCACAACACTTCTACACAGATGCTAGAGCGCTGAAGAAGTCATGACTACGCTATCAGCTACAGAAAGACAATACGATGCTATGAAGACTCAGAGATCGAGTCTTTAAGAGAGAATGCAGTTGTGAGAACACATCTCATCGACTATGAACGATGTGTGTCTGCAAGACTAGCTCACGAGATTAGATCGAAGAGATTAACGAGTGAATAAAGATAACGACTTGACAGAAGATGAAAACTCTGCGAGCTTTTGCTTTCATTTCTTAGCAATTAGTTCTATCATCAATAAGAATGCTATCTTATTATCTTCTACTACGCAGTTTCACGTAAAGAGATCTCGTCGTCTCACATTTTCTCATTTTGAGAAAGTAGTAGATTCTAGATATTTTTTCAATAATTTTATTCAAATTCTGATGCTCGTGTATTATTGACTTGTGATAATCATCTATTATCTCTTGTCTGCATCTTGTTGAAACATAGATGAGATCTTGAAATGTCAGTATTTCATTAGTTATCTCAAAGTTCGCGTTGTCAGCAATATTCTCTATAATATTCTGCGTAACTGAGTTCTTTGCTAGTTTTAACTTTATTCGTTTCTCGAGATCTTGATTGTAGATTCATAACATAACTACATTTTGTTTATTGTAAACAATGAAATCAATCTGATTCTGTTGTAAGATAGTCTGATTTACCTGTAATTTATCTGTTATGTGATCTGCTCTTCTACTCAAGACATCAATCTTCGAGTTCTCAGATCTTTTTCAATATTGAATTTGAAAGTTGTATGATGACAATTTCTTCGATCATTTAATCTGTCTTCGATTTAGAACTTTCGTGATCGTGAAGTATAACAGATTCTTATGATCTGTATATACTTGAATCTGATGTCTAGATTCTTTCAGATACACTCTTCATTGTTTGAAAGAGTCGACAATAGCTAATAGCTTCTTGTTGTGTATCTCATAGTTTAATTCAGCGACTGTAAGCTTATGATTGTAGTAAGCAATAAAATGCAGACGTCTCTTTTCGTCGAATTGACTGATACACGTCTCAATAGCTTCGTCTGACGCGTTCATCTCAAGCGTAATAGATTTTTCTGATTCAAACATGATTAGTACTGACTGAAAGATGAACAATTTCTTCAGCTTCTCGAAAGCTTCTTCTGCTTTCTCAGTTTACATGAACGATATATTCTTCTTCGTAAGATTCGTAAGTGACGAGACGATTCTGAAGTATCTCTCTATAAAGCGTCTATAAAAGTTCGCGAATTCTAAAAAGAATTGAACTTCGATCTTTGACTTTGACATCAATCAAGTCGTAACAGCTTCTATCTTCTTTGAGTTCATTCTTAGACTCTGAGATGTGATTATGAATCTCAAAAACTGTACACTTTGTACATGAAATTCACTTTTTCCTGACTTGATGCGCAGATCAACTTTCTTCAAAGTCTGTAGAAACTTTCTTAACATGTTGCACATGTTCTTTCTTCATCTTGAAATATACTAGTATATTATTCAGATATACTATGATGAACTGATTCAGATAACGTCGTAACACATTATTCACAAATGTCTAAAACGTGACTGAAGCATTGATTAAATCGAAAGACATGATCAAATACTCATAATGTTCTAGTCGAGTATGAAAGACTGTCTTTCACTCATCTTCTTCTTTAATTCATATTCGATTGAATGCTTCAAGTATATTGAATTTTGTAAATCACTGTGCTCTCTGCAATTGATTCTGCAGTTCAGACATCGATCATTTGACGAAATCAGCTAAAACTGACTACAAGCTCATCAAGCTAGCATCAGTCAAAAATATCTGTTTAGTCGAGCTTCTAGCTCACAAGCTCTAATAGTCACTCATCAACAACTAATAACTAGCTACAAGCGCTTGTATCTTTTGATGACAGTCATTTGCTCAAAAGACATCAATTGCTCAAAAGATATAATGCGTAATACATGTTTGCTTTTCGTACGTTTCTACATTCAAGATTTGTATGTAATCAAATAAATCATTTGATGAATTGATTATTTAAGTAGCTATTTAATCATCTATTTAAACATGAAGAATGCTTGATAGAGAATCATGTAGAAAGTCATGAAGAGTGCTTGATAGAGAAACATGAAGAATGCTTGATAGAAAAACATGAAGAACGCTTGATAGGGAAACATGAAGGGCGCTTGATAGAGTGCTTGGTAGGAAAACATGAAGAGCGCTTGATAGGGAAACATGAAGGGCGCTTGATAGAGTGCTTGATAGGGAAACATGAAGGGCGCTTGGTAGGGAAACATGAAGGGCGCTTGATAGAGAAACATGAAGGGCGCTTGATAGAGTGCTTGATAGAGAAACATGAAGAACGCTTGATAGGGAAACATGAAGGGCGCTTGGTAGGGAAACATGAAGGGCGCTTGGTAGGGAAACATGAAGAGCGCTTGATAGGGAAACATGAAGGGCGCTTGATAGGAAAACATGAAGGATGCTTGATAGAGAGTCATGTAGAGAGTCATGTAGAAAGCCATGTAGAAAGCATTGTTTGACCCGTGTTATGCGCTCGATCGACGCATATTTTGAAGCATGTAGAATGTTTGATAGAGCGTTTGATAGAAAGCTCAGTCGATAGCTCAATAAATAGCTTAGTAGAAAGATCGATAGAAAGATTGATAGAAAGATTGATAGAAAGATTGATAGAAAGATTGATAGAAAGATCAGTAGAAAGATCAGTAGAAAGATCGATCAAAAGATCAGTAGAAAGCTCACTAAATGACTCGATCGAAAGATCAGTAGAAAGCTCAGTGAAAAGCTCAGTAGAAAGTATTGTTTGAAGCACTGTTTGACTCATGTTATGCACTTAATCAACGCGTCTTTTGAAGCATGTTTTGAAGCGAGTAGATTGACTAGTAGATGAACGAGTAGATAGCTGAGTTGATAGCTGAGTTGATAGCTGAGTTGATAGCTGAGTTGATAGCTGAGTTGATAGCTGAGTTGATAGCTGAACATGTTGATATTTTGATTGTTGTTGTTCTAGAAAGTAGAAACTATAAAGGAAAAAAGAAGATGAAAACTTCGAACTTTCTAGCGTCAGCTCTATAAAGTTCGAAGCGAAGATTATCAAGTAGATAGCTGAGCATGTAGAATGATGAGTAGATAGAAAGTCATGTAGAAAGCATTGTTTGAAGCACTGTTTGATGTGTTTTATGCGCTCGATCGATGCATTTGATAGAGAGTAGAATGAAGAGTAGATAGATGAGTAGAATAAAGAGTAGATGAGCGAGTAGATAGACGAGTAGAATGAAGAGTAGATGAGCGAGTAGATAGACGAGTAGAGTGAAGAGTAGATGAGCGAGTAAATAAACGAGTAGAATGAAGAGTAGATGAGCGAGTAAATAGACGAGTAGAATGAAGAGTAGATGTGTGAGTAGATAGATGAGTAGAATGAAGAATAGATGAGCGAGTAGAGTGAAGAGTAAATGAGCGAGTAGATAAATGAGTAGAATGAAGAGTAGATGAGCGAGTAGATAGACGAGTAGAATGAAGAGTAGATGAGCGAGTAGATAGACGAGTAGAATGAAGAGTAGATGAGCGAGTAGATAGATGAGTAGAGTGAAGAGTAGTGCTAAATCAGCTAAATCAGCTTGTAGCTGATTTATGTAGCATGTAAGCTAATCAACGATGCAAACTCAACTGACAGCTAGCTTGTAGCAAACGTCTCATCTAGTAGCTAGCATATGCATCTTGAGCGCATTAGTATTGAATGAACTCTGCTCACTAGCTCACAAGCTATCTAAGCTCTTTGTCGAAACGTCGATGAATATGAGCGATAGTGAGTAACTGTTTTTAATCATGATGTTATTCAATGCTCTGTAATCAACACATAGTCTTAAACTTTCATTCAATTTTGAAACAAACAGAATTGAGTATTCTGCTGATGATTGCAATTTTCTAATGAATTCTTTTTGCATGTTCTCTTTCAGATATTGTCGCAAAGCGTCAAGCTTTTCTGCTGATAATGAATAAATGAACTGTTTCGTGAATTCTTTGTCATCTATGAGCTTGATCTCATGATTTCATGATTGATGTTTGAGTAGTGCCTCTTGATCACTTTCTTTCTCAAACAGAATTTTATATTTCTGATATTCTTTAAAAATTTTAATGATAGCGAAGTTACTTTTAATCTTTCTGCTTCATAACATCTGTGCATCTGAGCTGTTCTTCAGCTCGCTGCGTATATCATTCGCTGTCATTACGAAGATTTTCACACTCTCTGATGACTTTAATATCAAATGCAATCGCGTCGTTTCTGTATGAAGAAAAGTGATTGTTTCATTGACTCAATCTATCATCGAATTGATCATATGAAGTTATGATATGTCTAAAACTATATCGCTGCCTGACTGCTTCATAACGTTTAAACGCAACTTTTTTCAATGATGTTCAAGTCTCAAGTGAATGAGTCAAATCTCTTGATCTATTAGTTCATTGTTATACTTCATGAGTGTTTCATCGAAGTTTCACAGATTGTAAGATTCTTTCTTCTTCTGCATAGATATTTGCGCTTTTCTAGCAAATTCTGAAAACATGTAGTTTCTCGTACAGTCACTGTCAATGAATAAACGTGCTGTATGATCGTTGATCTTGACT
>JAABUV010005646.1_pt1 | contig 14130 bp, 12 predicted proteins | sample 5559971 | NCBI WGS metagenome assembly JAABUV01 (sample SAMN10711881, study PRJNA513362) | rock metagenome | isolation source: Antarctica rocks | place: Antarctica: Victoria Land, Knobhead nord | collected 2015-12-19
CGGCAAGATCTACAGCATGGACACCGCGACGGTGACGCCGGGAACGTATTTTGTTTCCCAACCCAAGCCGTCCAAAGGGGACCTGCCCAACCACGCCGATGTCGCCACCTTGGACATCCACACCGGAGTGGTCACCGACCTGCACACCGGGTTGATCTCGCCGAAGGGTTTGCTGTTCCTCCCCAAAGCAGCCACCGCCCCCACCTCGACCGCCACGCCGAGTACGACACCGGCCGCGGCAACGAGCACACCGGCGGATATTCCGACGGCGGTACCGGCCGGCACCGGTGGCCTGAGCGCACCGACCGACTCCGCGACGATCCGCACCGAGATCGGCGCTGCCCTGGTCGGGCTGCTGTTGCTCGCCGGCGGCTTCGCCGGGTTAGCTCGCCGCCGCCGCCCACGACACTGAGCACCCAGGCAGCGCGGGGTGTGGCCGCCGACCGGGCGACGGCACCTGACAAAAAGGGCACGGGCTGTGCAGATCGGGACGCGGCGGCGGGTACCACGATTGGTGTCGCGCTTGACGACACGGGTTTGTCGGTTGTCACGCTATATGGCACACTTTCGCCAAATTATTTGTCCGTCTGCGAGTGGGAGATGAGCCCGGGCCATACCTTCTGGCCATGGACGAGTCATCAGCAAACCCCGCTTGCAGAAGCGGTTGGCGATGACCAGTCGTGTTCTGCCATAAAGCTTTCATGTCGATCGCCCGGTTCAGGACCATCAAGTAGCTGCGGACCATCGCACCAGAGGGGTCCGTCCGCACCCCGGAGGATCTTCGGCGCTGGCACAGAGGTCGGACAGATAATTTGGCGAATGTCGGCCAGCTAATTCGGCGATTTACATCGTCGCCGATGGTGCCGCGGCCTTGGGCCTCGGGGCCACCGGTCAGGCTGGTGCCGTGTACCTGTTCGAATTATTTGGCGTAGTTCGGTCGCTATTTGGCGTAGCTCTTCGAAATTGTGTTCGAGGGCTTGAGTCGACCGTTCGCCTCTGAGCTGCGGCGATGTGCCGGCCGGAGGCAGACTACGCCACATATTCGAGCACCTTAGGCCACGTAATTCGATCAGAAGCCGCCACTTACTGCGATCAGTTACAACCCAGCCGCCGCCAGCTGTTGCGGGCCGGAACTGGCCCGGCGCGCCGGTTCGCCGGCTGCGCCGTGGCGGTCATTGGCCGGGCGGTCCCATTTCGGGGGCCTGCTGTTGCAGTTGGTGAAGCACAGCGGGGTTCTGGATGTTCATCCAGGCGATCAGGTCGCGGAAGGACACGCAGTGGGTGTCGGGTTTGGCGCAGTTGGCGAGCAGGAATTTGCCGAGCGCTTGGCTGTAGGCGCTGTTGTTCCATTGGTTGAAGTGGTTACCGAGCATCAGCGGTGCCCGGTTCCCGGCGGAGGTGGCGTTGTACATGTCCTGGTAGGTGGCCTGCACCTGGGCGGAGTCCTGCGCCGATTGGGCTGGGGTGACGCCGGCGCTGTTGCCGCCGCGTTGGCTGAAGTAGAAGTTGTAGTCCATGGTGATCTGGAAGTGGCTGGTGCCGTGCACCGGGAACTCCGCCATCCCGAGTTGCCAGATCTTGTACTGGTGGGACTGGGTGGGCCAGGAGACGCCGCGGCGGGTGAACGACGAGTCGTAGGTCATGTGGTGTGCGGTCAACGCCGGGTACAGCGCTTCGGGGGTGCCTTCCAGGCACGGTGTGCGTTCCCCGATGACCTCGCCGGGGCCGAACGCCAACTTGTCCGCGGCGGGCAGGTTGTTGTTGGTCTGCACGTTCTTCATCAGGGCGAAGAACTGGTCCAGTTCGTTGTTCCAGCTGCTGGTGGACCAGTCCTTGCCGCTGGGGGCGTCGCCGGCGCAGAAATGCCCGTTGAAGTGGCTGGCGATCTCGTCGCCGGCGCGATACGCCTGGTTGAGGTCGGCGATCTCCACTGGCAGGTCGCTGGGCGCGTTCCAGCCGACGGAGGATTTGCCGACGCCGTGCCCAGGTCCTTGGTACTTGTTTTTGGTGGCGTCGCTGAGCAGGTAGACGCCGGTGAGGAACCCGGTGAAGCGGAACGGCACCTTGGCGGCGATGTCCCGCCAGTACTGCCACTTTTCGTGCCAGCCCACGCCGTCGAAGCTGACCACGATGAACTGCGGTGCCTTCTGCCCTGGCCGCAGCTTGGTGGGAACGAACCCGCCGGGCACTCCATCAGGTGAGGTCGCGGCCGTGGTTCCGACACCGCCCGCCGCCCCCGGGGTCCTGGAGCTGGCGGCGGGCGACGACGAACGACCTGCGGCGCCGGAAGTTGGCCGCGGCGACGCGGTAGCGGAGGTGGCCGGAGGGCTGCCGGCGGTGACCTGGCTGGTGACGGTGACTGTCGCGCCGGTTCGGCCGGTACACGACGCCGCAACCAAAAGCAGCGTAGCCAACCCCGCGGCGGTGAACCGGCGGGAGCCTCTACGGCGTCGGCGGCTGTCCGGGGTGCCGTTCCTGCGCGCTGTGTGGCTCATCGTGATGTGTCCCTCCGCGTCGTGCCGGCCGGGTTCTGCGCCGGGCCGGCAACACCAATCATCCGCCTATCCGTACGGGCTTGTTAAACAACGCTCCGGGGGAGTAGGCCCAGTACTCGGGACCGTGTCACCAGGGGCAAGGTAGGGAACGTTCGTGCCTTCCGTTTGGCCGGTGGTGTGATGGTGTCCGCCAGCCCGGTGCGGACAACAAGGTCACCGCTCAGTTCTCTGGCCGAACATCGATCACGGCTCACACACTCATGCTGGGCGGGCGGTCCATCGAAATGCTGGGCGGCCGGTCCATAAAAATAGAGTGTCGAAGTGCCTGACAATCCTTACCTCGCTGAAACGTTCTCCCTCGCCGGCCGTGTGGCGGTGGTGACCGGGGGAAGCTCGGGCATCGGCCGAGCCATCGCGCGCGCTCTGGCCATGGCCGAAGGGCGCGTGGTGATCGTGGCGCGCACCAAGGCCGCTGGTTGCGACCACCACGGATGTGAACTTGCACGGTAAGTGGTTCTGGCTCAAGTTTCGTGAAGCTGATGGGTGGGGATCGCGGCGAAGATCGGCACCCGGTTCGAGGGGGCGTCGAGGCGCCGGGTGTGCTGGTTCAGGGCACCATCCCGGCACCCTCACCGTGCAACCGCCTACCGCAGGACGCGGAGAACGCACAGCCACTGGGCGGGGCGACGACAAGTCAGCCAGGATCACGAAACTTGAGCCAGAACCAGATAAATCGCCAATTCACAGCTTTGGTGCTCCGCCTGGTGACGTACCGCGCGAAGCAGCCGCGGCACCAGGACGCGATGGGCGCCGGAACCGATGACCAATCCGCGATAGACCTGGCCGAGCGGCCCGGGAAACTCCGCGTGCGTGTACGCGGTGAGCAGCGTGCCGGCGGGCTCGGTGACCAGGGTCAAGGTCAGCGCGTAGCGCGAGAAGTGGTGCCGGCCGGTGAGCCGTGCCCGGTGTTCGGGCACGGCCTCGGCCACTACGAACCCGGGCAGCGTCGAGCCCTCGGCAAGAGGCGCCCCGGACGCTCGCCGCGGCTGAGTTCCCACTAGATACACGAGAGCCCCGGGCGCGGCGAACCGGGGGCCGGCGAGCTGCCGGCCAAGACAACGCCACACGGTGGGGGCGTGGGCTGCCACCAAGACGTGGTGCTCGTCCACGAAGGGCAGGCCGCCGGTTGCGGCGGCGGCAGTGTCGGGGTCGGTGGGGGAGCCAGCGGTCTCAGCCGGGCCGGAGGACCCGGTGGGCCGGGAGGGCTCAGCAGACCCGGGCGAGTCGGGGGAGCGGGCGGGGGACATGGGATCTTCTTCCTTCCTGCTCCACCCCGGGCCGTCCAGCGGGGCCGACGCGGTTCAGAGCGGCGCGGTTCACAGCATGATGCGGCCCGCGACGGCCTCGGCCCAGCTGCGGTAACCGGACGCCGAAGGGTGGAAACGGTCCGGGGCGAAGAACTCCGGGTCATCCGTCGGCAGCATATCGACCGAGCCGATCCACGTGGTCAGCGACCGCTCCCCGCATACCTGCCGGGAGACCTCGTCCAAGGCCCTCGCTCGCTCGGCCAGATAACGGCCCAGCGTGGCCGGCAGCGACGGGAAGACGTCGAACGGCGTGATCCCCGTAACCACCACCTGCTCGGCGCGCTCGGTCAACCCGTCGACGATGGCGGCGAGATCATCACCCCACTCCTTCGGGGTACGCCGGGTCAGCACGTCGTTGACACCCGCGAGCAACACCGCGACGTTCAGCTTCTCGCCGCCGAGCTCGGGCAGCAGCCGGTAACGGATCCGCCGGGCGGTGGCGCCGTACTGCCCGACCACCTGCCACTCGACGGACCGGCCGGTCCGCGTGGCGAGCTCGCCGGCCAGCCGCCCCGGAAACGCGTTGTCGTTGGTGTCGGCCCCGCAACCGGCTGCCGTCGACTCGCCCAACACGGCGACACGCAGTGGCGGTTGCGACGTGTCCTCGCCCGCCGTCCCGCTGGTCGGCCCGGCGGCCGGCGGCAGCACCTCGGTCGCGGCGCGCACCCGCATCCCTTGGACGGCAACGATGGGCAGCAGCAGCGGGTTCACGAAATCCGTCCCCTCGGATGGCTTCTTCCAGTACACCTGGGACGAGGCAGCGGCAGCGCACCGCCATCCCGATCCGTCCCCGCCGCTTTTCGGCACGCGGTGACGTACGCCCGCAACCGTAAGCCGCAGCCGACCCCGGCGGCGACCGGCTCCCGCGAGCCGATACCGCAGCGTCGCCCACGGCGGGCCGCTCGAGCCCATCCGCCGCTGCTGCGGCACATCAGCGTCGGCCGTCACGGCGGAAGCATGGCAGGGGGAGCCGGTCGCGGACAAGATCCCGGTGCTTCGGGTGCGGACGTAACGCCTGTGGTCTGACGCTCCATGAGCTGACTGTCCATCAAGTGTTTGCGGCTCCGATCGGTCAACTCGTCTGCTGTGAAAGGGAGTTAGGGTGTCGGTCCTCACGCTAAATGGTTCTGGCTCAAGTTTCGTGAAGCTGATCGGCGGTGGCAGTGTGACCGGTGTTGCAGATGTGCCGCGCACTAGGTTCGAGCCGAGTTGATAGTGCCCTGGACCGGCACATCCAGCGTCCGACGCCAGGCGTACGGAGAATGTGCGGTCACTGGGCCGCGAGACCGCTTCAGCTACTCTCACGAATCTTGAGCCAGAACCCGATAATTGGCACAGTATTTGCACGCTATTTCGCCGTTTTTGGCGACTTATTTGGCCACCCTGCCGTGTTCCACGCTCAGATGCATCGTGGTGCTCGAACTGAGGTTCGAGAATGGTGCCAAATACCGTGCAAAAAAGCGGCCAAGTAGCTCGCCAATTCACACCAGCGCGGGTATGCGGTGTTTGGCGGTGGTTTGTAGGTAGGAGCGGAGGTCGGCGAAGTGTTCGGCTCCTTTTTCGGTGCGCATGGTTCCCGATATTTTCTGCCGGATCTTGGTCATCCGGATTTCTTGTTCGGCGGGGTTGTTGGTGAACGGAATGGCGGGGTCGTGGGCGAATTGGAGGTAGTCGGCTTCCCGCCGGTGGATGCGACGTGCCAGGGCTCGGTGTTTACGCCCGAGGGCGCCGGCTGGGTGGGTGGCGGCGAGCAGGGCGTGCCGGATTTTGGTGGTTTCGGCGGTGATGATCCCCTGGTCGACGGGGGCGTCGGGGTGGGCGGCCGCGGCTTTGTGCAGGGTGAGCAGCGCTTGGCTGATTTGCTGCGCCCAGCACCAGGCGCCGGGCGTCTGAGTGGTGGCGTGGTGGTGGTCGGTGACGGCTTGCAGTTCGCGGAGCAGGTGCGCGTTGCACAAGGCGTGCTTGGCGGCGGTGTAGGTGTCGTACGGGGCCCACGCGTCGTGCACGGCGGTGCCGGTGAAGCCGGGCAGGATGTCCATCTTGGTCACCGCTTCGGTGCCGCGTTTGCGGTGGAAGAACAGCCTGGTCCAGGCGGGGGTGGACGCGGAGTGCAGCCAGCGGTTTCGGCCTTCGCAGCGCAACCCGGTTTCGTCGAAGTGCACCACCGGAGATGCTTTGAGCCGGGCGGTGACCTGCGCGAGGAATTCGGTGAGATCAGCGGCGGCGCGGCTGGTCACGGCTGCGACGGTGCCGTCGGAGACGGGAATTGCGAACAGTTCGCTGATGGCCTGGGCGGTGCGCTTTTTGGACAGGAACTGTCCCATGAACAGGTAGATGATCACCGCGCACATCACCGGGCCGTACTGCACGGGCGCTGTGGCCTGGGCGGGGGTGTCACCGGTCGAGGTCTTCCCGCAGCGGCAGCGGCGGGTGATGATCTGGTGTTCGGTGACGTGCACTTTGATGGGTGGGATGTCGAACACCTGCCGGCGGGAGCGGGCGACCTCCGTCGCGCCGGACAGGTCCGATCCACACCCGGTGCAACAGGCGGGTTCGTGGCGGATCACCACATCCGGGTCGGCGACCTGCTTCAAGGTTTGTCCGCGGTGCCCGTCCTGTCCGCCGGGCTTTCGCTTGGAGGGTTTGCGCAGCGACCGGGTCGGTGTCGCGGGGCCGTCGGAGGACGGGGGTTGGGAGGAGTTCTGCGAGTTGGTCCGCAGTTGTGCTTCCAGGTCGGCGACCCGCACTTTCAATGCGGCGTTCTCGCTCTCCAATTCGGCGACCCGCGCATCGTACGTTTCCTGCATCGAATTTATTTGGCCTTGCAGAGCATGGACCATCCCGATCAGTTCTGCGACGCCCGGCTCGCCCGTTCCTCAATGATCTCATAGCGGGAATGTGAATCACCGCGACACGCTGACCATTCTGCCAATCATTCTAAATTGGAATTTTAGCCGTCATGCTCGCCGGGAGGGCTGACCAATTACGAATCCTCAAAGGAAGGTAAGGGGCAGCAGGGGTATCACTCGCCGGCGCAGTATCCGCACCGACCTCCGTCATTCGGCTGCGACAGTGATCCCGCATCATTCCCCGGGGCATCGCCCGGCAGTCGTCTGCGGCGAACGCGGGGGCGGGCAAGGGCGCCATTGTGCGCTCCGGCGAAATTTTAAATCGGCTGCGAGTTGTCCGTCCCGTCGGAAGCGGTGGTGGGTGTGAACTTGGTAAGAGACTCGCTTCGGCGGTGCATCTGATCCACCATGGTCAGGTGAGCCACCGACTGCTGCTAGCCGACGACGACCGCGCGATCCGGGAGTCGCTCGAGCGTGCCCTGGAGCTGGAAGGTTATTCGGTGACCTCGGTCGCCGACGGCGTCGAGGCGCTGTCGGCGATCCGCCGGGAAACCCCTGACGTCGTCATCCTTGATGTGATGATGCCGGGCGTCGACGGTCTGGGGGTGTGCCGGGTGGTCCGCGCCGACGGCATGCGGGTGCCGATCCTGATGTTGACGGCCCGGGTCGAAGTCGACGCGCGGGTCGCCGGACTGGATGCGGGTGCTGATGACTACCTGGCCAAGCCGTTCGAGCTCGGCGAACTGTTGGCCCGGCTGCGGGCGCTGCTGCGTCGGGCACCGACCGAACCGTCCGGCCCCGACGGGCAGATACTCGTGGAGGGATTGCGCATCGACACCGACAGTCGACGGGTGTGGTGGAATCGTGAACAACTGGACCTGTCGAAGACAGAATTCGACCTGCTGGAATTGTTGGGCCGCAACGCGGGCATCGTGCTTACCCATACTGCGATCTACGACCGCATCTGGGGATATGACTTCGGCCCGGAATCGAAAAACCTGGCGGTATACATCAGCTATCTACGTCGGAAGTTCGAGATGGCGGGCGCGCCCGACCTGATCCGAACCGTCCGAGGGGTCGGCTACAGCCTGAACGGGCCAGCCGCACGATGACCCTGCGCCAGAAGTTCGTCGCAGCCTTCGCCGCGGTCGCGGCCATCGTGGCCCTGACCATCGGCTGGGTCGCCTACGACACCACCGAACGCGCGCTGCACAACGAGATCAATGTGTCGCTGGCCTCGGCGGTCAGCACGTTGGCAGCGGGCGGTTCGCTGTCGACGATCTCACTGCCAGCGCAGGGACCGCCAGGCGATCAACACCACGACAACGGCCCGGGAACCATCGTGGAGACCGCGCAATCAGTGAGCGTCACCGGCGTCGTCACGCACCTGTCCGGGGTGGCGGCGACCTTGCCGGTGAGTTCCCACGCGTTGCAGGTCGCGCAAGGATCAACGCCCGGCCTGCGCGTCATCGACCAGATCACTGTCGGGGCCACCACCTACCAGGTGCTGACCCAGTCGCTCGGCGGCACCAGGGGCGCAGTCCAGGTCGGGCGGGACCTCGACGAAGCGGCCCGCGTCCTCGGGCATCTGGCGGTCGTCACCCTGCTGGTCGGTCTGGCGGTCCTGATGTTGGCAGCGGCGACCGGGTGGTGGCTCGCCCGCCGCATCACCCGGCGGCTGACCGCGCTGACCTCCATGGCCGAAACCGTCAGCCAGCACAGTGATCTGGATGTGGCGTTCGCCATGCCCGGCCGGGACGAGGTCGGCCGGCTCAGCTCCTCCCTGCAATCCATGGTCGAACAGCTGTCGGCGTCGAAGCAGGCTCAGCAACGGCTCGTGCAGAACGCCGGTCACGAACTGCGGACACCGTTGACCAGCTTGCGCACCAACGTCAGCGTGCTCCGCCGCTTCGCCGAACTGTCGCCCACCTCCCAGCAGCGACTGCTCGACGACGTGACCGGAGAGACGAAGGAACTGACCAACCTCGTCAACGAACTGGTCGAGCTGGCCATGGATCGCCGCGACACCGAGTCAGCCGAACCGACGAACCTGGCCGCTCTTGCCGGGAAAGTAGCCGCGATGTACGAGCATCGCAGCAGACGCACCATCACCGTCGTCCACGCCGACGACGACATCGTCGTGCTGGGCCGCCCCAAAGCACTGGAACGGGCCATCTCGAATTTGCTGGACAACGCTCTGAAGTTCGACCGCGAAGGCGGCGCCGTCCAACTGCACGTCACACCGAGCCATGTCGAGGTGTCCGACCGTGGCCCCGGAATCGAACTGGCAGACGCCACCAGGATCTTCGACCGCTTCTTCCGCACCGACGCAGCACGCAGCATGCCAGGGTCCGGTCTGGGGTTGGCGATCGTCGCCGAGGTGGCCGCCGCGCACGGTGGGGTGGGTTTCGCACAACCTCGGCCCGGCGGCGGTGCCAGGATCGGATTCACGCTGGGTGCGGAAACGTTCTTACCGAACTCCTAACCGCAGCCAGCGATCACTTAGGACCGCCACAGCATTGTCGACAGCATGACCCGGACACAGCTCGCCGAGAACGGATCGAACGCGGTCATCGGCTCGCCGGGCCGCACCCGCGGCTCGGTAGCTCACCGGATCGTCGTCGTTGTGTTCGGGTCGGCGATGCTGACGGTGTACCTTGTCGCTGCCGCTCCGACGATGGTTTCCGCGGTCGGCAGCCTGGCCGGCGCCTCACCGGTGTGGTTGCTCGCGGGCCTGGTCGGAACCGTTCTGTCGATGGTCGCCTTCGCGGCCCTGCGCACCCGGACCCTCGCCGTCGGGGGCGCCCGCGTTCGGCTGCGGCGGACCCTGGCGGTCAGTTACGGCGCCGGCGCCGTGCACACCACCCTGCCGGCCGGAGCGGTCTTCTCGACCACCTACGCCTTCCGTCATCTCCGAGCTTGGGGTGCCTCCGTATCGGCCACCACCTGGTCGATGTCCATCACCGGGCTGCTGTCCACCCTGAGCCTGGGCGCTGTCGGGCTGCTGGGCCTGGTGCTGCGCACCGGCACCGGCGGGTCGATGTTCCTGCCGATCCTGGAGATGATGCTGGCTCTGGCGGTGCTCTTTGCGCTGGTGCGAATCTTCCGCCACCCAGCCGGCGTCATCCGGTGGGCGTACAGGGCGCTGATCGGCATCAATCGACTTCGTCACCGTCCAGCGCAGACAGGTGCCGCGCGGTTGTCGCAGATACTGGCCGATCTGCGGGTGATCCGCCCAGCAGCCCGCGACTGGATCGCCGCCGCCGCGTTGGCGCTGGCGAACTGGGCGCTGGACCTGGCATGCCTGGCCGCGTGTTGCGCGGCGGTCGGCGTGCATGTTGGCTTCCCCACCTTACTGATCACCTACACCGCCGGGATGGCCGCCGGCAGCCTGCTGCCCCTACCCGCAGGGTTGGGCGCCGTGGAAACGGCGATGACGCTCGGCCTGACGGTGGCCGGCGCGGCCGCCTCACCGGCTTTGGCCGCGGTCCTGCTCTACCGGCTGCTGTCCACCGGAAGCGTCGTCGTCCTCGGGTGGCTCGTCGTCGCGGCGCAGCGCGTCCACCCGGCACGCGCTGTCCACCGGGCCCTATCCGCATGAACTGATGCCTGCCGACCTCTTCACCGAATAACCAACACCCCTACCTCCTACAGACAGGCAAACACGATGATCCAAGCGCAAGCGCTGAGCAAGGCCTACGGCCAGAAAACCGTTGTCGACCGACTGAACTTCACCGTCCGCCCCGGAATCGTGACCGGCTTCCTCGGTCCCAACGGGGCCGGCAAATCCACCACCATGCGGATGATCCTCGGTCTGGACCGGCCCAGCAGCGGGTTCGTCACCGTCAACGGAAAGTTGTACGCCGACCTACCCGCCCCGCTGCACGAAGTCGGCGCCCTGCTGGAGGCACGCTCGGTGCACACCGGCCGATCCGCCTACAACCACCTGCTGGCGCTGGCCAGGACACACGGCATTTCCACTGCCCGGGTACAGCACGTCATCGACCTTGTCGGGCTCACCGACGTCGCACGCAAACGAGCCGGCGCCTTCTCCCTCGGCATGGGACAACGCCTGGGCATCGCAGCAGCCTTGCTCGGCGACCCCGGCACCCTGATCCTGGACGAACCGGTCAACGGCCTGGACCCCGACGGCATCCTGTGGATCCGTAACCTACTCAAGGACCTGGCCGCAGAAGGTCGCACCGTGCTCGTCTCCTCCCACCTGATGAGCGAAATGTCGCTGACCGCAGATCATCTCATCGTCATCGGGAAAGGCAAACTGATCGCCGACCTGCCCATCGCCGAGCTCATCGCATCGTCCTCACGGGCCACCGTCCTGGTCCGCACACCGCAGGCAACCGAACTGCAGTGCCTCATCAGAGCCGCAGGTGTCGTCACCACCAGCAATGACGGTTCGCTCGAGGTCACTGGGCTCACCGCCCAACAGATCGGCGACCTGGCGCTGGCAAACCACATCGCCATCCACGAACTGACACCACAGCAAGCGTCGCTAGAAGAGGCGTTCATGGAACTGACCAGCGAATCCGTCGAATACCACGGCGGCACCACCATCGGCGAGAAGAGCGCAGCATGACCACCACCCAGGACACCCACGCCCAGCTGCTCAAACCGTATGTAGCGCAGGCCAATCCGGTACCGGTCACGCTTCGCCGGGTGCTCAGTTCCGAGTGGGTGAAGCTTCGGTCACTGCGCTCGAGCTGGATAACCCTGGCCCTCGCCGTCGCCGGGATGGTCGTCGTCGCCATCGCCGGCGGCATCCTGACCAACCAGGACTGGTCTCACATGCACCCCCGCGAACTCGCCCGCTTCGACCCCATCAGCCAGTCCCTCACCGGCATCAACTTCTCCCAACTCGCCATCGGCGTCCTCGGCGTCCTTTTCATCACCGGCGAATACGGCACCGGAATGATCCGGTCCTCCATGGCCGCGGCCCCCAAGCGGCTACCGGTCCTCTGGGCCAAAGCGATCCTGTTCGCGGCGGTAACCCTGGTGCTGATGGAGATCTCGGCATTCCTGGCCTTCTTCGGCGGCCAGGCCGCTCTTGGTACTCACGGCACCACCCTGGCCGCAGCCGGAGCGCTGCGCGCAACGGTCGGCACCGGCCTGTACCTGACCGTGGTGGCGCTGCTGGGCGTCTCTCTCGGGTTCATCATCCGCTCGACCGCCGGCGGCATCGCCGCACTGTTCGGAATACTGCTGGTGCTGCCCGGAATCCTGGCGATCCTCCCGCAAACATGGCAGACCAACATCGGGCCGTACCTACCCAGCAACGCCGGCGGCGCGCTGTACGACCTGCATCCTGAATCGGCATCACTGGCGCCATGGACCGGGTTCGCCGTCTTCTGCCTGTACGCCGCAGTGGCGCTGATCGCCGCCTCTGCCGTATTGAAACGCCGCGACGCCTGAGCCTCCTCGTCGAAAGCGCCACCAATTCGTGTTGCGCAGCCGCCCGTTGCCACCCCAGCCATTCACCCGTCCAATTACCCATCCAAATGACACCTTCCCTAGCTGGAGACGGCATGAAAAGCGGCCCAGTGCCCAACCTTCACCAGGTGCCGACGGCGGGCCTACCGCGCTGCCGATACATCCTTCCTCGCAGCGAGCAAAGGATGTCAACTCACTGGGGGTCCCATTCGGCGCTGCTAACCGCCCAGACCATCCGCATCACCCTCGACACGGAGCAATAGTCAATACTTGTGGATGCGATTCTTCGATTACGACTCGTCGGCGATCGGTTCGACTTCGTAGTCGTCGGTGTTGGCCAGGTAGGCGGCATATTGCTGTGGACCGCCGGCGTAGGGGTGTTGGTCGGGGAATAGCAACGTCCAACCATGAGCTGGGGCCTGGGTTGTAACTGTTCGAATTATTTGGCGTGTTCTGTTCGCGCTATCTGGCGCAGTGATCGATCGTCTGTTCCAGCATCGGGTGCGGCTGTTGGGCTCCGAGCTGCAATGATGCGACGCGAAGGGGCGGACTACGCCAGATAATTCGAACAATTTACGCCATTTAATTCGATCAGAAGCCGCCACTTATTGCGAACAGTTACAGCCAAGGCCACCGGGAACAGTCTGTCTGGGTCCGCGGTCCAGTGCTCTCCGGCCGGTGCGCCACGCTGCAGTGCCCGGTCGTAAGCGTTGCGCAGTCCAACCTCGAGGTGCGCCAGGTCGTGCATCAATGCCATTGACGTACCGGTGTTCCATTCGTACAGATCCAACGCACGCTGCTGATCATGACCAGCAGCGGCGAGATAGGCTCCGTACCGAGGTACGGACAGCCAGCGGGTGACCCAAGGACCCGGCGCAGGTGAGGACATGGCACGACCCTAACGGCGAGCCGGGTAGGGCACCCGAGCCCAACGGATAGTTGGCCGGGTCCGGCAGCTTGTTGTATGCTCTCGACAGATAGCCCCGGTGTGACCGCTGATCTTCTGATCATGTCCCCGGGGCTTTGATCATTTCCACGATTTGTTCTTGCGCCGCTCTGACTGTGACCGGTGGGGGCAAAGCCACCGCAAAGACCGTGGGCCGCCGCGGCCTGAGCGTCGAGATCCAGATTATCGAAACCGCCCAAGTCGGACAGGTCAGTCACCCGATGCAGACGCGAACCTGCACGTCATAGCCGCGGACCGACTCAGGTGATCCCGTAACGGCTGACATAACGGTCGTTCGGTTGCGGCGTAATGACGACTCCTCACGGCCCCAATTCACTGGATGGATAAATTCAAACATTATCTGTCAAGCTCGGTCTAGGCCCCAGCAAGCCGATCCGGGGTGTCCGGGCGCTCCACCAGCCCAAACATCACGTGACGCGGTCAGCGGCATGACCACCACGCACCCTCTGCGGTCGTCGACTGCATTCCGGGCACGGTGCGGGTGTGGCCGGTTGCGTACGGTTATGGCTGATCGTGTGGGGCGATGGGTTGGTTGCTGCGGTGGCCTTTGCCGGCGTGTAGTTGTAGGGCGCTGGTGACCAGCGGGAAGTGGCTGAACGCTTGTGGGGTGTTGCCCAGTTGTCGGTTGCTTTTGGGGTCCCATTCTTCGCTGAGCAGCCCGACGTCGTTGCGGAGGGTGAGGAGCCGTTCGAACAGTTGCCGGGCGCGTTGCTTTTGTCCGGCCAGGTGCAGGGCATCGACGAGCCAGAAGGAGCAGGCCAGGAACATCCCTTCCCCGCCGGGCAGGCCGTCATCGGAGCTGGTGGTTTGGTAGCGCTTGACGAAGCCGTCCTCGGTGAGTTCGTTTTGGATGGCGGTGATGGTGCCCAACACCCGCGGATCGGTCGGCGGTAGGAAGCCGACGCGGGGGATGAGCAGCAGGCTGGCATCGAGTCCGGGAGCACCGTAGGACTGGGTGAAAGTGTTGCGGCCGGTGTCGTAGCCGTGGGCAAGGACGTCGGCGTGGA
>JAABUV010005647.1_pt1 | contig 14125 bp, 12 predicted proteins | sample 5559971 | NCBI WGS metagenome assembly JAABUV01 (sample SAMN10711881, study PRJNA513362) | rock metagenome | isolation source: Antarctica rocks | place: Antarctica: Victoria Land, Knobhead nord | collected 2015-12-19
AGGTCGTCTTCGGCATCGGAGCATGGCAAGAACTCTCAACCTCAATCATGTCCTCGTGTCCTCGCGATCGCCGTATGCAGAAGCAGCAGCGACCTAGTATGGGAGAGCATGGCTGTCGCTCCTTCACCTCGCCGCGCGGTCCGTGCAGTCGCTGCCCCCGTTCGATCTCACTTCCTCATTGGGCAGTATGTTTCTTGACATTCACAGACCAAGCTTCAGTAGTGTATCTCGCTCAAGAGTTGTGCCGTAAGACACCAATCATCCAAAGAAACAACAAGTCTTCAATACCCATTGAAGACTTCACCGAGATGCGGCGAGGAACCATAGACATATGGTACGACCGCTACAGCGCAAAGCTCCTGCGCAAATTCATCGAGGACCGCACAGGCAAACGTTCGCCCTCACTCGAAAAGCTGTGTTTCGTACAACAACTCGTCGACCTGGACGCCAACTGGACGTTCCGCTTCCTCGACTTGCCACCCGAGATACGCAACCTCATCTACGGTCATCTGCTTCGCCTGAGAGACTCGCGTTGGCGTGCGGATAGACTCGTCTGCTCGACCGCTATTCTCTCGACATGCCAGCAGATCCACGCCGAAGCCACGGGAATCCTCTACGTCGAAAATACCTTCGACATTGTCGTGCGGTCGATGGCCAATCCGGCAGGCCAGACACCCGTCAATCACACGACGGTGTCGTTCACGAAGCTCGCCATCGATCAAGTGCAACTCTGCGATGCGCCGAAGTCTGACATCGACGATATATGGCCGAACGTCATCCGGGAAGCCGAGTCGATCAGGCTGGTAGTCAGGCTCGACGTAGCAGACTGCTCGGCAGCATCGGCGATACCGGACTTCAAGCAAACCAACAAAGTCCTGCATTCGCTCGCGTCGTCTCGGCATGGGGCCACCAAGCTTAAGCGTTTGCAATTGGTTATCAAGGGCGAGACAGAAAGCTTGCCTGAGAATCTGCTACACTCCATCTTCTACCCGCTCACACAGCTCGCGAAGATCACCACAGAGGACTTCGCAGTGCAAGGTTTACCATACACAGTCACTGCTGAACTCCAACGTCTGCTCCGCACCGGCGACACTCGAAGGCATGCCGATCTCCGCAAAGCCCTGCTTGACCAGAATACAAGGGCGATGAGAGTTTGCGATCGCGCGACGGATGCGGGATGCGTGGACGCCGTTTTAGATCGCCTGGCGAGACATATCCAGCGAGCCGTCACGAGATGCGAGACGGAGGGTGTCTATCTGGATGCTGCGTACTTCGCCAAGTGTAGCCGGAGCTTGCGATTGACGAGGGCATGCTTGAATGGGTCGGCCATGCGTGCGGTCATGGCTGGTCTTCGGGAGAAGAGGGCGGGGTGATGGTGGGCAACGGCTAGGGCCTCCACATGCACTCCAGGGGCCTGATGGGCATGCGAAGAAGCCTAGAAGAGTTTGTTCCTGAGTGGTCTACGACTCGGTGCGAACGTACACTCGCCATTGGAGCCTTCGGTACACTGCTACATGGAAACTGTCCAGGTTGACCTGCTTGACGTTGTTGCGCGAAGTGTCCCTAGAAGCACACCAGTGCACTAAATACATTACATGTACTGTCCCTGCGACCTGCAGCATAATTGTTTCAGAAGCACACTAGATCGGGCATCAATCGCCGTGCAGGACACCTGTGACTGACTGACTCGTACGCCGAGCTCTCAACTTCCAAGTCCCGTCCATCCACGAATACCACGGCGTGGGCCATTCAAGTTCTCATCAACGCGAGTATCAGCAGTAGACGGAAGCTCAAGGTAAGGTATGGGATTGATCACGCATTGCCCTTCCCACTGCTCCCGCAATCGTCGAGCAGGCCACGTGATCTCCTCAGCCCGACGTTTGTCCATCCGACTTTATTCAGAATTATTGACTGGCGATCGCGCCATGTCCACGCGAGCGACGTGCAAGGGTCCAATCGCGACCTCTCCCCGACTTCTCCTCTTCCCTCGCTACCTTCTCTATTGCACTGCTCTCTCACTACCTAACGTTATACGGCTTGACCCTCTCGCCTGATAGCGTTGCTACCGTCCTGTCGTTCTTCCGCCGCACATCACACTCCTTCGGGTTCCAGCAATATACGAGGACCGAGTCCGATTTTGCAAACAGACAGCCATTGGCACGACATCATACGCGGAGGACTGCACGACCGGACGACATACCCACATGTCATATAAGCTATAGTAGCACCGAGCCCGCCGACCTACCCGAAACAGAACCCTCTGAGACTCACCCCAACCCGATCCAAGCCCGCTCCACCTCCCTCAAACCCCCAAAAATGGGCCTCCTCACCTCCCTCCGCGAAAAAATCGACCTCTACCGCCTCGAACAACGCTACACCCGCCGCGACAAACGCACCACCTTCACCTCAGGCGCCTCCTACGTCGACGGCGAGTACGTCTACAACCACTCCTCGCCCTCTTCGCCCACCGCGAGCGCGAAATCATCGGGGAGTAGTTCGAGTTTCGGGAGTTTGGCTAGTAGAGGGAAAGCCGGGGCGGCGGGGGCGGGGAGTCGGTTGAGTGGGTTGAGGGTTGCGGGGGTGTTTGCGGGGGGAAAGAGAGGGGGTGCGTGATCGGGGTGTGTAGCGGAGAGTGATTTGGGACAGGTCCAGCTGGGCGGGTCGAGTTGGGAGATGCCAGGTTGATGCTGAGGCAAGCGAGAGTGCCGGCTCGCGGGCACGCCAGAGTGCTGTAGATGCTCGTCTTTGGGGCATGCGAGCTCAGATTCGAGGACGAGTGACTGGATCTTGATGACCTGCCTCCAAGCGGGCGGTTCCATATTGTGTATATAGAACGACCGTGAAAGCGAACTGCTCGCGCCATGGCGAAATTGGACATCATGATGACTTTACATATGTCGGCTATACAGTAGCACGGGCCCTGACGCGCGCGGAAATGCGAAATGTGGGCGTAACCAGCCCTTCCGCCCCACTTCACCTTACACCATGTTCCATGTCTCGCTCTCAAGACGACGCCGCCACAGCCACAGGCACGGCCTCATGCCCGACTTCTTCACTCGTCCCCATCGCTGCATCTTCCCTCCTCAACTCCTCCAGCTCCCTCCTCTCCGCCTCCCTTAACTCGTCCAACCTCGCTCTCTCCGCTGGCGTCGACTCCTCCGGCGTCGCTCCTCCTTCCCTCCTCAACTCCTCCAGCTCCATCCTCTCCGGCGTCGACTCCTCCGGCGTCGCTCCTCCTTCCCTCCTCAATTCCTCCAGCTCCCTCCTCTCCGCCGCCCTCAACTCCTCTAACTTTGCTCTCTCCGCTCCCGTCGGCTCCTCCAACCTCGCTCCCTCTTCCTCCCTCCTCAACTCCTCCAGCTCCCTCCTTTCCGCCTCCCTTAGCTCGTCCAACCTCGCTGACCCCGCTGGCGTCGACACCTCCAGCCCCGCTCCTTCCGCCGCCTCCACCTCCTCCAACTCCGCCCTCTCCGCCGCCTTCAACTCCTCCAACTCCACCCTCTCCCTCCCCCACTCCTCCACCCTCGTTCTCCTCTCAAGCAGCACCTCATGGCACCTCCCAACCGCCACATCCAGAACGGCGTCCGACAGCCACCGCATCCGCTCCCCCGCCTCCGCGAGTCCCAGCATCTTCCGCATCCCAAAAAGCACAAACCGACAACTCGCCTGCAAATTCTTAATCGCATTGCTCTTGCGCCCAAGATCATTCGTCGGGTCCGCAGGGTCCTGTAAGCAGAGCAAGTAAGGCTGCAGCGGCCGCACAACCCCAATCGCCCACTGCCCCGCCCGCGCATCGTCGCCGCGACGGGCCGCGGCGTGGATGTAGCCCTGTCGGACGCCGGGCGCGATGGAGGCCAACGGGTGTTTCTTGAAGACTTTGGGCGTGGGCTCGATGCTCAGACCGTGGGTTTCGAACGGGAAGTTGACCCAGAAATCCAGGACGTACAGGAGTTGGCCCGCGGCGGTTGGCGGCAATACAGAAGAGCGCTCGCCCCGTTTGAGTGCGGCGACGATCATGTTGAATAAGCCGTACGAGCCCACGCCCCCGTTGAAGACGTCGATGAGGTCGCGCATGCCGAGCGTGGTGCGCATGACGTAGAATAGATCCCGGAGGTGCGGGAGCTCGGCGAGGTATTCGGCTACGACAGCCGCCTGATTCGTGGTGGACGGCGCCGACACGATCTGGATATCAATCCCAGTCGCGCGGTGCTTCGCGGTGATGATAGGGAATTTGCTCCATCGCATTGAAACGTCCACGTAATCTGTGGAGCGTCCCATTTGGTTGACCAGGATGCGCATTCCGCGTGCCATGAGTCTGCTACGTCTGCTCCACGGTCCCAAGACGTCGGGGTTGTCAAGTCGGATGTCAAGGTCGAAGACGCGAGGGACAGGCCCGTCGCTTCGGAACCGAAGAGCTCGGTACGAAGCCTGGGTATGCTCTTGCCCATGTGGGTCTTGATGAAGTCCTGTGTTTGTCGTGCAACGGCTTGGCGCGCGGCGGTCTCGGCAGGTTTTAGGGCGGCCCAAGCGACGAAGCGCTGGATCTCTTCGTCTAGGATGTCTGTGGAGCTCATGTTACGCACTGCCTGCCTGCCCAGCGCCCACGGCTGAGGAATTTGTGTTTTCAAAGGAGAGTCCATCGGCGCTATATAGCGCGGCGGGTAGTCCAGTATGATCCGCATACGCTCCACCCCCTCAGTGTCCGACCAATCGAACGCCGTGTCGCTGTCTGTTGAGAGAGTGTTCACCCATTTCCCAATGGCGTGCATGACATATTTCTCGCCGCCTTTTGTCCCAATAGCCTTGAATACAGCTCCTTGTCGCTCGTGGTTCACTCTTGCCCAGATATCTGCGTCAGCGGGCACCCTCCCAGGGTTGTGGACCACAGATCGGACTCTCTGGATCGTTACTCCGGGTTGTTCGGAAGCTTCCTCGGGCTCCTTGTCCAAGCCTGGCGACACTGCTGCGGCGTGTCGTGGGCGTTCCTCGACTGGCTTAGGAGCCTTGTTGCGGGCGTGGGCGCGGTTCATGGGTCTCACTGGGCCTTCACGAACAGCAGCTGGCGTGCGCGGTACGGTGGGTCGCCAGATCCTTCCCAGCTGCTGTTCCGTTTCCTGCTCCAGCATCGCCTGGCGCACGTGCAGACCTACGCTCTTCGGAGGCCCTTTGGCGCCCGCTCTCCTGGCCTGCTGCTGGCCATCTGCTCCGCGGTCCCTCTGGAGCTGCTCGGAGATGGCCTCATAGTCGGCGAAGGTGCCTCTGACCGCGTCCGGCCGATTCTGCTGTACCGCCTCATCCTGTACTCGCCGTGTGGAGGTGGAGAAGGTGGAGGTCAGGGCGTGGCTGATGTTGTACGCGCTCGATGCTCGACAATGGCGGATGACGAGGCGCGAGCTGTGCATCTCGTGATTATGGACGGGAGACGAGGCACGGAGGGATTGCACGAAGCGAGTATGTTGTATCCTCCACTGGCCTCAAGCTCGGGGGTGTCGCCGCAAAGGTTTCAATTTTGGCCCCTCAATTGGGGTGTCAATTTACTCAGTCATTGACGACCATCCCATCAATTTGGGGTTTGAATTGGTTGGTTCGTACCCCAGACTTCCACATTGACTCTCGCGATTGGTCGCCACATCCACTTCCCTACACTTGCCTTGCCATTTCGACCTCATCTTCCTCCCATCGCCACCTCTACAAGCCAACCATGTCCTCGACTCGTAGTCTTATGGCGCTGGCCGCCTCCCGCCCGACATCATCTCTCCTCCACACTGCCACCCGCGCAACTCCCTTTGCCGTCCAGCGCCACGCCCTCAGCACTACCCCCCGCCACGCCGCAACACCCAATGGCCCGCACCCACCACCCGCATCGTTCCGCCTTCCCACGCCCGATCGCTGGTACCAGAACAAACCGAACGTCCTCGACGAAGCCGGGAACTACTTCCTGCTCACCGAGATGATGCGTGGGATGTACGTCGTACTGGAACAGTTCTTCCGACCACCGTGAGTTACCCCCATACCCAACCATTCACACAACGAGGACTTATGGATCACCGCAATAGCTACACAATCTACTACCCCTTCGAAAAAGGCCCCATCTCCCCCCGCTTCCGCGGCGAACACGCCCTGCGCCGCTACCCCACAGGCGAAGAACGCTGCATCGCCTGCAAGCTCTGCGAAGCCATCTGCCCAGCACAAGCCATCACCATCGAAGCGGAAGAGCGCGCGGACGGTTCGCGGCGCACGACGCGTTACGATCTGGACATGACGAAATGCATTTACTGCGGGTTCTGTCAGGAGAGCTGTCCCGTGGATGCGATCGTGGAGGGGCCGAACGCGGAGTATGCGACCGAGACGCGGGAAGAGCTGTTGTATAATAAGGAGAAGTTGTTGGCGAATGGGGATATGTGGGAGCCGGAGTTGGCGGCGGTGGCGAGGGCTGATGCGCCGTATCGGTGACGAGGTGGGAAGGAGCGGAGTGGGCGGGATGGATCTGCATCTGTGGTACAGTGTACATACATCTGATACACCGGCGTTCGAAGGAGATGCATGAGGGTAGTAGGCGTTACGTTACGAGTTCAATTGCTTCAGCACAACGCATGAATCGCACGGTCAGTATTCTTCATGAAGTGCCTGTCTGTAGTCGAGGAGAGCGAATGGTGAGGACAAGGTCAAAATGAGGTTCGGTCAATGCAGAGCGTCGACCAGGTCCAAGGAATGAGCGACCCGGGAGCATTTCCTTGAACTTCAAATGCAACGAAGGCAGTGTGAAGAGGAACTTTCATTGGAGAACCGCAATGACCATCGCTTGTTGTCATCTGACATAGCTGCTATCCTCTGGACCAAGACCCCGAAGCCCAATCGAAGCCATACTACCTCGTAAACATGCACAATCCGCCACCCGACACTTTTACCAAGACTGGTGCTGAAGATATCTACAGGCCCCCACACCATCACCACAGCTATCCACCGTAGCAAATATCGACAGCCTCACAGCCTCGACTCCGGCACGACCCCATCCACGACCGCGACCGCCCCAGCATTCCCCGCATCGCTCTGTCCGTTCAGCAGCGCAACGGCGGAGACGACGTCCGACGGCTCGAGCAAGTGCCACTTGGCGATAGTCTGCTTGGACGACGCACCGACCGTCACGGCGAAAACATGCTCGGGTGGAAGCCGTGAGGAGTTGAGGGCGCGGAACATGTCTGTGAAGGAATCGCCAAGTCAGTAGCTGTTGTCATCGTACAAGTCATCAATGGGAGATTGCTGAACTCACCTTCATCCGTAAAGTCGTCGCCCAAACATAACACGAAATCCGGCCTCTCGCTCCCGAAGTCTCGGATCAACTGCTTGGCAATCTCCCCCTTATTCACAAACTTGGGCCGGACCTCCAGATTCGCCTTCCCCGTCATAACCTCGACATCAAACTCCTTCCCGACCGTCTGCTCCAGCTGCTTCTGGCACTCCCTCGCCATAGCCGTCGCATGCTCCTGGTCGCTCTGCCGATAATGCCACGTCAAGGCAATCTTCTTGCGCTCGATAAACGCCCCCGGTGTCCGGCTGGTGTAGTACTCAAACACGGTCAGCACGCGGCTCTGCCATGCCATGTCCATGGTTTCGGTCAGGTTGAGCCAGGTGGTGGTGTGCGGGTGGCGCATGAAGCTGCCGTGTTCGGCCGAGAGGCCGAGGGCGGGAATGTGGCCCATCCACTCGTTGAGGAAGTTTTGGTCGCGGCCGGAGATGATCCAGACGCTGTTTGCGGGGTCCGCGGCGAGGGTTTTGAGGGTGCGGAGGACGCGGTCGGAGGGGATGGCCGCTTGGGGGTCTTTGACGATGGGGGTCAGGGTGCCGTCGTAGTCGAACATGAAGAGGCGGCGGGTGGAGGCGCGGTATTGGGTGAGGAGGTTTGTCCGGTCAAGTGCGGGCGTGGCGGAAGACTGGTCGAAGGAGGTGAGGCTGGTGAGGAGGCGCTTGAGGTAGTTGCTGGTCCAGGCTTGCACTGTGTTGCGTCTGACGTGGCGGTATAGTTGCGCGTGATTGTACTCCTTTTCTGGCTCCGACATGACCAACGCGGCCTCGATGGCGTCCGCAGTGCCGCTCAGATCCCAGGGGTTGATATGCATGGCACTACCAAGACTACCAGCCGTGCCCGAGAACTCCGAGATGATGAGCGGTGAGTGCTTGTCGCGCTGGGAGATGACGTACTCGAGCGCTGTGGTATTCATGCCGTCTCGCACGCTCGTGATGAGGCCTAAATCTGCGATGCGTAGCAGTGCAAAGTACTCGTCCTTATTGAGATACTGAGAGTAGTGCTGCACCGGCGTAAAGCTGAGCGAGCCGTAAGCACCGTTGATTCGCGCGACAAGATCAGAGATCTTATTCGCGGTCTTGTCAGCCGTGTCATCCTCCTCTCCAATGCTGGTCGGACTCGTGACTTGGATTAACACCACCCTGTCGTGCCACTCCGGGTGCCGCTCTAGGAAGATCTCATATGCTTGCAGCTTCTGCGCGACCCCTCGCACAGAGTCCAGCCGGTCACGGCCGACAATGATCTTCTTGCCGTCGTACCGGTCACGCAGGGCCTTGATGCAGTGCTCGACCTCTGGCGAGTGGAAGGCCGACTGTATCGTCGATTCCGCGTTGATGCCGATCGGGAACACATCCGTCGCTACATGCGTACCGAACGCTTCCACTCCAGCAGACGTCGACTCGAAGCCCAAGACTCTCGTACAGCAGGATGCGAAGTGCCTCGAGTAACTGTACGCCTGAAAGCCGAGCATGTTGGCACCCAGCATGCCTTCCAGAACTTCCTTTCTTCGTGTCAGACACCGGTAATACTCACTGCTAGGGAAGGGTATGTGCAAGAATGAGCCGACATAGATGGTAGAGATGCGCTGGCGAAGCAGGCTGGGCAGCAGTAGCAGCTGGTAGTCATGGACGATGATGACGTCTCCAGGCTTGTATACGTTCATGATGGCGTCCGCAAAGGCCTTATTCATGCGGTAGTAGTCTGCCCAGGCTTTGCGTAAAGAGCGACCGTCATTTGGCTCATTGGTCTTGTAGTGGAACAGCGTGAAAAGCTCGTGCTCGCCGTAACGCCGCCATCTTTGTTGATCATGCAGCGTCATTGTATCATCGTCTTCAACGGTGTCAGCAAGCCAGACAGGGTAGACCCGACCGCCATGGTCACGCTCGAGTTGCTTCTCAAGTCTGGCGCGGTCGCTTGTGGAAATCTTCAGACCCGGCGCCGCGTTGTTCGACTCGCCATGCTTCTGAGCCGGCCCAGTTGGGATAGGCGCAGAGTACTGGTTCAGTGGGTGTGCATGGAGCGAGGAGTTGGCTCGGGAACCCTGGGCTTTAGGTATCGCAAGTTCAATCTCTCCAGTCCATCCGATCAAGGTGTGGTTCCACGGCGACTCCGCAGACGCCAGGTATGACAAGGAATCATATAATGCTGATGTGCCTCTGCGAGGATGTAATTCCCAGTCAGCGCCGGGATTGTAGGAAATACTGTATGGAACGGTGAACGTTGCGCTAATCACGTGGCCGCTCAAATTGAGGGCAGGATGGGCGGCTCTTGGGTCGACATCTGTAAGCTGTGGATGCTCCGTTCCCTGTCCGGTTTGGCTTAGGCGACTTAGTAGGTCATCGCCCGAAGCTCCGCTGGCTGCCTTGCTCGGTGAGCTAGGTCTGCGTCCTTTGGGACCTTCGTCAGGATTGTTGGTGAGGTTGGCATTCCACTGAGGGCCAGCCGTGGCCGAGGACCAGCCAGACTGTGGAGGCTGTTCCTCGTCGAATGCCTTGGAGAAGGGGTCCTTGGCGCCGTTGTAGTCGGCGTCCTCGATGCCTGGTGTTACGGGTATGCTGGTGTTGGCTTCATCGGTCGCGGGGTTCATAGGGGTGTCCTGCTGGCCCGAAGGCTGATCCGCACGATCAGACATGTTTTTCGCTGGGCGCCGGGGATGATCTGTAGGTATGCCGACACAATCAGTACATGGCCAGTACAAATGTACAGGAACGAATGGGCATGAGCAGTGAGGACATTGTTTGCAGGTAAGGTTTCGGGGCCAGCGAGGTCCTCAACAGAACATGCGCACATGCATAAGGTATCCAGGCAGCAGCAGCAGCAACAACATGAATGTCTGGTGTCTCGGGTTGGCACTCACACTCCACCCCGTGCCTTCCCTGTTGGTTGGTGTATGCGATCTTAGCACGCTTTTGGGCTGTAGAAGAAGTGGATACCTCAGGGCAATCACAAAACGCTCGTGCTACCCAAGGAGAGGTAACGCAGCGGCTGTGTCATACCGTGCCGGCAAGATGCCCAATGTCTCCTTAGACCGTGAGGTCCTCCATGAACATGACCATCACAGACACGTAAGGCCCAGTCTACCTCAGGTTGAGAGCCCAAAGGGCCATGGTGGCGTTCCGAAACGGCCCGACGCGAGTCTCGGCACGGGATGCTTCACTCGCATGTGACAGGACGGAGAACATGTTGATCAATATGGCAGTAAAGCACGTGTCCCAACTGCAAGGCCATGGAGATGCGTGTGCTGAGTGACACTGGACCGAGACCGAGCACAAGAAGATATTCGGCAGCATAGAGAGGCAGTCTACCTGCCGTGACTGACTCCCTTCTACCACTTCCTTGTACTCAAGGTCTCCGGCTTGGAAGAGAGGAGACAAGGAACGCTCGCTACGGCGTCGAGCTGAGATCGAGGCGCCATCATCGGGTACAGCCCTGTATTATCGAGCCATAATAACAACCTTGAAGGAGCGTTTCGTACCATCTAAAACGCTCATATTCCATTGCTGTGTTTCACCCCTTGCGGTATCTGGAGGTCTCGAGCCCCACCACCCCGCACACACGCACTTGGGGACGCACAACACTTGAATTGACTTCCACAGAAACAAACAACTGACGGAAAGTTCGACAGCCACCTGCACTGCTAACAGATAATAGCCGATCTTGGCCGTGAACACCACCTATCCCCCGTCATGGCTGAAGGAGCACCCCCGGGTAGGCATACATGATCACCGAGCTCACTCACATGGACAACTGATGCTCGCTCGACAGACTACAGTCTCGCCAACCCAGACACTTTGACCAAATACAAGACCGCAGCTCAGATCTCCCAAACGGTACTCGAGCAGGTCAAGCAGCTATGCACCGAGGGCGCCAAGATACTCGAGATCTGCCAAAAGGGCGACAAGCTTTTGGAAGATGAAGTCGCCAAAGTGTTCAAGGGCAAGAAGATCTCCAAATGCATCTCGCATCCTTGCACAGTCTCGCCGAGCACCTACGTCACGCCCTACACCCCGCTCGTGTCCGATGCCGAGGAGGCGGCCACAGCGCTCAAGCCAGCAGAGGCGGTCAAGATCCAGCTCGGCGCACAGATCGACGGCTTTGGTGCGATAGTATGCGATACGGTGGTGGTAGGCGCTGGTTCTGAGGTGACGGGGCGTCCTGCGGACCTCATGCTGGCCACACACTATGCGAATGAGTTGCTGCTACGGATGATGATGCCACCAGGGCTGCTCTCCGCGGGCACAGAGGAAGAGAAGAAGAAGGCACAGGCCCAGAAGCCTTACAGTCAGTCGAAGATGACGCAGCTGCTCGAGAAGGTGGTCAAGAGCTACGACTGTAATCTGGTTGAGAACACTACGTGCTGGCTTTTCGGTCGCAACGAGATCGAGGACAAGAAGAAGATCATTCTCGCACCGGGCGAAGGGGTTAAGGGTGAGGGACTGGCGGAGGTTGGCGAGGTTTGGGGTGTGGAGATGGGTGTGAGCACTGGCACCGGCAAGGTCAAGTCGTTGCCAAATCGGCCGACCCTGCACCGCAGAACCACGACGACGTACGGTCTGAAGCGGCCGAGTTCTCGAGCGACACTTTCTGAGATCCAGAAGAGGTTCGGCACATTCCCGTTCAGCTTACGACAGCTCGAAGATGAGCGATCCGGCAAGGTGGGAATTGTGGAGTGCGTGCGAGGTGGCGTCGTGCGGCAGTATGAGGTGATTGGGTCGACCGATGGCGAGCCGGTTAGCAGGCTGTTCTCGACCGTCTCGGTGACGAAGCACGGCATCCAGAGTCTAGCAGGCCCGCCTCCGATGAATATTGAGCAGTACAAGTCCGAGAAGAAAATCACCGATGAGGAGGTCCTCAAGATTCTGGAGCAGCCGCTAGCAAAGCCGGCGAGCGACAAGAAGAAGAATAAGAAAAAGCCCAAGAAGAAGCCGGCGAAGAAGGCCGTGCAGAAGGAGGAAGAGGACGACGATGACGAAGATGAGGATGAGGATGAGGACGACGATGAATGAACGAACCACGGCGGAAAATTCGGTCCTGTCGGGCAGGCGGAGACGTAGCAAGCGATGAGGACAAGGCTGATTCGCCGTACACGTTTGACCGGCGAGAAGCCGCAGTGTCAGCGTGAGTCATAGGATGAATATTCCATCCCAACATGGTAGCATAAGGTAGCCATAACGGTCTGCTGCTTGCAGCTTGACACCACTTTCTTGGCTCGTGACAAGGCGTGAATAGGGGTGATGTAGGATGGGAGCTTGCTGCCTGCTTGGCAAAATCCAACATATGATCTAAAGGTGCAGTGCACAAGGTAACTCGAGTTGTACGCGTGTGCATCGCTCTCGTATTTGAAGAATAAGGTGTGCTGTATTGTTGTTGTGAAAAACAATAACTTAGGCCTTGGCTTGAAGTGTGGAGAGTGAAGCCCCAGACTCTCGCACCCACCCTCACCTGCAAGAACACCCTAGCGCGTATACACTCGTGAATGTCCGTTTGCGTCCCGTCGCTTCTACATAGGATCGAATCAGCAGTTGAAGTGTAGTCCTGCATCGCCCTGGGTAACTATGCAGGCTTTCTGACCTTGACGTGACGTGTGCTAACGCGGAGACAGTGGCCCGGACTCGAGACCTTGTCCCCTTCTCGCAAACAAGACAGCCGAAAGACACCTCGAGAGGCACACGACAGCACAACTCCCAGCATGGAAGATGTGAGAAAGGAGCCGGGAGGGGACTGGGTCGAGCCGTCGCTCACATCGGCGCCGTCGTACGAAGATCACTACGGTGCGCCTCACGGAGTTTTAGAGCACATGCAACCGCTCGGCGAGGCACCAAGCGCGAAGGTGAAGAGTCGTGTAAGGTCAGAGGGGCCTCGGAAGTCTGTACACGGGCGGAGCGCTGCAGCGGTTGGGCTGGATGCTCCGGAGACGCCGGAGGGCTCGCCAGCACCACCCATCGCAGCCCCTGTCCAGGTAGATGGCTCGATACCACCACCAGCGGTGAAGGCAGACGATGAGAAAGACGATGACTACGCGCCGGCGGTGAACAAGAAAGCGGGTGCCCCTCGGCCAAAGCCAGCACCTCGACACAGCGACGCCACCGGCTCCGCCAAGAAACTGCGCGCAGAAGCACGCAAAGGCGGATCATCTGCCAAGAAGCGAGTCTATGACCCCGCGAAGCTCCAGCGTGTGGTGGAGTCTGCAAAGGCACGCGCGATGGAAGTTGGGAAGCCCGACCTGGCCGCTGCAGTCCACGAAATTTGGGTGGAAAGCTTGAAGAGCGTGCACTTGACTGATCTACTCGAAGCTATCTTGACGACGACCGCGACTGCAGCGCAGACCGAGGACTTCCAAAATCACGTCAAAAGGGCGAAAAAGCGATTGCGAGACGCCAAGGAAAAACATCGGAAGAAGCCGGCTAAGAATAACACAAACGGCACGCAAGCGCTCCCTCTTCGTTCACCCTCAAACTCCACATCACAACCTGTTCCTCCACCGACCACCAACTTCGCAGTTCCATCAACGGAACATACAGACTCCTCGAAGACGCGACTGTCTCTCAAAGTGAAGTCACCGACCAAGCAAGCTCGTCGCCGCCCGGAACAGGGTGGCAAGATGGCCTCTTTACCGCCTAAAAGCCGCGCACGCAGTGGCAGTGAGACCTCCGAGCTCACTGATCTCACGTCTGACGGTGAGGGCCCGCTCCCACCCGGTGAGGCGGATCAGCTCTCGCATGGCCCTCCATCAGTAGCCCCGAAGACGAACGGCATCCACGGCAAAGACCACGCAGCCGAGCGTGGCAGCCTTGCCGCACCCGGAGGCAAATTGAAGCGTTC
>JAABUV010005648.1_pt1 | contig 14123 bp, 11 predicted proteins | sample 5559971 | NCBI WGS metagenome assembly JAABUV01 (sample SAMN10711881, study PRJNA513362) | rock metagenome | isolation source: Antarctica rocks | place: Antarctica: Victoria Land, Knobhead nord | collected 2015-12-19
AGGAGGGTCATCATGCGATAGACTGCGGGTGGCATCGGGAGGCTCCTTCCGGACGATATGGTGTCAGCACCCCTATCCTACCAAAGCCCTCCCGATTGCCCCCTTGTTAGCGAAAACTAGAGATCAAGGATATAGAAGAAAACCATGATCCGTTTCGCATTGATCGGCGCCGGCTTCATCGGCCGCGCGCACGCGCGCAACCTGGCCGCCCACCCCGACGTCGACTTCGCCCTGGTCCACGACATCGACCCCACGCGCGCAGCGGATGTGGCCACTCGGCACGGCGCCCGCGCGGTGGCCGACCTCGACGCGATCTTCGCCTCCCCCGCGATCGACGCGGTCTTTATCGCCTCCTCCACGCACACGCACGCCGATTACCTGAAACGCGCCGCCCAGGCTGGCAAGGCCATCCTGTGCGAGAAGCCCATCGACCTCGACATCGACCGCGCGCGCCACGCCGTGGCCGCTGTCACTGCGGCGGGCGTACCGGCCATGATCAACTTCAACCGCCGCTTCGACGCCAGCCACGCCGAGCTACGCGCGAACGTGGCCGCCGGCGAAGCTGGCGTGATCGAACTTGTCCAGATGACCTCGCGTGGACCGATCGTCCCGCCCATCGAGTACATCAAGGTGTCCGGCGGACAGATGCGCGATCAGACCATCCACTTCTTCGACCTGCTGCGCTGGATCACGGGAGACGATCCCGTGGAAGTTCACGCGATGGGCGCCGCGCTGGCCGATCCACGCGTGGGCGAGGCCGGCGACGTCGACACCTCCATCGTCCTGTTGCGCCTGCGCGGCGGCGCGCTGTGCCAGATCGACAGCGTACGCCGCACCAGCTACGGTTACGACGAGCGCATCGAGGTGTGCGGCTCGGCGGGCCTGATCGAGTCACGCCGCCAGCGCTTCCGTGGGGTCGCGCGCTACAGCGGCGACAAGATCATCGAGGACGGCCTCCACGCCGGCTGGTTCGAGCGGATCGAGGCGAGCTATTATCGCGCGCTCGACGCCTTCGTGACCGCCGTGCAACGCGGCGCTGCCCCCGCGCCTTCGCTGGACGACGGGCTCAAGGCCCAACTCATCGCCGAGGCGGCGACCCAATCCCTGCACATTGGAATGCCCGTCCGCATCGACATGCCAGCTAGTAGTTAGTAGCTAGAAAACGCTTCTAGCTACTAACTACTAACTACTAATAGTAGAACCGCTGTTTCTCTTTCGCCTCGCGGTATGCCTGTAGGGCGGATTGAACCTCCGGCTCAGCGGAGACTTCGGCGATCGGGACATCCCACCAACCTTCATAGCCCGGTACTTTGGCCTCGACGTCAATTGGCACGTAGATGAGGGTGGTCCGTGTTTCCTCTTTAGCGCGCTCCAGCGCGGCGCGGAGTTCGTCGCGATCGTTGGCTGTGTAGGTCTTGACGCCCAGGCTCTCGGCGTTCTTGACGAAGTCGACGGGGATGTAGGGACCGTCCAACCGGCCGCTGACCTCGTCGCGGAAGCGCAGCTCGTTGCCGAAAGACGGCGACCCACCCTGCATCTGCAGGCCGCGGATGCATTGATAGCCGTGGTTGTCGAGCAACACGACGGTGAGCTTGTATCCCTCTTGCACCGAGGTCACGAGTTCGTGGTTGAGCATCAAGTAGCTGCCATCGCCCACCATGACGTAGACCTCGCGGCTGGGATCGGCCATCTTGACGCCAAGGCCACCCGCGATCTCGTAGCCCATGCACGAGTAGCCGTACTCCAGGTGGTAACCCTTAGGATCGGACGGCCGCCACAGCTTGAGCAGGTCGCCGGGCAGGCCACCCGCCGCACAGACGACGATGTCGCGCGGGGCGCTGGCCTCGTTGACGAGGCCGATCACATTGGCCTGCGTCAGATAAGCGCCGTCCACGATCCGCCGCTGGGCATCCACGGTCTCGTCCCATTCCTCTTTGAGCGCGCGCACCGTGCGTCCATACGCCTCGTCGGTGTGGTACCCCGTTTCGCCGAGGGCGTGCGTTAGCAACTCAAGCGTGGCGCGGGCGTCGCCCACCAACGGGAGCGCGCCTAATTTGTAGGCGTCCATGGCCGCCGTGTTGACGCCGACGAACGCGACATCGGGGTCCTGGAAGGCGGTCTTAGACGCCGTGGTGAAGTCGGCCAGGCGCGTGCCGACGGCGATCACAAGATCGGCCGCCGCGGCCAGGCGGTTGGCGGCCAGGCCGCCGTTGGCGCCCACGGGGCCGGCGTTCCAGGGATGGTCCCATGGCAAAGCGCCCTTGCCCGCCTGCGTTTCGCAGACGGGGATGCCGTGGGTTCGCGCCAACGCCTCCAGGGCGGCCGACGCTTCGGAGTAGATGACGCCGCCGCCGGCGACGATCAGTGGGCGCCGCGCCCGCGCGATCGCTTGCACGACGAGTTCCAGCGCGCTATCCGGCGGGGCGTAGCGGTGGATATGGTAGACCCGTTTCTCGAAGAAGGCGGACGGGAAGTCGTAGGCTTCGGCCTGCACGTCCTCGGGCAGGCAGACCGTCACGGCGCCGGTCTCGGCCTGATCGGTCAGGACGCGCATGGCCTCGGGCAGGCTCGCCAGGAGTTGTGCGGGGCGGACGATGCGGTCCCAGTATCTGGAGACAGGGCGGAATGTGTCGTTGACGCTGACGTCCCCGCCATTGGGGTACTCAAGCCCCTGTAGGACAGGGTGCGGGATGCGCGTGGCGAAGACATCGCCGGGCAGGAGCAAGACGGGCAGGCGGTTGATCGTCGCCGTCGCCGCCCCCGTGACCATATTGGTGGCCCCCGGCCCGACCGAGGTGGTGCAGGCGAACGTCCGCAAACGGTTGTTCATCTTGGCATAGGCGGCGGCGGTGTGGACCATGGCCTGCTCGTTGCGCGGCTGATAGTAGCGCAAGCCCTCGTGCTGGCCGGCCTCCTCCAGGGCCTGACCGATACCCGTCACGTTGCCGTGGCCGAAGATGCCGAATATCCCAGCGAAGAACTGCTGCTCCCGTCCGTCGCGCGCGACGGACTGCCGGCTCAGGAAGCGCACGATTGCTTGCGCCGTCGTCATGCGGATCGTGTCCATAATCATCCTTTCAGTTGCCAGTTGCCAGTTGCCAGTTGCCAGTTGCCAGTAAGCATACGTCATGTCGTTGCAGTATGCGTGCGATCTGTACAGCTACGCCACGCGCATCCACACGACGAACTGGCAACTGGCAACTGACGACTATCGACTATCGACCCCGTATGGCCGCCACGTCTCGGCGACCCACTTGTGGTCCGGGTCGTCGGTGAAGCGCCACTCGCGCACCGGGCCGGCCATGACGTTGAGGTAGTAGAGGTCGTAGCCGGGAGCGGCCGTCACCGGGTGGTAGCCCCTTGGAACCAACACCAGCGTACCATCCTCGATCACAATGGCCTCGTCCAGCGCGCGGTCGGGCGTGTAGACACGCTGGAACCCGAAGCCCTGGGCAGGCCGGAAGCGGTGATAGTAGGTCTCCTCCAAGTAGGTCTCACGCGGCGGATCGTCGGTATCGTGTTTGTGCGGGGGATAGCTCGACCAGTTGCCGCCGGGCGTGATCACCTCCACCAGGAAGATGCTCTCGGCGGGGCGACCGGCCTCCAGTACATGCCGCACCTGACGTGTCGCGTTCCCGGCCCCGCGCGTCTCCTCCGCGATCTCTTCGGGGGTAATCAGGCGCGCCGCCACGCCGCGCTCGGAGCGGGCGCCGGCCCGCGCCGCCTCACACGCCGTGACGGCCGTCAGCGTAAAGGCCGTGCCGGGCGGCAGGTAGACCACATACAGCTTGCCCGCGAATACGCTGTCGCGCCGACCGATGCGCTCCCACGTCCCGGCGGATGACGCGACGGTCGCCGTGCCGCTCAGGATGACCAGCCCGACCTCCTCGTCGCCTGTGTTGTCCCGTACCGTCTGACCGGGCGCCAGCTTCCAGACCTTGCAACTAACGTAGTCCCAGCAGGCATCCTCCCGCGTGACGCTAACGAGCGTCCCGTCCGGCGCGGGCGCCGGCGACGGGCGCACCGCCAATCCCCTGCGTTCCATGTCCGTCCCTTTCTCGTGTTTATCCTTATAGTATCTCAACGAGAAAACCCACGGCTTTAGTCGTAGGAGGAATCGGCGTCCGTTACGCGCGTCAGCGCGCCACGATGGCGCGCCCTGTCACTGTCTTAGACGACACGACGCATCTGTGTTGTGGCATACTGTCGGTATGATCGTGCTAGAGTTCAAGCTCGTGGGCGCCGCCGCGCAGTACGCCGCGGTCGATGAGGCCATTCGCACCACTCAATTCGTGCGCAACAAGTGTGTGCGCAAGTGGGTGGACGAACGTGGGGTGAAACCCTACGACTTGAACAAATACTGCGCGGTCCTGGCGCAAGAGTATGACTTCGCCGGTAAACTTAATTCGCAGGCGCGGCAGGCGGCGGCGGAGCGCGCGGCGGCGGCTATCGTGCGCTTCTACGACAAGTGCCGCGCCAAGACGCCGGGCACGAAGGGCTATCCCCAGTTCGTGCGGGATGGCCGCAGCGTCGAGTACAAGACGACGGGGTGGACACTGGACGCAGCGCGGCGTGCGCTCACGTTCACGGACGGCTTCAAGGCGGGCACGTTCCGGCTCAAAGGGACGCGCGACCTTATGGGCTATGCGCGCGCTCAGATCAAGCGCGTGCGTGTCGTCAAGCGGGCCGACGGCTACTACAGTCAGTTCTGCATCGACGCCGAGCGGCGCGTCGCAGTGGCGGCGACGGGGCGCGCGGTCGGCATCGACCTGGGACTAACCCATTTCTACACGGACTCCGAGGGCGCGACGGTGGAGAACCCGCGTCACCTGCGCCGGTCGGAGCGGGCCTTGAAACGCCTGCACCGGCGCGTGTCGTCCAAGGTCAAGGGGTCGAAGAATCGGGCCAAGGCGCGCAAGCGGTTAGGACGGAAGCACCTGAAAGTCCGTAGGCAGCGTAGAGACTTCGCCGTGAAAGCGGCGCGGGCGCTGGTCATGTCCAACGACGTGATTGCTTACGAGGACTTGAAAGTCGCGCACATGGTCAAGAATCGCCGCCTCGCCAAGAGTATCAGCGATGCGGGGTGGCGCGCGTTCGTGACGTGGTTAAGCTATCTGGCCCACGTCTACGGGAAGGTCGTCGTGGCCGTGCCGCCGCGCTACACGAGCCAAGACTGCTCGGGGTGCGGCGAGCGGGTCACGAAAACCTTGTCGGAGCGCACGCACGTCTGCCCACACTGCACGACGATCCTGGACCGCGATCATAACGCGGCGCGCAACATCCTGGCGCTGGGGTCGCGCCGCTTGGACAAAACTACGGCGGGGCACGCCGAAAGGAACGCTTGGGGACAGTCCGCCCTCTATCTATCGGGCGCGAGTTCGATAGACACGGCTGCTGGATGAGCCAAGAATCCCACGGCGCAAGCCGTGTGGAGTGTCAATGGATACGCGCGAGAAAGAGGGCGCGCGGATTCTCGTAGAAAGAAACGGTAGCCTCCGCGAGGTCGTTCAGATCTAGTGAAGACGGCATGGGACCGGGGGCGCCTACTATGTAGGCGCCCCCGGTCCCATTGTGATGTAGTGTGGCTATCTCGCCTTTGGGTTGCTTGCGTTGTTCGCCGCGACTATAGCACTGTCATTTATTGCCCTGATGTGGGGCCCTGGCGGAGAAGCAACTGGTCACTGGTTGGACATTGTGCTCCCCGTCGAAGCAGCGCTCCTTGGCGCCGCGTCTGCCTTCTATTTCGCCGCGAGGAAGCAGCAGTAGGCAGCACTACACTAATCGACGCTACTGGCGCCCCCTTGAAACGGCAAAAACGCGGACTATGATGGTAGTAGCGTGGCCCAGCGGCGCTGCAGAGGTCCTGTCCGAGCGGCGCTCGACCCTGCTGCGTCGCGTGGGCATACGGGACACCTTTGGCGAGTCGGGAAGGTGGCGCGCGCCTGCCCGGTAGCGCTCACTTGACAGCGGCGCGTCTCATGCGTAGTATCTTAGGAATCACGGTGTCGATCGAAGACGCGTGATGATGGCTTTATTCTTCGTAAAGGGAGTAGGATAGTGGACAAGCTGGAACGACGCAGTTTCATCAATCGCGCCGCCGCGCTCGGCGGAGTGGCCGCCGCCGCGGGAAGCGGACTCAGCCTCTTTGGCGGCGAGCAGGCGCTGGCAGCCCATATGGGCAAGAGCTTGGGTTCACTGCGCTTCATCACCATCGTCAAGACGGTCAACTCGGACTATTGGACGATCGTGCTCCAGGCCGCGAAGAAGGCGGCGAGTAACATGGGTGTGCAGGGACTCAGATTTACTGGCGCCGACGCCGAGTCTAACATCGCCGGTCAGGTCTCGCTGCTGGAGAACGCCATCGCGCAGAAGCCCGACTTCATCGTGTTCGCGCCCACCGATAAAACGGCGCTGGATACCACCATCGCCAAGGCATACAACGCCGGCATCAAGGTCATCTTGATCGACTCCGCCGCCAACACGACCGATTACCAGTCCTTCCTGTCCACGGACAACCACGCTGGCGGCATGGCCTGCGCCGACGCGCTGGCCTCCGCGATCGGGCGCAAGACAGGTTCGCCCAAGGGACAGGTCGCCTATGCCACCTTCCAGTCCAACGTCGGCTCACTCGGCCAGCGCGACCAGGGTTTCCTCGACGGGCTCAAGAAGTACCCCGGCCTGCAACTCGTCGCGCATAAGGACGCCGGTGGCGACCAGTCAACCAAGCCGGTCAGTATCGCCGCCGACACCATCACCGCGCATCCAAACCTGGTGGGTTACTTCGCCGACAACCTGTACACGCTGACCGGCGCCGTCACCGCGTTCAAGGAGAAGGGAGTTAACACGAGCAAGGTCTCACTCGTCGGCTTCGACAGCAACCAAACACTGGTCAACGATCTAAAAGCAGGGACCGTCGACGGGTTACTTTTGCAGGACCCCTACATGATGGGCTACGGCGGCGTGCTCTACGGCATCCTGGCCGCGGCCGGCGTGAAAACGCCGACGTTCCTGGATACAGGCGCGACTGTCGCCACCAAGGCGAACATGAACTCGGCGTTCATCGAGGGCCTGCTCCTGCCGCTGGGCAAGCCGGGCCGTAACCTCGGCTTCTAGCCCCGCTGTACTGGTCTTTGCCGGGGCGGCGGCGCCGCCCCGGCCCTTGCCCAATGAGAATGGAGTCCATGGCTAATTCACCATTGTCGGCCGCGCCCGTCGCGCCAACCGCACGGGGGCAGGCCAACCTCGTGGCGTGGCTCGTCGCCCGCGTCGACCTGCTGCTGCGCCTGGGATTGCTCGGCATCATCCTGATCGCGGCAGCCATCTTCACGGTGAAGACGATCCCGAGCGGTCGGCTGTCCGACATCGGCCAGGCGACGTTCATCAGCGGCGGTAATTTGCAGGACATCGCGCGTCAGATGGCCGTCGTGGGCGTCATCTCCATTGGTGAGACCTTCGTGATCATTACAGCCGGCATCGACCTATCCGTCGGTTCGCTGATCGGTATCGCCGGCGTGCTCACCGCCAACGCGTTCCTGAACGGGTGGTCGCTCCCCGCGACGGTCGTGGCGATCCTGCTGTTCTCGCTCGGGGTTGGTCTGGTGAACGGCTTCCTGGTCTCCGCCGCAAAGCTCCCGCCCTTCATCGTGACGCTGGGCATGCTGGGCATTCTGCGCGGCGTGGCCTACCTCGCCGGCAGCGGGCTCAATTCGGCGCTCCCTTCGGATGGCGGTGGTGGCGCATTCGTAACGTGGGTCACTGGTACGCCCCTTGGCATCCCCACCATCTTTATCGTCCTGGTCATCATCGGCGTCGTGTCCGCGATCTTCTTGCGGTTCACGCGGCGCGGCCGCTACATCTACGCGCTGGGCAGCAACCCCGAGGCTGTGCGCCTCTCCGGCATCAACGTGCGGGCCTCGCTCTTGACGGTCTACGCGCTCAGCGGCGTGCTGGCCGGCGTGGCCGGACTGCTGCTGACGGGCCGGCTCAACGGCGCTAATCCGAACGCGGGAACGAGCTACGAACTCGACGCTATCGCGGCCGCCGTGCTCGGTGGAGCTAGCCTGTTCGGCGCCCGCGGCACCATCTTCGGCACGTTCCTGGGCGTCGTCCTCGTGAATGTGCTCGCCAACGGTATCGACCTCATCGGCATAGACCCGCATGTACAGCAGGTGGTCGAGGGCGTGTTGTTGATCCTCATCGTGTGGGTCGATCAGTGGCGTAAGCGGCGCATCGCATCGGCGTAACGCAGTAGTCAGTAGTCAGTAGTCAGTAGTCAGTAGTCAGTAACAGGATAGTAGTTTGCGTGGTGGGAGCACATCGCTATCAATACGCGCCAAGGTCCCGACAAGCGTGTGCCCACAGGTTTTACCGACAACTGGCAACTGGCAACTGGCAACTGGCAACTGGCAACTGGCAACTGGCAACTGGCAACTGACTACTGACTACTGACTACTGACTACTGACTACTGACTACTGACTACTGGGGGAAACATGGAGGCGCGTCAACCTGACACGCGGGTCCCGCTGCTGGAGGCGCGCGGCATCATCAAGCGCTACGGCAATGTGATGGCGCTCGAAGGCGCCGATTTCGACGTCTATCCCGGCGAGGTCGTGGCTTTGATCGGCGACAACGGCGCCGGGAAATCGACCTTGGTCAAAGTGCTTTCCGGCGCCATTCGCCCTGACGAGGGCACGATCAAGCTGCGTGGGCAGCCCGTCACGTTCAACAGCCCGCGTGACGCGCGCGCCGCCGGCATCGAGACGGTCTATCAGGACCTGGCCCTGGCGCCCGACCTCGATGTCGCGTCGAACCTTTTTTTGGGCCGCGAAATCAAGCAGCCCGGTATCCTGGGGCTGTTCGATTTCTACAATCAGCGGGCCATGCGCGCCCAGGCGGACGAGCATCTAAAGGCGCTCAAGGTCAATCTGCGCTCGATCCGCCAGACCGTCGACACACTCTCGGGCGGCCAGCGGCAATCCGTGGCCGTGGCGCGCGCCGTTTTGTGGGGCAAGGATATTGTGATCATGGATGAGCCGACGGCGGCGCTCGGCGTGGCGCAGTCGGGCATGGTATTGCAGTTGGTCCGGCGCGTGCGCGACCAAGGCACGGCCGTCATCTTCATCAGCCACAACATGCCACATGTGTTCGAGGTATGCGACCGCATGATCGTGCTGCGCCGCGGTCGGCGCGTCGGGACGCTCCTGCCGGCCGAGGCGACCATGGAGCAAGCGGTTAGCCTGATGACCGGCGCCATCCCCGAAACCGTGGCTGTGAGCAACCAGTAGCGCCGGCTGCCATGCCCCGACATGCGCCAGGGCTCGTGAAGGTTGATCCTGGGAGCGCGGGCGTCTCGCCCGTCCCCGTCGTCTCTGGGATGAGCGCATGATGGCGGCGACGCACTGACCCTGCGGGGATGGCCGGCTCACGCCCGCGGACGACGGGGACGGGCGAGACGCCCGCGCTCACAGTGGAGACGTACGCCGCCACCGCACCGATCATGACTAAGCCAGACTACAGGGGATAGGGGGTGAAGGCCGTGGTTCGTTTGGGCAACGCGCCCTGCTCGTGGGGCGTCATCGAGGGCATTGACGAGGGCGGCGAAGGCGAAGGCGGCGGATACCGGCGCGTGCTGGACGAGATGCGTGAGACTGGCTACGCCGGCACGGAACTGGGCGAGTGGGGCTTCATGCCGACCGACCCGGCGCGCCTACGCGAGGAATTAGACGCGCGCGGGCTGGCCCTGATCGGCTCCTGGGTCAGCGTCTTCCTGCACGACCAACAGCGGCATGAGCAGAGCGCCCGCGACGCCGTGCGTACCGCCCGCCAACTCGCGGCGATCGGCGGCGCGGAGTGCATGATCGTCCTGGGCAATGACCCCTACGGCGATCCCATGCGCACCGCGAACGCCGGGCGCATCACCCCAAACATGGGGATGGACGACGCGGCGTGGACGGTGTTCGCCGCCGGCGCCACACAGGTGGCGCGCGCCGTGCGGGATGACACGGGCCTGCGCACCGTGTTCCATCACCACATCGGCACATGGGTCGAGACGCCACAAGAAACGCGGCACCTGATGGATATGACCGATCCCGCCCTGCTCGGGCTGTGCTTCGATAGCGGCCACTGGCAGTTCGCCGGGGGCGACCCGGTGGCGGGGATCGAAGAGTACGCCGGACGCATCTGGCACGCGCATTTCAAGGATTGCGCGCCGGACATCGCGGCGCGCTCCCGTGTTGAGGGGTGGGACGGCGTGACCTCGGTTGGGCACGGCGTCTTTTGTGAGTTGGGGCAAGGCGGCGTGCCGTTCCCTGCGGTGGGCGACGCGCTAGACAGGGCCGGCTACAGTGGCTGGATCGTGGTCGAGCAGGACGTCCTACCCGGCATGGGCGCGCCCAAAGAGAGCGCGCGGCGCAACCGGGCGTACCTGGCGTCGATCGGACTATAGTAGTTTCTACACCTGTGTACTGGCAACGGCATCGGCGACGGCTTGGCGGCCCAGGCCCGACTTGACGATGTGGATCAGTTCCTCCTCGCTCGTCTTATCGGTGTCCACGTCGAGCACGATCTCGCCGCTGTGCAGAAAGTTGATGCGGTCGCTCACCTCGAAGACTTGTGAGTAGTTGTGCACGATCATGATGATCGACACCTGGCGCCGCTTGCGCAGTTCCTGCACCAGGCCGAGCACCAACGCGCCCTCGCGCACGCCGAGCGCCGCTAGCGGCTCGTCCATGATCAGCAGCTTAGGATTCGATTGCATGGCGCGCGCCACCGCGATCGACTGGCGCTGACCGCCGGAGAGGTCGCGCGCGAGCCCCGACACGGAGGGCAGAGTGATGCCCAACTCATTCAAGTAGGCGCGCGTCTGCCGCTTCATGGACCCATTGTCCGTGAGCGGTAGAATGCCCCCGTAGCGCTTGATCGGCTCACGCCCCAGGAACATATTCTGGAACACAGTGAGGTCGTCGATGAGGGCCAGGTCCTGGTACACCGTCTCGATGCCGTGCTTGCGCGCGTCTACAGGCGAACTCAGATGTAGAGGCTCTCCCTCCCAGATCAACTGGCCGCTGCTGGGCTGGTGGAAGCCGGCCAGGACCTTGATGAAGGTTGATTTGCCGGCGCCGTTGTCTCCCACCAAAGCCAGCACCTCGCCCTTGCGCACATGCATGTTGACGTCGCGCAGCACCTGGGTGGGGCCATAGCTCTTGGTGATGTGCTCGGCGCGCAAGAGATCCGGCGCGCCTTGCAGCGTCGGGACAGTGAAAAGATCGTCGACATGCGCTGTCTCTGCCATGATTGATTACCTCCGTCCGCGCAGGGTACCGAGTCTGATGTTGAGGACCATCGCGCCGACGATGGCGAGCCCCACGATGACGAACGAGATGGTCGCTTGCGCGCCGATCAGGGGGAGGCCGTTGTTGAGCGAGGAGATCACGAAGGCTCCGATCAGGGCGCCGATCACTGTGCCCGAGCCGCCGAAGAGCGAGGTGCCGCCGATGACCGCCGCGGCGATGGCATAGAGCGATAGGATTGGATCGCCCGCGGACGGATCAATGGATCCGCTGCTCACGCCCTCAATGATGCCGGCGAGGCCGGCCGTGACGCCTATAATCATAAAATTGATAATCTTGGTGCGGTCGGTGTGGATGCCGATTTCGCGCGCGCCCAGCAGGTTGCTGCCAACCGAGATGGTGTGCAGGCCGAAGCGCGTGCGCCGCAGCACGAGGGTGAGCGCGACAACGCCGATCAAGAGCCAGATGAAACCGGCGTAGGTAGCGGCGCCGCCGATGGCCAGATTGCTTTGCCCCTCGCCCAGGAACGTGTTGATCGGCTCCGACACCGGCGTCGTCACCGGCTGGCTATGGGAAACGGTGAGGACGACGCCGTCGAGGAAGAAGAGCATGCCCAACGTAGCGATGAGCGACGACACGCCTAGTCTGACCGTGATCAGCCCGTTCACAAGGCCGATCAGCGCTCCACCGGCGAGGGCAAGCAAGATAGCGAGCCAGAAGGGGAGCCCAGCCTGCGTCAGATAGTAGGCGATGAATGGGACCGTGGAGTAGATTTTGGCGGCGGAGAGGTCGATCTCGCCGGTGATCATGAGCATGACTTCGCCGATGGCGATGAGCCCATACTGCGCCGTGAGCGCCAGCAGGACCGGCACCTCGCCGGTCAAAAATGCGTGATTGATAACCTGAAAAACAACGGCGATGACGATAGCCACCACCACGATGCTCAATTCGGGCTGCCGTAACGCGCGCGGCAGCAGCCCAGCCAGCGGGCCGGCCTGCCTCGCTGGAGGCGGCTCTTTGCGGGGCGGCGGCGCCATCGTCCCACTCCCACCCTGATTGGTATCCACCGTCGTATCCGCCACGCTCAATTCCTCCTAACCGCGGCTCGTCCCTGACACGGCCATCATAAACCTAGGGCTGTTATGGCTGTTGCAATAGAAGGGCGTGGGAGGCGGAATCTCCACCTGCTCCCCCACGCCCCTCATCAACGGGTGATCGCGCCGTGAGCCGTTTGCTAGAACGAGGTGCTGGTACCCTCGAAACGGCTGTTGCTCAGGTACGGCTTGACGTTGCCCCTGGTCACGAACTTGAGGCCCGTATTCGTGTTCGAGGGGAACATCAAGGTGTTCGAGGCTTTGTAGAGGTACAACTGCATGACCGGATAGAAGCCTTGCAGGTACGGCTGCTGGTCGATCGTAAAGCCCATCGTGCCGTTGTGGATACCGGAGATGGTCGTGGGCAGAAGGTCGAACCCACCCGTGGAGACGCCGTGCGTCTGCAGGCCGTACTTCTTGGAGGCGAGGGCAATGGCCGCCGTACTGCCGCCGTCGACGGCGAACATGCCTTTGACGCTCTTGTGACCGAGGTAGTAGGACTCGACGCTGGAGTTTTCGTTGACCACCAGCGCGCCCGTGGCGATCGTATCGATCGTGTAGTTCTTGCCCGATGCTTTCAGCGCGGCTTTGGCGCCGTCGAGGCGCGGCTGGATATTCAACGAGCCGGGCGTGGCGATGAAGAGGACGATGCGGCTGCCCGACGGAACCTCGTTGGCGATGCGCTGGCCCATGGACTGACCGGCGGCGTACAAGTCCTGGCCGATGTAGGCCAGGCGCTTGTTGTTGCTGCTGGCCGGCGCGTCGGCGTTATAGGCCACGACCGGGATGCCCTTGGAGATGGCCGAGGCCACCGGCGAGTTGAAGGCTTGGGGGTCGATGATGGACACGGCGATACCGGCGGCGTTGCCCGCGACGGCCGTCTGCAACGCCTGCGTCATTTGGCTGACGTTGCTGGTCGCGGAGCCGGTCCAGGCATACGAGCAGCCGAGCAGTTGGGAGGCGTCGGCGGCGCCGTACTGCGTCGGCGTGAAGAAGGGATTCGTCGTGACGTGGTTGACGAAGACGAAGTGGTAGTTTTCCTTGGGCAGCGTCGCCTCAGTGCGTCCCGCCGCGAACGCGGCGGGGATGTCGCCCGCGCCGAGCGCCGCCGCCAGCGCGGCGCCGCCGAGGCCGAGCTTGGCAGCCGTGGTCAGGGCTTCGCGCCGGCTGACTTCGATGCTCAGGCGCCGCGCCTGCTCGAACGGGTTGGTCGTGGAATCCTCGTGTGTACTCATCGTCTATGATCACCTTTCCCGCGACAGCGGGGGAATAGTACCGCCCACACGCGAAAGTGCGTGTGGCGTGGACAGGGAAACCGCGGCGAATACGCCGTAGCACGGAGGCTGTCTGCAAAATACGCGCAATCGTACAGCCTGAGTGTTGACACTCCACACGGCTGACGCCGTGGGATTCTTGGTTCAGCGACCGTTGCATCGTTGCCCGGAGGCTCTGGCGCCTGACACAATCTCCCCAAGCGTGACTTCCGGCGTGCCCCGCGGTAGCGACGCCGTGTGTCCGCTGACACGGCGTCATGATGGCCCCCGAAAGAGCGATCATCACGAACACTATACCATATACCACGCGCGGGCAACCATGTGCCGCCTGCCCGCGGGCAGGGTCTGTGAAAAGTCCTGGGACCGCGGGCGCTCGCTGCGCTGCTCGCCCGCCCCGTCGGCGCTGGGAGCGCGGACGTCTCGTCCGCCCCGGTATCCGGGGGGATGAGCGCCGGACGGGCGGCGA
>JAABUV010005649.1_pt1 | contig 14118 bp, 7 predicted proteins | sample 5559971 | NCBI WGS metagenome assembly JAABUV01 (sample SAMN10711881, study PRJNA513362) | rock metagenome | isolation source: Antarctica rocks | place: Antarctica: Victoria Land, Knobhead nord | collected 2015-12-19
GGTGGGTTTGGGCATTAAGTAAAGGATATGGGTACTCGATTTGAATGTTGTTGTGTTCTACAGTATCATATGGTGAGATTGAGATTGCTGACTTCGTTTTGTCTCGCTGCTACGTACAGTGCTCTTTTTTTGGATTTTGTAGCGTTTGGGTCGGAATACATAGTTGAAGAGGTTGAGAGATTTGAGAGATTTGAGAGGGTTGAGAGATGTTGTAGAATGTAATAGAATGTAAGAGATGTGAAGATGTAAAAGAGGGGTTCAGAGAATCTTGTGTTCATGCTGAGAAGATGCTTGCCTTTAGATACGCGTCTGGAAAAAAATACATCTTTTCCAGCCAAGAACTCCTCATTTATTCTCAGCCAATATATGACGAGATCGAGATTTTGCTTTAATTCGTCATCACCCACTGGTTGTTTTTGTTTCTTCATACTTTGTTCGCTTTTTGAGTGTCGATTTGAGTGTGGACGATTTGAATGTCTCAAAAGCTGAAGATTCAATGGCAGAGTTTTTTGGTCGACTATTGATGGGGTATAGTTGTTATCTATTTTCCTTATTTTGAATTTTTTGGTCTGTAGATGTAAAGCTTTTCATGTTGTGTGAGTGGTACATAAGTAGGGTGGTGAGATACTGTAGTTCGCTTGTGATGTTTGACGTGGTGATGGTGAGGTTCATAGGCGTGAAAGTGGCTTATCGCGATTCGCGAATCGTTTGTAGTTTTCTCCCTACCCCTGCTGTTCCCATCTGTTGACTCATCTCATCTCATTCGCTTGATTGATCAATCAAGAGATTCTTGCTAAGACGCTCAATATTAAAATAAGATTTTTTTTTTGTTTCTTTGCAATCAGCAAGACTTGTTTGACTTATTGATTTGAGATTGACAACAAGATTCATCTGTACATGATGTCGACTACGAACCTTTTGATTCTATTCTGTGTTCGAATAGAAGTCAGAAGAGTCAAGAGATCTCAATTCAATGCAGTTCAAATGATGTTAGAATGTTGCGTGATCAGAAAAGTTGTCATGCGACAACACTTTCTTCTAACAGTCACAATCAATCTACGAAGAAGATTAATGACATGTCGATGTCAGTAAGAGATGAAAAGATACTACTAGTGAAAAAGACAACTCAGATAAAGAATCTACGAGTTATGATTACAAATGATCAAAGAATTTGCGACTCGTTGACTACGTCGATATCGAAACGTCTTCATCACATCAACAATGTCATCAAGTAATTGATAAAAAGATATCAGATAAAATAGTCATTTCAAATGATGAATTTAAGAATTGTGACTACAGTGCTTGAAGAAGTAGTGACTTGTTGATCATGCTGATATACTGAGAGAACTTGAACTCATCTTCTTTACTTGACATCAGATCATATATCTATCTACATGAAAAATTAAGAGTTCATGAGAATGATCAGAATGCATTCTTTACTGTTGATCAGAATCATGCATCGAACGATTGCAATTGCATGCTTATACTAACAATCTATTCAACGTTTACATGACATAAGTCAAATCAAGAGCAGAATAGAATTATTTAATATAATCACACTTTATCTTCTCATTATATGCATCTCTCTTTCATCACATATTTCTCTGCTCAATGAATGACAATCTGTGAGAATGCATCTCATCAACTATAAACGATGTATATCTGCAAGACTAGCTTACGAGATTAGATTAAAAAGATTAATGAGTGAATAAAGATAATGACTTGACAAAAGATGAAAACTCTGTGATTTCTTACTTTCATTTCTTAGCAATTAGTTCTATCATCAATAAAGTGCTATCTTATTATCTTTTACTACGCAATTTCATGTAAAGAGATCTTGTCATCTCACAGTTTTAATTGCTTCATTTGCACGAAGCTGCTCAGTAAAAGATGTTAAACATGCAGCGACTCATCAGAAGTTGCATTATCAAAAGAAGTGATAACTTCTTTCTGTAATGATTGTTTCTTTAATAACACAAGATATATACAGAGATCAAACAGTAATCACTATTACTAAACTTAAGATCTAAAGATAGCTGAGACAATAATATGTATTGACTGTTTACATAAGTTGAGCATAAAGCTTTTATCTAAGAAAATGATCATTGTTATATAAACATAAAAGATTCATGCAATCATCTGAGTTATTAAGTGATTTCGTTGACTCAGATTCTGAATCATGAAAGTCACTTCATGATTTTAAAGATTTCATATATTGAATTATTAGCACATGATCATGATCTTACTAGCTCAAAGTTCATCATGCTGTGTTTTACATCTCATCTTGACGTAGTTTCTATCTCAACTCAAGTTGTGTTTTAACACTAGATTCTTTTCAAGATTTCTGTTCTCAGAAAACATCATTTCTATATATTTGAATCAAGTATTCAAATCATCAAGTTTCATTGCAAAGCGTCATTGTCTCTTGAAGAAACTTCGTGACAACGATAGTTTAGTTATGCGTTCTTGCAATCACTGTTTTCATCGTTTCATGAAGTGTCGTGTTGAAACTGACTTTAATCATTATGTCGAGTGTATGCATTTAGATCGCAAATGCAATCTGATCATCTCAAAGACTGAATGAGAGTGAATTCATAAGAAATGAACTCATCTTTGTGCTGAACTAAGTGAGACTTTGACTAAAGCAGCTCATCTGCAAAAGCAACAAGAATTAATTAAGTTTTATTGAAAGAATATAATGCAATGAAAGTTCAAGAATATCGAAGAACTTAAGAAGAATAAATGTCATCAAATGATTAAATCATTTATCAATGATCTTCTTCTTAACATTGATTTCAAACAGCTCAAAATCTCTTCTGATTTCAACTGATTGTTGAATTTCTTTGCTGAAACTATCACAGAAGCTTTTAACAATTCTTGAGATTTCTCGTTGATTCTTAAATGTTTTCAATATGTTCATAATTTTTTCACTTGATTAATTAATGAGATTGACTTTTAATATCTTGCTGATTTAGTATATTTTTTACTTTGTATTTGACATTCTGACTCTTTGAATCTATTTCTGAAAACTTTGTCTGAATTAATGTATTCAAGTTTACAAACTTCAAAAGACAAATATGAAATATTAAATGTATTTTCATAAATGTTAATAAATTTAACTTGTAGTTAATTGATTCTTTGATCTCTAGAATCTTATAAAATTCTAGCTTCATATAATTCAGTTTGTTACTTGATCTTTTCGTTTTGATGTTTCATCTTAGTAAATATACTTTGTTTCTCTTTTTAAAAGTAAATCTTCTATCTCTTTTCTTATTTGCATACAGAATCATGCACTTGCTGAGAAACTGTATGTTCTTCTGTAATTCTTTTTGCAGCAACTGCAATTGTTTTATCTGTAGTGTAACTTTTTGAGCTAATTGTGCAAATTTACATAATTTTTTAAAAGTTTCTGACTCAAACTCATAGTTTGCAAAGAATGATGACATACTGATTACTTCTGTTGTTGTGCTATTGAAAGTCAACTGTGTTATTGATAGTAGCTGTATTTAATCATTCTGTTTATAGTTAATATAACATCTGAGATACTGTTTCAATGTCTGATTCATTCTTTTTATTTATTCATTCATCTGTGAATGATAAGCTGTTGACAGCTTATGATGAATTTCTAGTTGATTTATCAAGAATTTTCAGAATTTCAATGTGAAGAACTTATCTCTATCTGAAATTATCTCATCTGATAATTCATGATTTGCTACAATCATTCTCAAAAATGTGTAAGTTAAATCTTTTGCAAATGTTGTTTTCTTGTATGACAAGAAGTATTTGTACTTAATTAATTTATCTGTTATAATCAATATAAAATCATATATTATCTTGATAATTCTTTTCTTCAACTTAAATAACTTGATTATGAAGTTCAAAGCTATGCTCTTTCATGCACAATTCAATGTGCTGAGACTTTTCAAAAGTTCATAAAGTTTATGTCAATTATGTTTCATATGAATATACACATTGCACTTTCTGATAATATTTTCTATCTGTTTTCTCATCTTTGAGACATAGTAGATTCTAAATATTCTTTCAATGATTTTATTCAATTCTTGATGTTCATATATCATTGACTTGTGATAATCATTTATTATCTCTTGTTTACATTTTGTTGAAACATAAATGAGATTTTGAAATGTCAGTATTTCATTGATAATCTCAAAGTTTGCATTATTCTCAATATTTTCTATAATATCTTACGCGACTGAGTTCTTCGCTAGTTTTAGCTTTACTCGTTTTTCAAGATCTCTGTTGTTAATTCATAAAGTAGCTGTGTTTTGTTTATTGTAAACAATTAAATCATCTGAATTCTCTTGCAAGATAATTTGATTTATCTGTAATTTATCTGTCATGTGATTTGCTTTTCTGCTCAAGATGTTGATCTTCAAGTTTTCAGATCTTTTTCAATATTGAATTTAAAAGTTGTATGATGATAACTCTTTTGATCATTTAATCTGTCTTCAATTTAGAACTTTTGTGATCATAAAGTATAACAGATTTTTATGATCTGTATATACTTGAATCTGATGTCTAGATTTTTTCAAATACACTCTTCATTATTTGAAAGAATCAACAATAACTAACAGTTTCTTGTTGTATATCTTGTAATTCAATTCAGCGTCTGTAAGCTTTTTATTGTGAAATGTAATGAAATGCAAATGTTTCTTATCATTTGATTGATTGATACATGCTTTAATAGCTTTATCTGATGCATTTATCTCAAGCGTAATGAGTTTTTCTGATTCAAACATGATTAGTACTGACTGAAAGATGAACAATTTCTTCAGCTTCTTGAAAGCTTCTTCTGCTTTCTCAGTTCACATGAATGATATATTCTTTCTTGTAAGATTTGTAAATGATGAGATGATTCTGAAATATTTCTTTATAAAGTGTTTATAGAAGTTCGCGAATTCTAGAAAGAATTGAACTTCAATCTTCAACTTTGATGTTGATCAAGTCGTAACAGCTTTTATTTTCTTTAAGTTCATTCTTAAACTTTAAGACATGATTATAAATTTCAAAAACTGTACACTTTGTACATGAAATTCACTTTTCTCTGACTTGATGTGCAAATCAACTTTCTTCAAAGTCTGTAAAACTTTCTTAACATGTTGCACATATTCTTTCTTTATCTTTAAGTATACTAATATATTGTTCAAATATACTATGATGAATTGATTCAGATAATGTTGTAGCACATTATTCACAAAGATCTGAAATGTGATTAAAGCATTGATTAAATTGAAAGACATGATCAAATATTTATAATGTTTTAATCAAGTGTAAAAGACTGTCTTTCACTCATTTTCTTCTTTAATTCATATTCAATTGAATGCTTTGAGTATATTGAATTTCATAAATCACTGTGCACTTTGCAGTCTGTTCTGCAGTTTTGCTATGAGCAATAATGAATAACTGTTTTTAATCATGATGTTATTCAATGCTTTGTAATCAACACATAGTTTTAAACTTTCATTTGATTTCAAAATAAACAGAATTGAGTATTCTGCTGATGATTGCAATTCTTTGATGAATTCTTTTTACATGTTCTCTTTCAGATATTGTTGCAAAGCATTGAGCTTTTCTGCTGATAATGAGTAAATAAACTGTTTCGTGAGTTTCTTGTCATCAATGAGCTTAATCTTGTGATTTCATGATTGATGTTTGAATAGTATCTTTTGATTACTTTCTTTCTTAAACAGAATTTTATATTTCTGATATTTTTTAAAAATAATAGCGATAATAAAATTCTTAAAATAATCGCTCTGAATCTCTCTGCTTCATAACATCTGTGTATCATTAATTTCTTTGAACTCTTCGCGCATTTTTTCGCTCATCATAATGAATATCTTCATATTTTGTGATAACTTTAATATTGAGTGCAATCGCGTTATTTTTGTATTTAGAAATGCAATTATCTTGTTAATTCAATCAATCATTGAATTGATCATATGAAGTCATGATATGTTTAAAACTATATTGCTGTCTGACTGCTTTATAACATCTAAACGTAACTTTTTTCAATGATGTTCAAGTCTCAAGTGAATGAGTCAAGTCTCTTGATTTATGAGTTCTGTTAAGAGAGAGTGAGTTTCGACAGATATCAGTGACAGCAATGATGATAATGTAAAGTGTATTGTTTTATTTACTAGAATATTATAACTATATAAAAGTGCAGAGTCTTCTGAGCTAAACTTATCTTGATAAAGCTAGTTACATACAGCTCACTCAGAGATAACTCGCTTACATACTTTGAAGATCAAAGACTACATTTTAACACTCTTTCTGCTGATAATTCTTCAAATGTATAATCAGAACATCTGATCTGCTTATAAATGAATCTTCTTGATTCTTTCACAAGTGAATTTCTTTGACTTTTTCACAGATGAATCTTCTTGACTCTTTCACAGATGAGTTTTCTTAATTCTTTCACAAATGAGTCACTCTGACTTCTTCATAAATGTCTTTGCTGTAAGTCAAAACATGTTATTGATGATATAATCGCTAGCAAACAGCAATCAGTAGTAGTAGACAGTTGCAATCATGAAACTGATTAACAACTAGCACTTCAATTAAGAAATGAAATTTTCAAACACAGCAAAATGCTGATGTTGCAGACAAAGAATGAATCATTTAGATAAACATGTTCATCTTGAATCATAGATTGATTCTGAAGTTGTTCTGTCACAAGCGCGTTAAGAGACAATATCACATTATGAGATAAATCTCTGAGCTAAATCTAGACTAAACTTTCACATTGTGACAGAATGCAAAGATTCTATCATGTTGTTGTATTGTTCTCATAGCATGCTTGTCTTGATGATGTTAATCACTCTCTCAAGACAAAGTCTTTTATATCAATGATTTCATTCAGATGATCTTCAGTATCTCTGCTGTTATCTTTACTGTTCATCAAAGACAGATTCAAACTTCTTCTCTTGTCTTTACTTTATTGAGTTTAGCTTTAAACTCACTCAAATCACTTTAGATTCTCTTTCTTTCTCTTTCTTTTACAATCATTATGAAGTAAGCAAAGATGATATTATAGATGTTGATTGCAAATAAAATGATGCAATTGCAAGTTTTTGTATGAATAAAAAACAAGATTGCAACTAATCAATGAAAATAAGATGTAAACATGAAATGATAATTGAAACAATCAAAATCAAATCATAGAATGAATGAATAACTTAAAGCATTGCATTTAAATAAACAATGTTATCTGTAGTTTGACAAAAGAATCAAAAACATTCTCAAATAATGCATCTTTTAATCATGTTTTTAAAAGTTTTTCAGCTTTCTTTAGTAAGTAGTTAAAAGACTTTGTTGCTTTTGTTGAGATCATGCCTAGAATCTAATCACACTGCAGCGAGATAGTGCGTAGCTGAATAGAATGTTTGATCAATAGAGGTAGCTATAACTAGAATATTAAGAATACAGAAGAAATCAAAGAGAGTTTCGAGCTGTATCTATAGTAATGCAAAACAAAGAGAGCGAAGCAGGTTTGCTCGAGTATTGAAAGCGCTAGAATAGAGTGTTGAGACTAGAGGTTCAACATGAGCCAAAACCTCTAGAGCTTGTTGACTAGAAAACTCTATTCAATCTCAACACACTCGTAACAGCTTTTTCAAGTATGTGACAAGATCTCAAATAAAACTGATCAAAGACATTAAAATAGAAAGAAAAATCAATTTGATAGTCAAAAGAAGATGTATAACTAGATTGATATTGATGAATCAAATGAAAGTTGAATTGACAATTGTTGATTTTTGATACAGTGAATTCAAATTGCTGTTGTATGAAAGTTATAATTTCAATTGAACATGCTTGTATGATAATTGTCAAAGTCAAGTGATAGCTTTCTGCAAGTGTTAAATGCATGTTTGCTGAATGTGTTGTAGCAAAGTTGACTGCAGTAAACTTGCAAAGCTGACATGATATTATCAATGTTATATAATAGTCTTTGTAAGATCATTACTGTGTAATGACAAGATGTGACTGCTAAACTGATATAATGTAGTTAAAGAAAGATCTTAAGACAGTTAAATTGCTTAAACAGCATTGAGTTGTAACATAATTGCTGTGATAAAAAGTTCAATCATGCAAAACTGAGAAATCATTAACAAGATGATGAAGTTGAATACTGATCATCTTGTCAGTCTTTCTGCCTCAGCGCAGAGTATCATGATACTAGTTTCATACAATTCAGCTGTCGTGCTCTTAATCTGCTGCAATGAGAACTTAATTTCAGATCTGTTTATACTAATCTGAAAATGCAGTTCATCAGACTGTCTTTTCAGCGTGACTTGAGACTGAATTATACTGATCTCTGTATCAGTAAGTACATATTTTATCTGATTTTCGTCAGAAATTCTTGACTTTCTCACACTGATTGCAATCAGAAGTTAATGAAGACACAATTAAATCTATGAACATTTACTACATAAATACGCGAATGAAATGATAAATGTGCATCATTCACATTAACTTAAGTTCATAATTTGTTAAGAAAGTGTAAGTCTCGACAGACATCAATAACAGCAATGATGATAATGTAAAGTATATTGTTTTATTTACTAGAATGTCGTGATTATATAAAAGCACAGAGTCTTCTGAGCTAAACTCATCTTAATAAAACTAGCTACATACAACTCATTCAAAAGCAACTCACTTACACATTCTGAAGATTGAAGACTACATTTTAACAAGTTCATTGTTATACTTCATGAGTGTTTCATTAAAGTTTTGCAGATTGTAAGATTCTTTCTTCTTCTGCATAAATATTTACACTTCTTTAGCAAATTCTGAAAATATGTAATTCTCTGTGCAGTCACTGTTTATGAATAATCATGCTGCGTGATCATTAACTTTGACTCAGACTCGTAACTGTGTTAAGTTGTTAATGAAGATAAATATGCTTTCAATTTTCAATCTTTGATTAAACTTTTTTAATAATTTGTCAATTAAAGAGTTTTCTAGTTTTTTAAACTGAAAGCTCACTTTTCTAGTACTTGTTTTATGTACTGAAATCAATTCAAGTTGATCTTCTTAAGTGAATATTTCTTTGAATCATACAGATCAAATTTCTTTCTTATGACTTTTATCATTTGTTTAAGTTTTCTGAATATATATTCTTCATTGAAAAGTATATATTCTTCTTGCTTGATGAACTTAACTTCTGTGAGTGACTTCTTCATAACTATGTCATGATAATGAATGTCTTTATGCAATGCAATTGACTCATCTTGCATAGTGTCATAAATAGCTTGATGTATATCATTCTTGATCTGTTGCATTCGCTGTGAAAAATCTTTCTCTTTCTGTTTAAAGAAAGTGTACAATTCGTTGTATATGCTTATAAAGCTTGCTTAACTTATAAACTTTCTGAAATCTTTCTTTACTTCAAGATAATTCTCTTCTGACTTAAAAGCATCTTCTGCTGCAATAATGAATGCTTGTAAAGTTTTGCTAAGTTGACTTTCTTCTTCAACTGCTTGACAAATAACTTCTTCAATGTTGTTTAATTTATTCAAGTCATATGCTTCACTGTCAAAAATCTTTGATTTCACGATCATAACAAATGAGCTTTCATCACTATTTTCATCATGCACTTTCAATTGATGATGAGTTGTTATATAGAAATGATTTTTGCGTGATGATTTTGAGTATCATTTTGAATCTTTCTTATTGCTCAGATGTATGCAACACTGATCATCATAACATTCTGTTCAAAACATTTTATCATAAGTGTTTTTCTTAACTTCTTTTGTTGCTGCAAAAGATTTATCTTGTTTATCATAAAACTTTGACTTGTTCTTATACTTGTTCTGAGTACAATTCTTAAAGTAATGATCTAGCTTTTTGCATGTGTAACATGTCTTACTCTATTGAACTGTTTTATCACAAGCGTTCATTGATATCTTTTGAATTGCATTTAACTTCATAGATTGAGAATTATAGTATGACTATCATCATTTCTTCTTGAACTTTCAACTCAATACTATTGATATAGTCAATTCTTTATCTTTTTTCAAATGTTTCTTATATTGTCTGTTATTAATGATCATCATTCTGAATATTATTTTCTGCAAGTCAATGAGTTTATCAATTCTAGCAATTTCATTCTTGACTTTCTTTTGCAGTCTTTGATAGAACTGACTGATGAAAGCTGCATCATTTTATTTCATATTCATTGCAATATGCTGAAAGCTGATTAAATAAGTCGCTGCGAAGATTTTCTGTCACAGATTGTACAACTGTCATTCTGCTGTACATTTCTTATCAATGTTTTCAAATACTCTTCTTAAATGTTTCTTGAATATCTGAGAGTCACGAAATATTATGTTGATTTTATCTTCTCGTTTCTCTGATTTCTTCTGCAGATAATTCGTTAGATAGTGATGTAATTATGTAAATGCATTATTTCTTAAATAAATGAATGTAAAAAGTACTTTGTTCTTGATGAACTTAAACTGAAATAAATATCATTTGATGTATAACTCTATCTGTACTAAATATGCTTTGAGTTTATCTTGATCATCATGATACAAGTTCAATGTTGAAATCTTGATTTTATTTGCGCTGAAGATGTTTACTTTCTGATTGAGCATGACTTATTCTGACTGACTAAACATGACTGAAGAAAATGAACATTTCTGATATCTTGTGAAAGAGTGATGCTCAAAGTATAATGATTGTTTCTTTAATAACACAAGATATATACAGAGATCAAACAGTAATTACTATTACTAGACTTGAGATCTGAAGATAACTGAAACAATAATATGTATTAACTGCTTACATGAATTGAGCACGAAGCTTCTATTTAAGAGAATGATCATCATTATATAAACATAAAAGATTCGTGCAATCATCTGAATTACTGAGTGATCTCGTCAACTCAGATTCTGAATTATAAGAATTACTTTATAATCTCAATAATTTCATATACTGAATTATTAGCATGTGATTATGATCTTACTAGCTTAGAGTTCATCATGCTGTGTTCTACATCTCATCTCAACGTAGTTTCTATCTCAACTCAAGTCATATTCTAACACTTTCACACTGAGAATTCATCATTTCATCAGAACAAATCTGAGAATCACACATTCAAACATGCAGATGAGAAGTTTGAATTGCAAGAATTTAATAAACAAACAGATTATATCTTTCAATGATCAACAAGTGAAGTATACAAGCAGTTAAAAAATCTGAAGATGCAAAACATACTGCTTGTCTTGCAACTTTGCATATTGAAACTTAAGTGAAAGACTTAATCAATCTTTGATCATTGATATCAACATAATGATGATCACTATTAAAGTGATGCACGCAAGCATGCTAATTGATCTTGCGAGTTTAAAGAGCAAAGCATTACAAACTATGACTTCTTGATGTTTTGACTGCAAGATTGCAAAGACTTCATAATTATGATATTATTTGATTTCATCATGAAAGAAGAGAAGTTGTGATGATCTGCATCATACTTGTCAGAGAAGTCTTGCAATCAGTGACGAGATTATGTGATGAGCATATGCAATCATGATGAAATACTCAACTGAAAGTACTACATTAAATACTTGCATGCTAAACTTAGTAATTCTGAAATTCATAACTTTCAAACAGAATATTGACTTGAGATTGCAAAGCAGCGAGTCAATCAAAGCATTGCGAATTTTGAGCAATATTTTATCAGACTGTACATAGATCTGAACTATCATATATTCAACAAGACTTGCATGATGTACTTGCAAATGAAGATTAACAAAATCATCATGAATGAGTTTCTTTGCATCTTATACATCTCTATCAATTATGTTGATCTGCTAAAGCATTTTATAAACATTGACTTGCATTTGCAAAACATTGATGCATTGTTGAAGCTACATTTGCAGCAAAGTGAAAGTGCAACATCTCAGAAAAGTTTTTAATTCTTGCATGAAAAGATGAAGTTTATCACTGCAACAAAGAATTCAAAGTTCTTTGCTTCAAGCATGCAGTCTAAAAATGATGCAACACTCAAGTTCAATAAATTTAAGCAAGATGCTGCTTCATTTAATCTTACATGCTGATCATGCAAAAAGTGTCAGGATCGTGCTTAGATGAGTCAATCAGCGAAAGTCAGGGTTGAATAGTGCTTGATCTTTAGAGGTAGCTATAACTGAATATTAAGAATACAGAAGAAGATGAGTACAAGAGCTTCTATTTAAGTAATATTCAGAGACTGCGCTAAGCTTGAAGGGAATGTGTTTGTGACACGAGTAGAATATGATGTAGAAAGGAAGATGATGTTGAACAAAGAGATGTTGAGGAAAGAAAATAGAGACTGAGCCAGATCTGAGCCAGATCTGGGCTAGAGGCACTGACTAGCCCTATTCAGCCCTGGTACGCTCGTAACATTATTCCCCTCTTCGAAAATTCATGTTCGCATGAATGTCGCTTGTTTGCTTGCTTTCTTATTGAGTTATTTCGGTACTAGCGTGGCTTTCTTGAATATAGCGTATGAAATTCGTTCAAAACTTTCTCGAAGTCATCGAATTCACCTTTATCGACATAGTATCATTCATCGTCTCTATCTAGATCTTTTCATTTGACCTTGTACTGTATTCGACCTCGATAGCGTCTGAAGTTCAGAATGTCATCTACCTTTCAGTGTTCATCGTCGTCGTCATCAATAATGATGAGTCTGAGAGATTCTGCATGCTGTTCTGGTAGAGAATCTTCTGAATACGATCTCAGTAGCTTCGAGCTGAACATCGGATGCAGATGCTTCATGCTGACTGATAGACGAAGGTGATAGAAGATCTTCGCTTTGACAGTGATCTGATACAATTCTAGTTGTTTGTCTTTCAAATCTTTGCATGATCTCGTGATTTTGACGTTTCTGAAGAATAGTCAAACTCAGTCATCTATCTCATAGATGACGTCTCGTCTATGTTTATTGATCTGTGCTTCGATGATCAGCTTCGTCTTTTCCAATTGTTGACGATCGAAGCTCAGTAGCTCTTTCATTCGAATGGCAATATCGTCTGCTTTTCTAGCTTTCAGTCGTTCACGAGTGATTTCGCAGTCAGTCGTATCTGAATCGAAACTCATTCGAGGGTGAAAATCTTTATTGAAGTAGAAAGAAGTCATTGAGATGACCGAGAAGATATTGAAATTGTCGCTGAATTTCACCATAGATATTCATTTGACTCAGTCGTTCTGCATGTAATTGCAGTAGATTCTAAGTTCGCGTTCAACGTCTTGATTGACTCGTTCCGTCTGATCGTCGATCTTCGAATGATAGGCTATGAATAGACTAGCTGTGATTCTCAGTCGCTTGCAAAGACTCTTTCACATAGTCGATATGAATTGAGAGTCTCTGTTCGAAACAATAGAACTGGGTAGGTCATGCAGTCGATAGACGTTTCATAGCATGATTCAAACCGTTTCTTCGACTGAGGTGTCATCGTCTTCTCAATGACAGGAAACATAGTGACGTTCTTTGATGAGACGACATATGATTGTGCAAATGACGTTATAGCCTTCTGACAGAGATAGTTCAGTGATGAAGTTCATAGCTATATCTTTCCAGCGTTTCTGTGAAATCGGGAGAGAATGATGAAGTTCATTGATGCTATCTCTAGAGACTTTGCTTCGCTGACAAGCATGACAGTTTCGAATGTATCGTCGAATAGTAGCTCGATGACCTGACCAATAGTAGAAACGCTGAACTAGGTCGATGATTCGTTTATTGTCGGAATGAGAGGTTGAAGATTAATCATGCACTTCTTGTAGTAATTCCGTGTGCATGTTCTCAGAGACTCACAGTAAGCCTTTTTTAAAGAGAACGCTGTCAATGATTTCGCAGTTCTTCAATTTAGTGATATGAAATTTGAGCTTGTTCTCGTTCATAGCTTGCCTATATTCGTCGCAGAGCTCATTCGTTTGATTGATCATACACACTCGCTGATAGAGATTTGCTTCCGGTTCAACGGGTAGAACATCGACTCTATCGAGGGTCAGAATAGTCTGAAAACGATCTTCAAGCCGTTGAGCTGATTCAGAGACGTTCGCTAGAGACATTCGAGTTAGAGCATCGACTTTAGTATTCATTTTGCCTGA